>Ga0272443_10000855_pt1 | contig 50464 bp, 44 predicted proteins | sample SSMAcet12_FD_193581 | JGI IMG/M metagenome (GOLD analysis project Ga0272443, IMG submission 193581) | Marine sediment archaeal communities from Little Sippewissett salt marsh, Falmouth, MA, United States - SSM-Acet-12 | ecosystem: Environmental > Aquatic > Marine > Wetlands > Sediment ...
CGGTTGATTGGCAAAGCGGCTGGATTGGTCAATTGGTTGAGTGGTTAAATGGTCTACCGGACGGTCCCTGAAAGGTCGCTGTTTTCCGACTTGACCATTCGACGATTCAACCAATCGATCATCGATCCAATCAACTCTTCCCTTTGTCCTCTTCTTCAGAACCCGCCGTGCCGCCGTCGAAGAAAGGACTGAAAGGGCCGAACCCCTCCGCCGCCCGGCGGGCCATCTCCGTAAATTCTGAGCCCATTCCCGCCCACTGCTGAAAATGACGGTCGAACGCCTTTTTCTGGGCCATGTAGTTTTGCAAGATGGCCTGCAGATAGCGGTCGAAAAACTCGCCCAGAACATTGTCCCCGTAGCGGATGATCAGGTGCAACACCGGAACGGGCAGCAGCAGGTCCCGGCTCTTTGCCTGCTCGAGGATAATCTGGGTGAGCACAAACGCGGTCACATCCTCGTTGGTCTTGGCGTCCAGCACCTGGATCTGCCGGCCCTCCTTCACCATTTCAGCCACCTGCTCCAGGGTCACGTAGACGCTTTTTTCGGTGTCATAGAGGCGCCGGTTGGCGTATTTTTTCAACACCACGGTGTCGTTCATACTAAAATCCTTCTTTCTGCGGAGTGCGCCGCACCTACACGAAATCTTGCTGTTTTGCAAAAAATAATTTGTCGAATTTTTAAAAACATAATGTATTTTGTAATAAAAGTAAATATAATTATATATTTAGTTTAAATTTTTTACGCCTCTGGGAAAAATTTAAAATTGTGCGCTGCACCATTTTTTGTTGACACGTCCTGCACCGGTGTTATAGTCGTCGTGAAACCGAAAACAGCCGGCCGTGCCGGCAGCAGGTGAATTCTAGAAAACAGGAGGAAGAGATGATGGATCAGAAGAAATTGTTCAAACAGATGCTGGACTTCAACAAGAGCGCCTTTGAAAACAGCTTCAACGCCATGGTGATGCTCCAGGAGCAGGCCGAACGCGTGGGCAGCACCATTCTGGATCAGGCCAGTTGGCTGCCCGAGGATGGCCGCAAAGCGGTCAAAGACTGGGTCGACGCCTTCAAAAAGGGCCGTCAGGAATTCAAGGGCATGATCGACGAGAATTACAAGCGTGTGGAAACCTATTTTTCCGAGGGTGAAGAATAAAGGTGGCAGCGCTGGAGGTCTGAAACGGTCAGACCCCATATCCGGTGCATCAGACGCTCCGGGGTTGTTTTGCGCCTGCACATTGGGATGCCGCCCGCCGGAGTTTTCGGCGGGCGGTGGACTTTTTCCCCAACGCTGATTTGGAACGGGCTTTTTTTCGTGGTACGAATCCAATACAAATCATTTTTCCCGTCGATCCTCCGGCCAAGGAGGTGCCATCAATGACAAACCCCGATACACGCACCCGCATGCCTTTTGAACAAATGCTGGAAGATACTCTTTCGGCGGTCACCGATAGTTTTTCCGCCTCAGGCGATATCGCAGCCGCCTTTTCCCGGTACGTCAACGAGTTTTTCATTCCTTATCTGGTATCGACGACCTACTTCCAGGACGTGGAACTGAACCGGGCCCGGCATGCGGACTTCAGGGAAACAACCGAGGCTTACCAGAAACTGTTCAATTTCAACCTTGCCCTGTGGATGAGGGCCATGACCGGGGCTGGTGATTCTCTTTCCCGTTATGTATCGACGGAGGCCCGGCGGACATTTGACGCTATGGCCGAGCTGGCCGCGGGAGATTCCGCTGACCTTGCCCGGCTCATGCGCAGAAAGGCCGAACTGGCGGAAATCATGGCCCGCAGGTATCCGGAGGCCATCGATGCCATCGCCCCGGAGTACGGGCTCTTTGCTGCAGGGACCAAGGTTGAAAAAGTCGACGAGACCGGACGCTTCATCCTCTACCAGGTCCTTCCCACCGAAGCGGGCGTCGAGGTTCGACAGGACGGAAAGCCGCTCTTGATTCTGCCGCCTTACGTGCTCGGTGCCAACATTCTCTCCTTTTTGCCGAAAGAGCAGCGCAGCTACGTCCACAGTTTCGCCAACCAGGGGGTGCCGACCTATATCCGGATCTTGAAGGACATCGCAGAATCCGAGGCACTTCAGACCATGACCGGCGAGGACGATACGGTCGACACCCAACGGTTTTGCGAAGCGATCCACCGGCGCCACGTGCGGGGCATCACCTTGAACGGCTACTGCCAGGGCGGGTTTTCCGCTTTGAGCAATCTGCTCACGGGCCGGCTCGACGACCTGGTCGATGCTTTCATCACCTGTGTGGCGCCCATGGACGGCACCCGAAGCAAAGGATTGTCCGGTTTCCTGGGCGATTTGCCCCAGCGGTTCAACGATCTTGCATACGGCACCAAGACCCTGGAAAACGGCAACGTCGTGGCCGACGGAAAACTTATGGGGTGGGTCTACAAACTAAAGAGCATTGAAACTGAATCGCCGGTGCCCGCCTTTCTCCGGGATCTTTTGATGTTCGCCAGGCAGGAAGAAGGAAAGATTGCGATCGGCAAGACCGCCGCAGCCCTCAATTACTGGCTCAACTACGAGCGAAACGATCTGCCGCTGGAGATCACCAAGATGAGCTTCGCCTCTTACAACACCCCGATCACCGAAAACGGCATCCTGCCGGTGACGCTTTTCGGCCAGAAGCTCGATATCCACCGGATTGGGGAGCGAAACATTCCGTGGCTCATCTGCTATGGGGAAAGTGACGACCTGGTGGAACCGGCCGTGGCCCTGGCGCCGCTCGATTTCGTTGACGCCGAGGTGACTGCATTTCCAAAAGGCCACGTGGCCATGGCCACGTCCTGGTCGCACCCGGGATCGGCCTGCGCCCTGCACACTCGATTCGGTGAAAAACAATACCGCGGCCCGGTCCGGTTTCATTTGGATTTGGATGATTCGTTGATTGGTTAAGTGGTTGATTGGTCAATTGGGGAAAACCCCCCTCAGGGGGTCTCCGTGGGATTTCACCCGATCCATTTGACTAAGTCACCCAACAGCAGGCGGCGAGGCCACCTTTCATAAAATTGCGGAGCCATTTTATTTGGACAGCAAGTTCCTGAGATTCTGGGGTCATTTTCTGCTGCAGGCGGCCGAGGGGCAAAAGCGGTTCGAAGACCTGCCCCGCTGGATGACGGCCGGCTTATCCGGATCCGACGATCTTGCGGAGATGTTCGAGGAGGCATACGGCCTGAAGCGGAAGCCGGGATCGGACGCCACCCCTTTGGGCAAAATGGGGTTGGCCATCTTTTCCAGAAGATATCGCGCAGCGATGTCATTTGGAAAAGATCATGTCGTACAGGGCGTTGAACGCGTCAGTGGACCGAAGAATACCGACGATCTTTCCGTTTTGCGTAACGAGCAGACTGTGGTGGCGCCCCATAACGATGCGGTGCATGGCGATGTTCAGGGTGTCGAGCTCGTCCACGAACTCTCCTTCTGACGGGACCTGCATGATCTCGGAAACCTTGAGCCCTTCCATGGTCTTTCGCATTTCTTCCACCGGCTGCTCCCAGAGATTGAACTGCTCTCGGATGGTGATCAGCATCCGTCGGGTCAAACCGGAGCGCTCCATCCAGCGGGTGTCGCCCACTTCGCTGTAGCCCGGCTCCAGGGCCCGCATGATGTCGATCTGGCTCACCCGCCCCACGGCGCGCCCCTGTTTGTCGACCACGACCAAAGAGGCATGGCGGTAGGGGCGGTCTCCGTAGTGCATGTTTTCGTCTTCCAGGGCCTTGAGCGCTTCTGCCAAGGTGGCATTCTCGGGCACGGAGGAATATTTGCTGACAGGGACCATCAGCTCCCGTACGCTTCTCGTCTTCATTGAACAGCTCCTTTTCCTTTTTCAGCGGAGTTTCGTTCCGCTCTTGGTTGATGGCTCGCGGCGGCCTGGACAAAAAACCAACATCAGTCATGTGGGCATGCTGGAAAGAGAATGGTAAAGACGATTCAGGGAAAGTCAATTTTTTTCAACGCCATCTCTAATTCGGCCGGGGCGGCATGACCAGTGCCTCACCTTCCAGGACGATGGTGCCGTCCTGGTTGGTGCAGGTGGTGGACAGCTTCACTCGCTTTTTTTCCTTCATGATCTCGGTCACCTCGGCACGGGCTGTTATCGTGTCTCCAATCTTTACCGGAGCGGTAAAACGCAGGCTCTGGCTCATATAAATGCTTCCCGGACCGGGTAGCTGCATGCCTATCACCGCGGAGATCAGACCGGCCGACAGCATGCCGTGGGCGATCCGTCCCTTGAAGAAGGTCTTTTCCGATGCGGCCTGGTTGATATGGGCCGGGTTCAGGTCGCCGGTGATGCCGGCAAACAGGTAGACGTCGGTTTCGGAGATCGTCTTGGCAAATTCTGCCGCATCTCCGACCGACAGCTCGTCGATGGTTTTTCCGATCATGGCGGTTTCCTTGAATTGGATGGTTTGTGCAATGAAGATATGCGGTTGAAAAACAGGCCCCAGGCTGTCAGGCGAGGCCGCAGGCGTTCGGCAACCGGAGGCGTGGTATTATCCCGCGTCGAGGATCGCAGAATGCCGAGAACGACGCTTGGCAGCCTGCGGCGCCGCGTTTCAGCCGCCTAGAACCAACTCCGATGACTCCAGATATCCTTCTCCAGGTTTTCCTTGTCCTGCTGCAGCTGCAGATACATGGACGCGTTCTGGATGGCCAGGGCGCCGGTGTGGGCCAGGGCTTCCAGCAGCATGACCAGGTCCTGGGGGTATTTTCGCAGGACCCCACTGTATACGCGCATGACCCCGATCACCTCCTCTTTGGATTTGATCGGCACACTGATCATGGAGACAATCCCTTCTTCGACCAGCGCGTCCGGGTACTGGACCCGTTTGTCTTTGGCGACGTTTTCCACCACGACGGTGTTGCCCTTCAAGGTGTCGCTGATGCTCTTTTGGGCGAGAACCGGACCCTTGGCGAGAAATTTTTCGCTCAGACCGTAGGAAGAAACCAGGTCCAGCTCGCCGGTGTCCGGATTGAGCAGGCGGATCAGCACCCCCTTCATTCCCAGGGCCTGGGTGGTTTCGGCGGTGAGAATGTTCATGATCTTTTTGATGTCGAGACTCGAATTGATCGAGGAGGCCAGATCGAGAAATAGGGTGGAGTTGGTTTGAATTCGATCCAACAGCCTGGCATGCTGCACGGCCATGCCCCCCTGCTCGGCCAGGGCGGTCAAAAAATCGATCTCATCAGGGGAAAAGTCATGGGGCTCGGCGGTATACAGCGCCAGAACACCGATGGCCTTGTCCCCGACCATGACCGGCACGTCGAGAATCGAGGCGATCCCTTCGGACTTTTTCGAATCGTGATGCTCCACTCGGGGGTCGGTGGTAGCGTCTTTGATATGCAGATAGCCGCCTTTTAAAATCTGGTTGACAATCTTTTGGGCCTGGAGCGGATGGGCGTGGAGGTAGTTTTCCGACAGTCCTTTCTGGGCGACCGGCTCGAAGAGGTCCTTTTTCTCGTCGGCGAGAAACAGGCATGCGGCCTTGCCGTTCATTGTCTCGATGGCGCTGGAGACAATCAGATCCAGCAGCTTGTCTTTGGACAGCGTGCTACCGAACGCTTTGCTGATACGGCAAAACGTCCTGAAATAATCCAGTTGTTTGTTCATTTACCCGTCCCTTTCCTTGAGCCAGCCGAGTATTTTGGGGACAAATTCACGTTGGCATTTGGTGCTGACGTATATGCCGATGTGTCCTGTGTCAAGGCAGACGTCCTCGGTGTCGTCTGAGCCCACTTTCCCCGTGAGCTGGTCGCAGGCCTCCGGCGGCACGAGGTGGTCGAAGCGGCCGTAGATATTCAACACCGGCATGGTGACATTGGCCAGCTCCACGCGCCGGCCGCCGACTTCCATGCGGCTGTCGATCAGCAGGTTTTTTTGATAGCAATCGTTGATGAATTGACGGAAGGTCTCCCCGGGGACGTCGGGGCTGTCGAAGATCCATTTTTCCATCCGGACGAAGTTTTCGACAAACTGCTTGTTGTCCACATGTTCGAAAAAGCCGACGTACTTGTCGATCATGAGGCGTGCCGGGTTGAGCAAGAGAAAACCCAGATTGAGCAGGTCTCCGGGCATGTTGCCGAAGGCGTCCACCATCCGGTCGGCGTCGACTGCCCTCATCCAGATGTGCAACAGTCCTTTGTCCGTGTCGAAGTTGGTGGGGGTGACCGTGGTGATCAGGTTTTTGATCTTTTCCGGATGCAGGGCGGAATAGATCACCGAAAAGGTGCCCCCCATGCAGATGCCCATCAGGTTGATTTTGTTCGTGCCGGTTCTTTCCCGGATGTGGTCGATCACGTTGTCCATGTAGGCATTGACGTGGTCGTCGATGGTCAAATAGCGGTCCTTGCGGGTTGGATATCCCCAGTCGATCATGTACAGGTCGACACCCTGCTTTCGGAAGTTTTCCACCACGCTTCTGCCGGGCTGCAGGTCGAGCATGGTTTCCCGGTTGATGAGGGCGTAGACGACCAGAAGCGGCGTCTCGTATTGGATCGGCGAGGTGGGCGGGTAGTGCTTGAGGCGAACCCGGTCCTCTTCATAAATCACCTCGTATGGGGTCTGGGCGATGCTGGTATCCAGCGGGCTCAGCAGGACGTCTGACGCCCTGGAGATCTTTTCGGTTGCCTTGCCCGCGTCCTCCGTGAGCTTGGCCAGGATAAGATCGATCGGGATGTTCTTTTCCGACATTTCTTCCACCCCTTTCGTCGGGCTGGATGCTGGTTACTGGATGCGATGCCCTGGATGCTCGATTTGCGTTTTTCACCATCCATTTTTCAGGTCTTTATCCAGAATCCAGGATCAGTGCCCTGGTGCGGATACCTTCGAATTGGCGTTCTTTTTTATTGGTTTTTCTGATTTCCGGCTTTTTTCTCCAAGGTTCGCAGCCGCTTTTTCAAATGGTAAATCTCCTTGTACATCTCGTCCATTTCCTTCTGGGATGGCAGGGGCACGAACTGGAGCAGCGTATCCATGACTTTCTGACGGGCATTGATGAACGTGTTCAGTGCATCGATGGTCTTTGCCATGGCCGAAGTATACTCTGCTGACTGGAACAGCGTCATGTAGTGGCCCTCGAGTACCTTGATCCACATCTTGTACAGCTCGCGAGAGTCCTCCGGCACGGCCCCTTCTTTTGCCATTTCCGCCATTTTCCGGTTCATCACCTGAAGCGATTTTTCGACCGGGACCGAAAACAGGTGGGTGAATTCTGTCAGGGCGGCTTGAAGAAGGTTGTACCGGTCCATCGCTTCGTTGATTCGTTCCTGATAGAAGCGGGTCAGGCCGAGCTGCGGGACCTTCAAAAACTGCCTGAACTCCTTTTCGTAGACATCGGTCCAACGATTCAGAAAATCTTTGTCCAGGTCGGTAAAGTCATACGGACCTGACGATTTATTGAGTCTGGACAGTCGCTCGGCCCATCGCTGCTGTAACAGTGAAAAGGCGTTCATACCGGTCTGCATCAGGTGCAGCGACATTTCGGGCATCGATTCCATTGACCGGGTCATCGACTCAGCGATGTTTGATTCACCCATCGACGAGTGGGCGGCGGCCCACGCCTTGAGCCCGGTGCTCCAGATATCTGCAAAATGGCGTAAATCGTTCACGCCAGCGTCGCCTGTCCTGCGCGAAAAGGGCTGGAGACCGGCCATGGCCTGGAAAAAGCTGCCGGTGGCCTTCATCCATTCCAGAAGCACATTGTCGTTGAAGAACGGATTATTCGTGGAATCGGGCATGGAGGCCTCGCCTTTGGAAAATACGCGGTTTCAACGGTTCGATTCCCCCCTGCAGCCGGAGAACCGGTACAAGGGCGGAAACATACGATTCGGATGGCGAGTGTTGCCAAAAAACTACCAATTGTGACCAATTTCACAATAAATCATCCGGCACAAAAAATAAAGCGCCTATCTTTTCCTTTACAAGTACACGGCAATTGATTTAAAAATAAACCTTTTGGTTTATGTAACATTTAATGCAGTTTTGATTATGAATGGTCCACGAACGGCATCTGGGGAATCGGGCCAATACCAGCAAGGAGTGGGTTTATGGCAAAGAAAATGAAGACCATCGACGGCAATACGGCAGCTGCACATGTGGGCTATGCCATGAGCGATGCGGCGGCGATTTATCCGATCACCCCCTCTTCGCCCATGGGAGAGCTTTGCGACGAGTGGGCGGCAAACGGACTGAAAAACATTTTCGGCCAGACCATGAGCGTCCGCCAGCTCCAATCTGAGGCCGGCGCCGCGGCGGCGGTGCACGGAAGCCTGGCCGCAGGCGCCTTGACCACGACGTTCACCGCCAGTCAGGGCCTGTTACTCATGGTGCCGAACATGTACAAGATGGCAGGCGAACTGCTTCCCGCCGTGTTTCACGTGACGGCGCGTTCGATCGCCGGCCATGCGCTGTCGATTTTCGGCGATCATCAGGACGTCATGGCCGTTCGCCAGACCGGCTTTGGCCTGCTGGCCTCGGCCTCGGTCCAGGAGGTGCTCGACCTGGGGCTGGTGGCGCACCTGTCGGCCATCGAGGCCAGCGTTCCCTTCCTGCATTTTTTCGACGGCTTCAGAACATCCCATGAGATTCAGAAGGTCGAGATGATCGACTACGAGGACATGGCCGCCCTGGTCAACCGAAAGGCCGTGGCGGCTTTCCGCTCCCGGGGGGTCAATCCCGAATCTCCAGAGCTTCGGGGCACCGCCCAGAATCCAGACATCTATTTCCAGAATTTTGAAGCCTCCAGCCCCTGGTGGGTGAAGGTGCCGGGCATCGTGGAAGCCAATATGAAAAAAGTGGGCAACCTGACCGGCCGCAAATACGGGCTGTTCGACTATGTGGGCGATCCGGCAGCCGAACGGGTGATCGTTGCCATGGCCTCTTCCTGCGAGGCGATCGAGGAAGTGGTCAACCACCTCGCCGACAAGGGGGAAAAGGTCGGGCTGGTCAAGGTTCGGCTTTATCGACCGTTTTCGGCAGAGCATTTTTTCAAGGCGATTCCGGCATCTGCCCGACGAATTGCGGTTCTGGACAGGACCAAGGAAAAGGGGTCCCTGGGCGACCCCCTCTATCTGGACGTCTGCACCGCCTATTTTCGAAAAAAAGAAAATCCGGTGATCATCGGCGGCCGATACGGGCTTTCTTCCAAGGAGTTCAATCCGGCCATGGTCAAGGCGGTATTCGACAACCTGGCGGCAGACGAGCCCAAGGACCAGTTCACCGTCGGCATCGTCGACGACGTAAGCGGCAGCTCTCTTTTTGTCGGAGAAGGGATCGACGTCACCCCGGAGGGGACGGTGCAGTGCAAGTTCTGGGGCTTGGGTGCCGACGGCACGGTGGGCGCCAACAAGAGCGCGATCAAGATCATCGGCGACAACACCGATATGTACGCCCAGGCCTATTTCGCCTACGACTCGAAAAAGTCCGGCGGGGTCACCATATCCCATTTGCGCTTCGGCAAGACGCCGATCCAGTCCACCTACCTGATCGACCAGGCCGACTACATCGCTTGCCACAAGGACAGCTATGTCCACATGTACGATCTGCTCGAGGGGATCAAGGAGGGCGGCACCTTCGTGCTCAATTCCCCCTGGACTGCCGAGGAGATGGACCAAAAGCTTCCGGCGGCCATGAAGCGAACCATCGTGAAAAAGAAGCTGAAATTCTACAACATCGATGCGGTGAAAATCGCCGGAGAAATCGGACTCGGCGGCCGGATCAACATGATTATGCAGACGGCCTTCTTCAAGCTGGCCAATGTCATCCCGGTCGACGACGCCATCGGCTACCTCAAAGACCAGATCGTCAAGATGTTCGGCAAAAAGGGCGAAAAGATCGTTGCCATGAACCACGCCGCAGTGGACAACACCCTGGAAAACCTTCAGGAGATCGCCTACCCTGATTCATGGGCCGATGCCGCCGATTCGGAAATGGCCCACCCCGACGAACCGGATTTCGTCAAGAACGTCATGCGCCCGATGCTTGCCCAACAGGGAGACAAGCTGCCGGTCAGCGCCTTCAATCCCGAAGGCATTTTCCCGGTGGGCACCACCAAGTACGAAAAGCGCGGGGTGGCCATCAAAGTGCCGGAATGGATCATGGAAAACTGCATCCAGTGCAACCAGTGCGCCATGGTTTGCCCCCATGCGGCGATCCGGCCGGTGCTCGCCACAGAAGCGGAAATGAAATCCGCACCGGAGAAATTCACGGCGAAAAAGGCCCTGGGCAAGGAACTCAAGGAGTATCAGTTCCGGATTCAGGTCTATCCGCTGGACTGCATGGGCTGCGGCAACTGTGCCGACATCTGCCCGGCCAAGAAAAAGGCCCTGGTCATGAAACCGCTGGAAACCCAGATTGCAGAAGACGAAAACCGCCAGTATTCAGAAAGCCTCCCGATCCGCGACGGCCTGATGAAGCGCACCTCCCTGAAGGGGAGCCAGTTTTGCCAGCCGCTTCTTGAGTTTTCCGGGGCATGCGCAGGCTGCGGGGAAACCCCTTACGCCAAACTCGTCACGCAGCTCTGCGGGGAACGGATGGTCATCGGAAACGCCACCGGATGCAGCTCGATCTGGGGGGGCAGCGCACCGTCGGTGCCTTACTGCGTCAACAAAGACGGGTTTGGCCCCACCTGGGGGAATTCCTTGTTCGAGGACCCGGGCGAGTTCACCTACGGCATGCTGCTGGGCCACATGCAGCAGCGGCGAAAACTCGCTGACCTGGCCCGGGAGGCGGCGGCGTCCGGCATCGACGCGGAGCTCAAGAACGCCCTAAACGGCTGGCTCGAAAACATGGACGACCCGGAGAATTCGAAACAATTCGGCGACCGGATCAAGGCGCTGCTGCCGGAAAACGGTGACAACCCGGTGCTTTCCGAAATCCGGAGCCTGTCCCGGCTTCTGACGAAAAAGTCCTACTGGGTGTTTCTGGGAGACGGCGCTGCCTACGACATCGCCTTTGGCGGGATCGATCATGTGCTGGCCTCCGGCGAGGACGTGAACGTGCTGGTGTTCGATACCGAGGTCTACTCCAACACCGGTGGCCAGTCCTCCAAGGCAACGCCCACCGGTTCGGTGGCCAAGTTCGCCGCCAGCGGTAAAAAGACCGCCAAAAAGGACATGGGCGCCATGTTCATGTCCTACGGGTACGTCTACGTCGCCACGGTGGCCATGGGCGCCAACAAGAACCAGCTGATCAAGGCGTTTACCGAGGCCGAGAGCTACCCGGGGCCGTCGATGATCCTGGCGTATTCCCCGTGCATCAACCACGGCATCAAAAAGGGGATGGGAAAGACGCAGGAAGAGGAAAAGCTTGCCGTTTCCAGCGGATACTGGCCCCTGTACCGGTACAACCCGGCCCTGAAAGCAGAAGGAAAAAACCCGTTCATCCTGGACTCCAAGGAACCCGACGGCAGCCTTCAGGAGTTTTTGTCTGGGGAGGTTCGCTACGCCTCGCTTCAGAAGACATTCCCGGAAGAGTCCAAACGGCTTACCGCCCAACTCGAAAAAGAGTATCTGGAACGCTACCGCGCCATGAAGCGGATGGCGGAAATGGCGCCGGAAGAGGTGGCTCCGACCGGTGGCGTACTGCCGGAAGGCGGCGACAACGCAGAGGCTGCCGCCCTGGACGCCTGCACCCTGTCGGGCACGGCCGAGCACAGCCGCGCCGACGAGGGAGGCGAACCCTGCGACGACGGCCGGTCGGGCAAGATCGACTGATCATCAAATCGCCGCGGCGATTTGATTGTGTGAGGGTTTCGCTTTGCGCGAAACCATACAAAAAGGTCAATCGGGCAAACCGTTCACGCCGGTCGACATCCAAGGTTTGACCGTTCCGGAAGTTGCCGTAATCGAAAATAATCAGGCCGCCCGCCCGGCGCCATCGGGCCGGGCGGCCTTTTTTCCTCGAATTTTGAAAACATATGTGGCATCGAATCGAAGCCGCGCTTCTGTTTCGGTCGCTCGAATTTCGTGCTTCGGATTTGTTTCGCAGGGCATGAAAAGACAAGAAACCTTCTATGAATAGTCCAATAGAATCCGGATTTCCTGCGGAGTGTCGCCGCTGCGGCACTTGCTGCCGAAAGGGCGGGCCGACCCTTCGGTTGGAGGACCGGCCGTTGGTGGAAGCCGGCGCGCTTGTCCTGGGGCTGCTGGTCACGATCCGCATCGGCGAAATTGCCCGGGAGCCCGAAAGCGGTCGGCTGGTTCGGGTCGAAGCGGAGATGATCAAGCTCAAAGGCGCGGGCTCCGGCTGGACCTGCATTCTCTTCGACGAAGTTAGGAGCCTGTGCACGGACTACGACCGGCGTCCGGCAGAATGCCGAGCCATGAGCTGCTGGGATACTTCGGAGATCGAGCGGATCATGAAAACGCCCCCGCTGAGCCGCCGGGACCTTTTGTACGATGTTGCGGGTGTCTGGGACCTTGTCGCAGCACACGAACGCCGGTGCGGTCTTTCCGGTATGGATGCGCTGTCAGCTGCGGCGCGCGACGGCGACGAACCGGCGGCCGACGAACTGATGGCGATGATCCGCTATGATCGGGCGCTGCGCGAACTGCTCGTCGAAAAAGGAGGCGATGCCCGGCATCTCGAGTTTCTCTTCGGCCGGCCCGTGGAATGCCTGCTCAATGGCTTTGGCCTGCGGCTCTACCAGAAGGATGGAAGGACCGGGATTGCTATCATGTGAAACTTATTTTTTTGCGGAGCAAAAAAATTGACGTACAATTTCGATCCTGAAAGATGGTACGACAACGAACGGGCCGCGCTGGACTGCCGGCGGAGCCAGCTCTCCAATGAGGAATTTTTGAGCGAACTTGACTCCTTGGAGCGACGCTACGAAGAGATGCTCGACCGCTTGGATGGAACATACCGTGTTTCCGAATAAACACCCTTTCTTGTATGAAACTTCGCTCGAAGCCGGGGGGGTCGTAGGGCACGACCTCAGTGTCGTGCCGCTCGGAACGGCACCAGTCTTCGCTCTTCGAGCTACGCCGCGACAGGCGGAGGCCGTTCCCTACAGAGGCAGAGGCTTCGACAAAAGTTTCACCACTGATCAAACTGACCGTTTCCTCGGTCAGCGGCGGGGCTTATGTGAAACTTTGCCTTGGCAACATGGCTCCGGCGCTGAGCAGGATATACCCGCCATGCCTGCGGGGGGAGGATGCAGGGTACGGTCAAGTCTTGTAAATCTCCGGGCGGCGATGGGGAAAGAAGTAGCGCATCTCATGGCCGCGGACGTGATCGAGTAGCTCGGCCTTCAAGTCCACCCAGAAAATCCCTTCGACGCCGGAGACATCTTTTGCGATGATCTCGCCTGAGGGGGCGATGGCCACCATGTTTCCCGGAAAGGCGAGCCCTTTGCAGTTTTCTCCGGTCTGATTCCAGGCGACGATGAACACGCTGTTGTCAAAGGCCCTTGCCGGAAGATGACGCATCCAGGAATCGTGTTTTTCCTCTGGGTTGCCCCTCGGGGAGGCATGGGGAATGAAGATCACCTCTGCGCCCCTGGCTGTCATGGCAGAGGACAGCTCCGGGAAATGCGCATCGTAGCAGAGCTGAATGCCGAAGCAGATCCCGGCGGCCCTGAAAACCGGGACTTCGTCTCCGGCGGTGAAAATACCTCGTTCAGGCGGTGCGATGTGAACCTTCCGGTATACGCCGATGACGCCGTCCGGCGTCAGGATCAAGTGACTGGCATATACCTTTCCGGATTCATCTTTTTCCGCCATTCCCGCCAAAATGACGATGCCGTTGGTCTCGGCGATCCGTGATGCAGCGCGTACCTCCGGACCGGACAAGGTAAGGGCGAATTGCGCCAGCTCCGGTCGGTTGCAGTAGCCGGTCATGTTGAGCTCCGGAAAGCATGCCAGCTGGGCACCGCCGGCAGCCGCCTGCACGACGGCAGTTTCCATGGCGGAAAGATTCGCTTCGATTTCTCCCACCGGGCAGTTGGCGACCACGACGGCAATTTTTGTGTCTCTCATCAGTATCCAAGAAACGGTTCAATTGCAGCTACACTTCAAACTTGGCCCTGATCTTGAACACCTTCGTGGCAGGAAGGTTGAGGATTTTCCCGATCCCTGTCTCTTCGGTGATTTTCCGCAGATTATTTTCGATCTCTTCCCTTGACGGGGCGATGAAGGTGAACCAAACGTTGAATGCATTGTCCCGCAGGTAGTTATGGGTGACCCCCGGAAAGCGGTTCACCACTTCGGCGAACCGTTCCACGCTCTCCTCCGGCACCTTGGCCGCGCAAAGTGTGCTGACGAAGCCAAGCTTTCCCGGAACAAAGTTGGCGCCGATTCTTCGGATAATGCCGGAATTTTTTAAGTGCACGGTGCGATTGATCACCTCTTTTTCGGTCAAGCCGAGCTCATCGGCGATGGTCAAAAAGGGTCGAGGCGTGATCGGGAACCTCGATTGGATCCGGTTCAGGATTTTTCGATCGATGTCGTCCATCTTTTCCGTATTTGCAGGCAGATTCGTTTCAGCACATCATGACCGGGGCGCGCTCAAGAAGCGAACATGAGCCTTGCGCGAGCGCGGTCCGTCGAATTCACAAAAAAAGATGCCCTGCCAGGTCCCGAGGACCAGCCGGCCCTGTTGCACCGAAATCAGCTCCGAGGAGCCGACCAGGGTGGTCTTTACGTGGGCAGGGGAGTTGCCCTCGGCATGCTGGTAGGGGGCGTCCCAGGGGACGATCTGGTTGAGCACCATGAGAAGGTCCTTTGAAACGCTCGGGTCGGCGCTTTCGTTGATGGTGACCGCTGCGGTGGTGTGGGGTACGTAGACCATGCACAGGCCGTCTTCGACACCAGAAGATCGGACTGCATTTTGCACCTCTTCTGTGATATCGATCATTTCTGTCCTGCCGGTGGTCTTGACCGAGAGAATCATGTCGGGCTCCGTTTTTCCTTGCCTGAAACTTCGCTCGAAGCCGGGGTCTTTGTAGGGTGCGACCTGCGCCTGTCCGGGCATAGCCGGAGGCGAAGCCGGATGTCGTGCCCTCATGAACGGCATCCGTCTTCGCTCTTCGAGTTACGCCGCGACAGGCCAGTCTCCGTTGCTCCACAACTTTGCCACGGCACGGGGAGGCCGTTTACTGCATCGGCAGAGGCTTCAGGGGAAGTTTCTTTTCATGATCAACCTTCAAGCAGCGGCGCTTGTCGGCCAAGAAAAAAGGCCCTGCGCTGACGCACAGGGCCTTTCCTTGCGATTCTAAAATCGAAACCGGTCCGATTGATTTGCACGCGTGCCGATTAGACGCACCCGGTGGGTTTCGGAAGACCGGCCATTTTACAGGCTCCCTTGCCCGGTCCGGACGGAAACAGTTCGTAGATGTGTTTCAGCTTGAAGCCGGTGACCTTGGACAGCACCCGCACCATGGGGGCGATGCCGTTTTTCCGATAGTAGTCCTGCAGAACCTCGATGACTTTCTTGTGCTCGTCGGTCAGCTCGTCGATGCCTTCTTCCTTCTTGACCCACTGGACCCATTCGTCGCACCAGTTCTCGAAGGAATCGATGAAGCCGTCTTCATCAATCGTAAAAGTCTTTCCCATAAAATCGACCTGTGGCATTGAAAATCCTCCTTTACACGTTGAATTGTACTGAAACGTCAGCCTCTATCCTTTTTCCCTTTAAATTCGGCATTATTAGAATGGATTCTAGTATCTTATCAGACCGGTCCTGTCAATTGAAAAAACCGCCGTTTCCAATTTCTGCGGTAAAGACCGGAAACGAATGACTATTCTAACAAAACCTGCATATTATCCGCTATTTTTAATATTCCCTCGGCGTCTGGTTGATCTGCTCGAGAGTAAATACCGGACCGTCCTTGCAGACCAGTTCGCGTCCGATATTGCACCTGCCGCACATCCCGATGCCGCATTTCATCCGGTTTTCAAGACTCATGATGATTCGGTCATGGGTGTAGCCTAACTTTTCCAGCACCGGTTGCGTGAACTTGATCATGATGGGCGGGCCGCACACGATGGCATAGGTGTTTTCATCCCCCTGGGGGGCCTTTTCCTCGGTCACCGGCGGAACGAAGCCGACATTGTATTTCCAGTCCGGGTCGTCGGTGGCGTCAACGGTGATGTGCATGTCGATGTCGTCGCGCTTTTCCCATTCGATCAGTTCGCTTTTGTAGAGCAGCATCCCCGGGGTTCGTGCCCCGTATACGACGGTAATGTTGCCGAACTTGGATCGGTTGGCCGGGTCGAGCATGTATACGATCGACGAGCGCAGGGTGGTAAAAGCGAACCCGCCGCCGACCAGCAGGACATTTTTTCCCTCCAGCATTTCCCATGGAAACCAGTTGCCCATGGGGCCCCGAATTCCCATGATATCTCCGACTTTCATGTTGTGCAGGTGGGTGGTCACCACGCCGGCCTTGTTGACGGTGAACATCACAAAGCCTTTCTCTACCGGTGAAGAAGCGATGCCAATGGGGATTTCACCTTTTCCCGGAATCGACAGCTCGGCGAACTGGCCTGCATGGTAGTCGAACTTCTTTTCGTCTTGTTCGTTTAAAAAGACGAACTTGAAGGTTTTCAAATTCCGGTCCTCGGTTTCGACGACAATGTCGTCGATGCGGACCGGATATGGAAGATACGGATTCTCCACGAGTTCCTCCCTATCCTGGATGGCCGGGCTCAACGCACTCATTTTTTCATCCCTCCACCGCGCACGCGTCTTTGGCCCCGTACCCATTCATCAGGTCGCAGACGCGACGGATGTCGATGTTGACCGGACACTGCTGGACGCAGCGACCGCAGCCGACGCACATGATCCCGCTGTCGTACTTGTCCACGAAGTACTTGAGCTTGTGCATGAAGCGCTGGCGCACCCGCTGCAGTTTGGTCCCCCGGGGGTTGTGGCCGGTGGTGTGCACCGTGAAGATCGGAAACATGCAGCTGTCCCAGTTGCGCATCCGCTTGCCCTGTTTGCCGTGGACCTCGTCCTGGATGTCGAAACACCAGCAGGTGGGGCACACGAACGTGCAGGTTCCGCAGTTGATGCATGAAAAACTGATGTCTTCCCACATCTGCTCGTTTCCGTGCAGTGCGAGGGTGTCGGCGGCCGCGAGGTTTTCCGTGGACACTTTCGATACAATCTTGTCTTCTGCCGCGGCTTTGCCCGATTCGAAGCGCTCGGCGGCGTCGACTTCTTCGGTCCATCCGGCAGCCTTGATGAACTTTTTTCCCTTTTCGGTCAGCACCTTGGCCAGATAGCGGTCGCCGTCGTCGGCCAACAGCACATCCAGGCCCTCTTCATGATAGGGGCCGCAGCCGGCGGTCGTGCAGAAACAGGTGCTGCAGGGCGCATCGCAGGCCAACCCCACGAAGGTGGTCGCCTCCCACGACCGAAGCCAGTATGGATCTTTGTATTCTTCGGTGTCGAAGTTGAGCTTGACCAGCGCCACAGCCTTGGCATCGCAGGGACGGATACCGAGCACCGCCTTCGGAGAGTAGTCTTTTTCGACTTCCTTGAGCAGGTGGTAATCCTCTTTGGTTGGATCCAAAGTGTATTCGAACATGTCTTCGGACTGGGGATAGACGATCTCTTTTGCCGATGTCCGGGTGTTGAAAAAATCGAAATCCGGTGTCTGCCCTTCGGAAAGCTTCCGGAAATAATGGTACCGGTCGTCCTTGACCGGCCCGATCAGGCCATAGCTCTGGCGGAGCCTGTCGAGACTCTTTTCCCAGTCCTTCTTGTCGATGGCAACAATCTTCATTTTCTTTCCTTCGAGGAGGGTGTTTCTAATTTAGTTTTTCGTGTTTGCTGACGGAAAACGGTTCAGGACCATCACCCTCTACCGCCCATACAGTGAGCAATAACCGGCAGCCACTGAACACGAAAAACTATTTGATAAAATCCCCCGGATCGTCCGGCCGGTAGAAATCAAGCGGCGGTCGGCTGTCCAACGTCAATCCTGCCTCCCAGTCGTAAAGCTCCTTGCAGTCTTTTTCCAGTTTCTTGGTCAGCAGCCGCATGTTGATGCCCACCGGACATGCCCGCTGGCAGGCGCCGCAGTCCGTGCAGCGGCCGGCGCAATGATAGGCCCGCAGGAAATGGAAGGTGCGGATGTCGATCGGGTCTTGGCTTTTGCCCACCCACTGCGGCTTGGCTTCGTCCACGAAGCAGGTGGGACAGTAGCAGAGCGGACAGGCGTTTCTGCACGCGTAGCACCGGATGCATTCTTTGAAAAGATCGTCGAAGAAGGCCCAGCTGTCTTCGGGGTTCATCTCCTCGATTTTTCTGACATCCGCGTATCGGTCCACATCCTTTAGCTCTTCGACCGGATCGGCGATCATTTCATCTGAGATCACCGGGTTGCGGTGAATGCAAATGGCGCAGTTTTCCTGCAGCACCTCGGCTTTGTCGAAGTTCTTCTCGCCGCCGGTGGATTTGACCCTGATCTGATCGTTTTCTTCGGTCACCGCCAGCACTTCTCCTTCGACGCTGTCTGCGATTTTACGCTTGTCGACCATCCCAAGGCAGGGAACGCCGATGATGGTCAGCTGCTCCCGCTTGATCTTGTTTTCCAGGATGTGGGTGACGATGTTGCGGCTGTCGCATCCTTTGGCCACCACCGCAATCTTTTCCTTGCGGTCGGTCAGGTAGTTGGCCAGGTTGATGCCGCAGTGGCTGTCCCATACCAGCTTGTCGACTTCCTCCGGTGTGCGGGCAAAGTGAGGCTCGGACATCATTGGAAGCGTGCCTTTGCGAAAGCCGATGACCATATCCACCGCACACTCTTTGAGCAGGCGTTTGGCGATTTCCCGTATTTTTTCCGTATATTGCTCCATTATGCTACCTTCGCCTCTTTTTTGACGAACCGCTGATTCGGGCCCAGGGCTTTGATCGCTTCGGTCACCTGCGTGGCGACATCGACGAACTTGGTCGACTCTGCGGACGAAATCCACGAGAACTGGAGTCTTCCGGGCTCGATTCCCATGTACTCCATGAGATCCTTGAACAGTGCGAACTTTCTTCGGGCGTAGTAATTACCTTCCAGGTAATGGCATTCGCCGGGATGTCACCCGGATACCCAGACGCCGTCGGCCCCTTCCCGGAGTGCCCCCAAGGCGAACTTCGGGCTCATCCGCCCGGTGCAGGGGATGCGGATCACGCGGATGTTGGATGGATACTGCATCCGGCTGACACCCGCCAAATCGGCCGCACCGTAACTGCACCAGTTGCAGAGGAATGCTACGATCTTCGGTTCGAATTCTGTCATTTTTTTTCCCTTGTCGTTGGTTGATTGGCTGACATGGTCAAATGGTCGTTTCGTCGATTTGGCAATTCCATCTGTTTTTGAGTCTTTCCCATTCAACCATTTAAAGATTTTAACGCATTGACCGGTCTTTTACACGCCCATTGCTTCGGTCAGGTTGAAAATCTGTGAGAAGATCTGATCGTTGTCGAATCCCTTCAGGTGAATGGCTCCGGAACGGCAGGATGCCACGCACAATCCGCACCCTTTGCACAGCACAGGGTTGATCTCGGCACGTCCCGGAAAGAAGCGCTCCTCTTCGGAGCGGAAGTACGGCGCCGAGTACGGACATATGGAAACGCAGACGCCGCACTGGCTGCAGAGCATCGGTTCGACTTCGGCCACGGTGCCGCTGGCAAAAATCTTGTCCCGGGCCAGAAGCGTCACCGCCCGGGACGCGGCCGCCTTGCCCTGGGCGATCGACTCGTCGATCGGCTTCGGATAGTGCGCCATGCCGCAAAGGTAGACCCCGTCAGTGGCGAACTCGGAGGGGCCTAGTTTGGCATGACGCTCGATGAAAAAGCCGTCGTCGTTCATCGGCAGCTTGAAAAAGTCGGCCAGCGCCTTTTCCGCGTTGGGAATGATCGCCGAGGCCAGCGTCAACAGGTCTGCCTCGATTTGCAGCGGCTGACCCAGGATCGGATCGACGACATTGACCATGACCTTGTCGCCTTCGGTGCTGACCTCCGGTTTGGCATCCAGGCTGAACCGGATGAAGATCACCCCTTTTTGCCGGGCCTCCTTGTAAAGATATTCCTTTTCGCCGTAAGTGCGGATGTCCCGATACAGGATGTAGACGTTTGTCTCCGGGTTGCGCTTTTTGAGCTCCAGGGCGCTGTGAACGGAGTGGGTGCAGCAGACCCGGCTGCAGTAAGGCCGCTGCGGCTCCCGGGAGCCGACGCACTGGATAAAGACCGCCGATTCGATGGTGTCCAGCGACGGGTCGTTTTCCTTGAACTTCTGATCCAGCTCCAGGCTGGTGACGATCCTAGGATCCTGACCGTAGCCGTATACCTCCGGCTTGTACTCGTGGGCGCCGGTGGCCATGATGGCAGCCCCGTGCTCCACCACCGTCTCTTGACCGTTTTCCTCCAGGGTGGATTTGAAGTTGCCCACGAACCCGTCCACCGCCTTCAAGGCCGCCTTCAGGTGGACCTGGATATTTTCATGGTTTTCCACATCCTGGATCATGGCCGTCAGCCGGCCCTCGACCTCTTGCCCGTCCGGGGTGGTGTACAGGTTGAGGGCCTGGCCGCCCAACCGGTCGCTTTTTTCGACGATGTGGGTGGTAAATCCCTGCCGGGCCAGGGCCAGGGCCGAGGCCATGCCGGAGATGCCGCCGCCGACCACCATCGCCACCGGATTGATGTCGAGTTCGGCTTCTTTCAGCGGCTGCATCAGCGAAACCTTGGACACCGCCATCCGGACGAGATCCTTGGCCTTTTCCGTGGCCAGCGCCGGATTGTTCTTATGGACCCATGAATCCTGATTTCGGATGTTGCACATCTCGAACAGGTACTTGTTGAGGCCGGCATTGATCAAGGTTTCCTGGAACAGCGGTTCATGGGTTTTCGGGGTACAGGCGGCCACCACGACGCGATTGAGATTCTTTTCCTTGATGATCTCGGTCATGGCGTCCTGGGTGTCCTGAGAGCAGGTGTAGAGGTTGTCCGTGACATATTCCACATAGGGAAGATCGGCCGCGTAGTCTCTGACTGCCTCCACGTCCACCACCCCGGCGATATTGATGCCGCATTTGCACACGAACACCCCGATGCGGGCCGGTTCGCCCTTGATGTTGACCTCGGGAACGACTTCCTTGCTCTTGGTCAGGGTGTTGCGGACGTTTCCCAGAAGCTCTCCGGCTGCCGCCGCGGCGGCGCTGGAGTCCACCACCGACTGGGGAATGTCCTTAGGCCCCTGGAAGGCACCGCAGGCGAAGATCCCTTTTCGGGAAGTTTCCACGGGGGAGAACAGTTCGGTCTTGCTGAAGTTGCCCGGCGTCAATTCGATGCCGAGTTTGTCCGCCAGTTCGATGAGCTCCGGCGGGGTCTCCAACCCGATGGACAGCACGATCATGTCGAAGGTTTCATCGACGGTTTCGCCGGTTTCGGTCACGTACCGGATTTGCAAATCGTCGCCGTCAAACACCGGGTTGATGGTGTGAACCCGGCTTCGGATGAACCGGACCCCCGCTTTTTCCCGGGCATTGTCGTAGAACCGTTCGAAGTCTTTTCCCGGGGTCCGCATGTCCATGAAAAAGATGGCGCAGTCCAGATCGTCTCCGGCGTGCTCCTTGGCGATCACAGCCTCTTTGATGGCGTACATGCAGCACACCGAAGAGCAGTAGGCGTTGTCGCATCGGTTCAGGTCCCGGGAGCCGACGCACTGGAACCAGGCGATCTTCTTGGGCTCCTTGTGGTCGGACGGGCGCACCAGATGGCCCCCGGTCGGTCCGGAGGCCGAAAGAACCCGCTCCATTTCCATGGAGGTGATGACATTGGGATGCCTGGCGTAGTTGTAGGCGTCGAACCGGGATGGATCAAAAGGCTTGAAGCCGGGAGCCATGATCACCGAGCCGACCTCGAGCTGCACCGTTTGCGGCGTCTGGGCATGGGTTTCCAGCGTGACCGCCTGGGGGCCGCAGGCCTTGACGCACTGATAGCATTCGCAGCAGTAGCCGCAATTCAGACATCGGCCGGCCTCGGCCCTGCCGGTGTCTTCGTCATAGCCCAGCTCGACTTCCTTGAAGTTTCCCTGTCGTTCTTCTACGGGCAGCTCGGGCATCTTGGCCCGGGCCTGAATCGGTTCGCCTTTGGGAATGGGTCGATAGCTGGGGTCGTCGTAGGAGATCGGCTCCCGTCCCTCGGTCATGTCCCGCCCGTCGAAATACCGGACGATCGACTCGGCGGCTTCTCTTCCCGCGGCGACGGCGCCGATGGCCACCCACGGACCGGTTTGCAGGTCGCCGCCGGCAAAAATGCCTTCCCGTCCGGTGGCATAGGAAATCTCGTTGACTTCGGTGGTGCCCCACCGGGTGAATTCCAGGCCGGTGATATCTTCGATGGCCGACAGGTTCGGGCGCTGGCCGATGGCGGCAATGAGTTGATCGATCTCGATGTCGTATTCGCTGTCCGGAATCGGAATCGGGCGCCGGCGTCCGGAGGAGTCCACATCGCTCAGTTTCATGCGGATGACCCGCAGACCGACCACCTTGCCGTCTTCCACCAGCACTTCCTGGGGTGCTGCCAGAAAGGTCAGCTTCGTTCCTTCGGCCTCGGCGGCGGCGACTTCCTCTTCCCAGGCCGGCATTTCGGCCCGGCTCCGGCGGTAGACGATGGTGACCTCTTCGGCCCCCAGGCGCACGGCGCTTCTGGCCACGTCGATGGCCACGTTGCCACCGCCGATGATCGCCACCTTTTTGCCGACCTCGGTAGTGCCCGTGAGGTTGGCCTCCCTCAGAAAATCCACGCCCTGGCGAACCCCTTTGGCCTTTTCGCCCGGAATGCCCAGCTCGATGCCTTTGTGGGCGCCCAGGGCGAGATAGACGGCCTTGTATCCCTGGTCGAACAGATCGTCGATGGTCAGATCGTCGCCCAGGGGGGTGTCGGTTCTGATCTCGACGCCGAGGTTGGCGATCAGTTCGATTTCGCGGTCCAGAACGTCTCGCGGGAGCCGGTGCTCCGGGATGCCCACACGAAGCATCCCGCCCGCCTTGGGCAATGCCTCGAAGATCGTGGAGCGGATTCCTTTCCGGGCCAGGTGGTAGCCGGCGGACAGACCGGCCGGCCCCGAGCCGATGATCGCAACTTTTTCCTCTTTGGGCGGGTCGCAGTGAACCTGGATCTGCCGTGGATCGAACTGATCCGCGGCCAGCCGCTTGAGATCCCGGATCGCCACCGGTGCATCCACGTCGCAGCGCCGGCAGGCATCCTCGCAGCCGTGGGGGCAGATGCGGCCCAGCACGCCGGGAAGCGGCAGATCCTCCATGATGATTTCCAGGGCCTCTTGATATTTGCCCTGTTTGACCATCTGTACGTAGCCCTGCACGTTTAACCCGGCGGGGCAGGCCAGGCGGCAGGGCGCTTTTTCTGCCTTTTGAATGGCAAAAGCCCCTGGAACCGCCTGGGCGTATCGCTTGTAGGTGGCTTTTCGATCGGTGAACCCCTCGTCGTATTCGCTGGGAAGCACCACCGGGCAGACTTCAGTGCAGTCTCCGCAGGAGGTGCACTTTGCCATGTCGATGTAGCGGGGCTCTTGGTGGAGGGTGACGGTGAATTTGCCCGCGTCACCGTCAATGGATTCTACCGTGGAAAGCGTATGAAGCTCGATGTTCAGATGCCGGCCGACCTCGACCAGTATTGGGGAGATAATTCACATGGCGCAGTCGTTGGTGGGAAAGGTCTTGTCCAGCTGGGACATGACCCCACCAATCGACGGGGATTTTTCAACCAGATGCACGTAATAACCCGAATTGGCCAGGTCCAGTGCGGACTGCATCCCTGCGATGCCGCCACCGACCACCATTACGGATCCGACAGCGTCTTTCTTGGGCATGACGGTTTCTCCTGATAAAAAATATTTATAATGATTACTTCAAGTTGTACTTAGTGCCCGCTTTGTCTCCCCCAACAATCGCAAATAATTTTCTTATCTATGGGACCGTCCTTTTGTCAATAGATTTCGCCAAAATTATGAGATAATTCCCATTACCAGCGGAAACTCGCCCCTAATTTTACCGTCGTTGTTGCCGGATTCAGATTCAGAATCGACGGTTCGCCCCTTTCCAGGGCCGCCTTCAGGCCGATACAAAGGCATTGACAGCCTTGTCGTGGGATATAGTATCGGCTCTTATGAAACTTCACGTTCACGGTCCGTCATTCCGGGCTTGAGCCGGAATGCAGGAAATTCAAAAACTCTCTGGATCCTCCTTCGACTTCGCTCCCTTCGACTGGGCTCAGGACAAACAGGACGGTGAGCCTGCCTGCAGTGAGCTTGTCGAACCGCGGCTCTCCGCTCCGCTGCGGCCGGGAATGAATCTTGGCGGCACAGGCGATGAACGGCTTTTTTCCTTCGACCCGATGAGGGAGCAACTCTTCGATTGGAACCGATGAAACGCATCATCATCGTCTGTGGTCCCACCGCCGTGGGCAAGACCGGCGTTGCCCTCAAGCTGGCGGCCGCAGCGGGGGCTCAGATCGTCGGCGCCGATTCCATGCAGATTTACCGGTACATGGATATCGGTACGGCAAAGCCCACCGCAAAAGAGCAGGCACGGGTTCCCCATCATTTGGTGGACTTCTGCGACCCGGCCGAGCCCTTCAATGCCGCCGCGTACAGTCGCTTGGCGCGAAAGGCCATCGACCGCCTCCTGGAAAAGGGCGTTGTTCCGCTGGTGGTGGGGGGCACCGGGCTATACATCAAAGGGCTTCTGGGCGGCCTGTTTCCGGCCCCGTCGCCGGATCGAAGCATCCGTCAGAGGCTGCAAGCCGAAGCGGAGCAGCTGGGGACGCCGGCCCTTCACGACCGCCTTGTCCGCGTCGACCCAAGCACCGCCGCCCGGCTGCACCCCAACGACACGGCCAGGGTCGTCCGGGCACTGGAGGTTTTGGCGGCGACCGGGGAGCCGATCTCTCGGCAGCAGGACCGGCATCGGTTCGAAGACGAGCCCTACCGGGCCCTGAAGATCGGATTGTTCCTGAAAAGAGAGGTCCTTTACCGGCGGATTGATCGGCGATGCGATGCCATGCTCGAAGCAGGGTTGATCGAGGAAGTCAAAGATCTTCTAAAAAGGGGGTATTCCCCCCAGCTCAAATCGATGCAGTCGATCGGCTACCGCCATGTGGTCGACTACCTGCAGGGCCGCGCCACCTTCGAAGAGACCCGGCGACTTTTTTGCCGGGACACCCGCCGCTACGCGAAAAGACAGCTCACCTGGTTCCGCTCCGATCCGGAAATACGATGGCTGACGCCGGAGGAAACGAATAAGGCTTGTAGTATGATCCGCAAGTTTCTGGCAGGGGAGCAGATAGACGCTGGCCCGGCGCTGGGAGGATAGGAGGCTGGGACGCTGGGAGGCCAGAAGGCTTAGGAGCAAAAAACCTGAAAATTTTCCGGCGTATTTCCTCGGGTTTCTTAAGGTTTTTGCTTCCCAGCTTCCTGGCTTCCCAGCCTCCCAGCCGCGCGAAGCGCGCCGGCCGCCCAGCGGCGCGTTCGCTCCCTTAGGGTCGGATGTTTTTCCGGACGTAGTGCAGGTTCAGCGTCTTTTTTTCTCCCGGGCCCAGGTCGATTTCAAAGACCAGGGTCTGGGCGTCTCTCAGCTCATAGTCGAAGCTGGCCGCCTTCATCTCCCATTGGCCGGCGATGTGCTCGACGAGGGTCAGCCGGGCCGGGGTCTTCTTGAAATTTTCGATCTCGGCGCGGATTTCCTCTTTCTGGTCGTATAACACGATGCGGTTTTTGTCGTTTCGTTTCACGTTGAACCGCTTTTCGGCGGTCTTGTGCTGGGTCACCAGCAGATCCCGGCTGTCCCCGATCCGGATCTCGGCTTTTTCTCCGGGCGGGACCGTATTGATCCGGTCCTCGCCCAGAAAAATGCTTCCCTGTTCTGCCTCCTGCTGAAACACCCGGACTTTTCCCGCCGGCAGTTCACCGGTGCCGAGGCCGACTTCTGCGGTGTTTGAAAATCGGTAGCTGACCGGGATGCCGACATTGCCGGAAACCCGGTCCGGATCCCATGGCTGTACAGCGGCATCGAATGTCCAGACCTTGGTGATCGGGACCCGGTCCTTTTCCAGGATCAGGACCCGCTTGGTCTCCTCGTGAAGGCTTCGGACCGTCATCTCGGCGCCGACTCCGCTGATTACCCGGGCGGTTTCAAAGTCTTCTCCGGAAAAGTTTCTCAGCACCATCCGTCCCCGCAGCATCACGCCGGTTTCGGATTCATCGGCCAGGGCCTTGTAAGCAAACAGGCGGTCGATGCCGACCAACAGATAGCTGACCCGGATTTTTTCCTCCCAGGCACCGTCACTGCTGATCTCCCAGACCAGGGCAGCCTCGTCCGGGGGATAGCTGACGTTGAGCAGCCGCACCCGGTCCGGATGGCTGAGCAGGGTCAGGCGGATGGAATCCGGTTCGATTCGAACCCCCTTCCAGGAAAAGTCGACCCGGTTGAGCCCCTTTTGCAGGGCCAGAATCCGTTCTTCTTCGATGAGCGTCGCTGCCGGATTGTCCATCCGGATCACGACGTCCCCGCGCTCGGGCAGCGACACCATCTTGACCCGCGCAGAAAGGGGAGCAGACAATAGCAAAAGGGCCAGACCTGCTGCAGCGATAGTGACACCGAATCGGTTGCTCATGGCGACTGTCCTCGCGTTCGACTCATGAATTTTTGGCATACTACCTGCTGGGATGCTGGGAAGCCAAAACCGTCAAAAGCCTGGAGAAATACGCCGGGAAATTTTCGGTTTTTTCCTTCTAAGCCTCCTGGCCTCCCAGCCGCTCGCCTCCCAGCGGCGCGAAGCGCTTACTCCGCCCGCTTTCCGTGGTGGATGGTCAGGGTATAGGTGAACTCGGTTTCGCTTCGAGGAGCGGTGTTCAGCAGAAATTTGACCGAGTCGGCATCCACCCGGGTATACTCTCCGTACTCTCCGGAAAGCGCGATTTCCCAGTTCGACGATCCAACGTTGCGAACGATCTCCACGGCGGCGGCCACGGGCCGGCGGTTTTTGACCCGGATCCGGTAACCCAGCTCCTCGTCCCAGCCGCTGATATTGCCGTCCTTGAAAAAGGTATAGCTGCCGGTCGCCTGATGCATCAGCACCGCTTCGACCCTGACGTTTTCCACCGGCCCCAGGTTCAGATCGGCCTCTTTTCCCACGGGGATGTATTTGAACCGGGATCGGCCCACGAACGCCAGGCGGCGGTCTTCTCCCAAGGAGCGAAAGACCTGCAGCTCACCGGCGGGCACCGGCGTCTGGCCCAGGCCGGATTTTCGGTCGTTTTCGATTCTCAGAAACCGAACCACTGCGTCGCCAAAACGCTCCTGTTCGTACTTGTATCGATTGACCACGGGCACCGCGCCGGCCCGGAAGCTGGGAAGCCGCTTGGACCAACGGTGGGCAATGGTTTCGGTCCCTTCGATAGTGTACAGGAAGTATTCGCTGACGCCTTTTTTTTCGATCTTCTTGGGTGCGGCCATGGCCGTCGTCCGGATCATTTCAGCCTCGACCGTTTCGAAGGCGGCTTTGGCCCGCTGGCCGTAGGCGATCTGGTCTTCTTCGGGCCGGGCGACGGGGCTTCCGTAAGGGTGCTTGCGCCTGGCAAGCGTGGCGATTTCATCGAGCAGATTCACTTCTCCGACGATCAGTCGGACCTGGGCGTTTTCATAGTCTTCTCCGCTGGCATTGGACACCCGGACATAGCCCTGCAAATCGAGGGTCTGTTCGTTTGGCGACAGCGTGCCGATGTAAAACGGCCGCCAGGACAATCCACTGGTCAGATATGAGATCTGCATCGGAACCTTGCCGCCTATGCTGCTTTCGATCTGCCATACGCCCAGGTTGTCCGTCCGGGGCGGGTAGCTGAGATCGAACACGTCGATTTTTCCGGCACCCGAGCGGGGAAGCATCTCCAGGCTGGTCGGATCGATGAGGGTGTTGGCCCATGAGAACTGCATCCGGTTGACCCCCTTTTGGAGGGTCAGCTCACGGCTTTCCCGCACCAGGGTCAGGTCCGCCGAATTGTAAATGGTCAACTGGACGCTGTCCCTGTCCGGAAGCGAGACCAGGTCGATTTTGGCCCCGGCCGGCAGAGCCCCCAGAAGCAGTGCGATGAAGGTCCACAGGATATAGCGCATGGCAGATGCTCCCCAAAAAGTTGACGAATGGTTTCTCGCTTTTTTAAGCGGCGCAGCCGCTTCGTATAAAAGCGCAAAGCGCTTTTATCATTCGTAACGCAGCGTGATCGTCGGACCGGGTGGATGGATAATTCTCATTTTTTGCTGGGCCTGACGGTGCCTGGATTCGATGTCGGCGATCATCTCCTCGACGCTGGAAAATTTATCGTGTCCGAAGGAAGAGCGGTATCTTTCCCTTTCTTGATGGGCCAGGGGCACGATTTGCTCGTGGCCCGACAGATCCTCCCGGCTCAGGCCCTGGGCGAACCCCTCAGACACCAATTCCACCAGGTCGTATTCGTAGCCCAAATCCTTGAAGTCGCTTTGGTCGGGCTCTAGCCCCGCGGTGGGTACCCGGTGAATGATGTAGTCCGGGACCTTGAGAAACGCCGCCATCTCCCGGACCAGGCGTTTGGACAAACCGGAAATCGGACTGATGTGGACGGCTCCGTCTCCGAACAGGGTGTAGTAGCCGATGCCGAAATCCTCATCCTTGTTGCCGGTGCCGGCCAGCACCTTGTTTTCTGTGGCGGCTTTGGTCGACAGTACATTGGCACGGACACGGGAGATCAGATTTCCCCGGTGGTAGGCGTTGTGGAAGGCCTCCGGATTGGTGGACCGAAATGCGTTGATGACCGTTTCGATGTCGCAGACCTCGAAGCGGAGCCCCAGGGTTTCGGCCAGGGTCAGCGCATCTTTGACATCTTGGTCGATGTTGACCCGCGAAGGGATGATGTAACCTACCAATTCGCAGGCCGGGCCGCCTTCCTTTTCATGTTCTTTGAAGGCGCGATGAATGACAGCGGCGGTGGTGCTGGAGTCGACCCCGCCGGAAAGGCCAATGACGCAACCGCTGGCACCGACGTCTTCAACTGTGGAAAAAACAAAATCGCCGATTTCACGGCAGACGGTTTCACAATCCATGGAAGGCAGGCGGATTTGCGGCATCATGTTCTCCGGTGATTGATAATAGGGATTGTCATCATTTCTTTCCGTTTCAATCGCTTCCTCATGGACTTGATGACGGTGCAACACCTGTTTTGCAAATACCGACAACCCCTGTAATCGAAACGTTATTCTGGCAAGGGCGCTGCTTTATTGGATATCCCAATCATGGCGACATCGAGAACGGGTGTCAAGCCGGTTCGAATGCTGACGCCGGCGGTCTCGGCGCATCTTGTCATGCCTTTGAACAATCTGGTAAACAGATCTTGGTTGGGGGCCGCCTCAAAAAGGGGTTCCTCTTGTTGGAAAAAATTTCCCCTGCCCTTCATTTGGGGCTGGCTTACAAGAAACGCGTCGAATCTTTTGCAAAGAGAGCTTCTTTTATGAACCGACCGGAAACGTTTGACACCGAAGCGCTGCTCGACATCGTAAAAGATATCTATGAAAGACAGATCCCTTTTGACCGGGTGCTTGGCCTGAAGGTCGAATCCCTCACCATGGAAGAGGCGGTGGTCGGCTTCGAGATGAAGCCCGAACTGGTTGGAAATTACGTGCTCGGATCGCTGCACGGCGGGGTGATCTCCTCCGTGCTCGATGCCCTGGGCGGCATGACCGCCTCCACCGGCGTGGTCAAGCGGATGGTCGGAAGGCCCGCGGAGGAAATTGCAACCGCCTTGACCCGGATGGGGACCATCGACCTTCGCATCGATTACCTGCGGCCTGGAAAAGGCGCCTATTTCAAGGCGACCGGAACGATCATGCGGGCCGGGAAAAAAGTCGCCGTCACGCGCATGGAGCTCCACAACGACAAAGGGGTCCTCATCGCGGTGGGAACGGGGACCTACCTGGTTGGTTGATTGGTTGATTTGTATTTTTTGCCTTGCCACGTATCTTGCTCTTCGAGCCGGGCCCGGATTTTTGCCAGGGTGCCGGCCTTGTCCAGGGCCCACGCCGGGGCCGCGAGCTCTTCTCTGTGGGGGTCGCCGGTGAGGCGTTGGATGACCATTGCTCGGGGAAGCCGCTCCAGAAATTCGCACGCCAGAGAAACGTACTCGCGCTGTTCCAGGCACCGGTAGTCTCCCTTCCGGTACAGGTGCTCCATCTCGGTGCCCCGGACCACATAGAGCAGGTGGATCTTGACGCCGTCGATGCCTGATCTTGAGATGAAGTCCGCGGTTTCCATCATCTTTTGTCTGTCTTCCCCGGGCAGCCCAAGGATGACATGGGCACAGACCAGGAGGCCTCGTCCTTGGGCGGCACAGACCGCCTCTGAAAAACAGGCGGCCGTGTGCCCGCGGTTGATCCGATCCAAGGTGTCGTCTGCGGCGGACTGAAGGCCGAATTCCATCCAGATCATCCGGTTGGCGGCATAGCTTTCGAGCAGGTCCAGCACCGGTCCATCGACGCAGTCCGGCCGGGTGCCGATGGAAAGGCCGACCACGTCGTCCACGGCGAGGGCCTCGTCGTAAAGCGCGCGAAGGCGGGACAAGGGGGCGTAAGTGTTGGTATAGGACTGAAAATAGGCGATGAACTTTTTGGCTTTGTAGCGTCGGAATAGCGCCTTCTTTCCTCGCTCGAGCTGCTCGGAAATCGAAAGGCCCCTCTCGTGGGCCCCGGTTCCGGAACCGCGGGCGTTGCAAAAAATGCAGCCCCGGTGCGAAAGCGTTCCGTCCCGGTTCGGGCAGGACATTCCGGCGTCAACGGTGATTTTCTGGACCCTGCAGCCGAAAGCGGCTTTCAGGTAGCAGTTCATATCCGTGTAACGCTTTGCCAAAATTACCTCCAGTTTGATCTTGAATCGCCCGCCTTCTATTGGCGATATTCAATATTAAAAATTTGGGCCAGATCCGCGGTTGTTGGAAAATGTCCCCGCCGCATGACCTCGCTCCTTGATTCGGGAGATATTTCCGACTATTGTACCGAATGTAAGAAACCACCGGCCCGTCATGCCGGACTCCGGATCGAGTCCGGGGCAGGCTTTTTTGATCCGGCATCCAGGTATGATGAATTCGTAGAAAGTCCGAATATGTCATCCCGGGTGAAGCGAGGGATCTTCCTTTATTAATCACTATCATTCACAGCACTGCCAGTAAACAATGACCTCGACCGCAAAATCATACGACGTCATCGTGGTGGGGGCCGGACATGCCGGCTGTGAAGCGGCCCTGGCTTCGGGCCGGATGGGCTGCGCCACGCTTTTGCTGGCCATCGATCTGGACAAGCTTGCCGCCATGCCGTGCAGCCCGTCCATCGGCGGGATGGCCAAGGGGCAGCTCGTCCGGGAGATCGACGCCCTGGGCGGGGAAATGGCCAGGATCACCGACCAGTCCGCCATCCAGTACCGGACGTTGAACACCAAGAAGGGTCCGGCCGTGCATTCTTCCCGGACCCAGAACGACAAGATCCGATACCATATCGCCATGAAAGCGGCGGTGGAACGGGCGCCGAACCTCGAACTGAAACAGGCGCTGGTGGAGCGGCTGGTGGTCGAAGGAGGCCGGGTCGTCGGTGTGCAGGACTACACCGGGTTCGGCTATCAGGCAAGGTGCGTGGTCCTGGCCGCAGGCACTTTTTTTTCCGGATTGGTTCATATCGGATTTTCTTCGATCCGTGCCGGAAGGGCGGGCGAGTTTGCCTCCTATGGGCTGCCTGCCCATCTGAAGGAACTCGGCTTTTCCCTGGGACGGATGAAGACCGGGACCCCGCCGCGCCTGAAGAGAGACAGCATCGATTTTTCGGTGTTTACCCGCCAGGATGCAGACCCCGACCCGCGGCCGTTTTCCGTTTTTTCAGAAGCGGTTTCCATGCCTCAACTGCCGAGCTACATGGGAAAGACCAATGCCGCCGCTCATCGGATCGTTTGGCAGAACCTTTCGCGATCGGCGCTTTACGGCGGAAGGATCCACGGCATCTCCGCTCGATACTGCCCGTCCCTGGAGGACAAGATCGTCAAGTTCGGCGACCGGGAGAGCCATCAGGTCATCCTCGAGCCGGAAGGCATCGACACCGAGGAAATCTATGCCAGCGGGCTTGGCAACAGCCTTCCGCTGGAAGTTCAAATCGAGCTGGTCAGATCCGTGCGGGGGCTCGAACAGGCAGAAATCATGAGGCCGGCCTACGCCATCGAGTACGATTACATCGATCCGCTGCAACTCAAGCCGACGCTGGAGACAAAAGCGGTCCAGGGGCTGTATCTGGCGGGGCAGATCAACGGCACCTCCGGATACGAAGAAGCCGCCGCGCAGGGGATGTGGGCCGGCATCAACGCCGCCTGCCGAGTGCAGGGCCGCCCGCCTTTCGTGCTGGACCGCTCCCAGGCATACATGGGTGTCATGGTGGACGATCTGGTCACCCGGGGGACTATGGAGCCATATCGGATGTTTACCTCCCGCGCCGAATATCGCTTGATGCTGCGCGAAGACAATGCCGATCTTCGCCTGATGGAGATCGGCCATGAACTGGGGCTGATCGATTCGGGAAACTGCGCCCGAATCCGCGACCGGAAAAGGGAGATTACAGATGAAATCGACCGAATCAAAAAGACAGTCATCAAGCCGTCGGCGGAAGTCAACCGCTACCTGGCGGAGCACAGCAGCCCCCCCATTAGCACCGGTGTTTGCCTCGAGCAGCTTCTGAAGCGAAAGGAGCTGGACTATGAAGCCGTGGGAATCTTGAGCGGCGCCCAGGCCGCGCCCGTTTCTGCAGAGGCTGCCCGGCAGGTCGAGATCGAAATCAAGTACGAGGGATACATTCAAAAGCAGCTAAGGGAAATTGAAAAATTCAAGGATCTGGAAAAGCAGACCATTCCCGAACAGTTCGACTACCGGTCTGTGCACGGGCTTTCCAACGAGTTAAAGGAAAAGCTGTCCGATGTGAGACCCGCCTCCCTGGGGCAGGCGTCGCGGATCGCCGGGATCACGCCGGCGGCAATTTCAGTGCTGATGGTTGCCCTCAAAGCCCGCCAGGACGCCTTCAAAGTGCAAAAGTGCTAGTGGAATCCGCTGCCAGGGGATGTGCCTTGTGCTCGGGCCGAAGATGGATCTTTCAGCGGTTTTGACAAGGGGTGGCGCTTTCGTTTTGCCGGTTTTCCTTTGGAGGGGCCGCTTGACAGTTCACGGAGGGGTTATTATAGTTAACACTATGAAATTGCAGAATATTGAATGAATTTGCTGCCTCGATTCGATGCGCCATAGCCGCCGACTTTGCCGGAGGTCAAGACGAAAGAAAGGGAGATCAAGAGGCGTATGGCCGATAAAGATTACTACAAAATTTTGGGCGTCGACAAAAACGCTTCCGAAAGCGAGATCAAAAAAGCGTACCGGAAGCTGGCGATGAAATATCACCCCGACCATGCAAAAGGCGACAAGGGGTCGGAGGAAAAGTTCAAGCAGATCAGTGAAGCCTACGCGGTGCTCAGTGATCCTGAAAAGCGCAGGGAGTATGATCAATTCGGAAGTTCGGGCTTCCGCCAGCGCTACAGCCAGGAAGATATTTTCAAGGGATTCGACTTTTCAGACATCCTCAGGGAGTTCGGCATCGGCGGCAACGTGTTCGGAGGGGGCCGGCGGGGCGGAACGCGGTTTTCCTTCGGAGGATCCCCTTTTGGCGGGGCATCCTTTGGCGGAGGGGGGCAGCAGGCCCAGCAGATCAAGGGCTCGGACCTGGTGTACGAGATGCCCCTGACCGTCCGAGAGGTGGCGCTGGGGGCTGAAAAGGCCGTCAATTTCCAGCACGGCGGAAGAACCGAAAGTCTGACGGTCAAGATCCCAAAGGGAATGACCACCGGGAAAAAGCTTCGCCTGTCCGGAAAAGGAGAACAAAGCCCTTACGGCGGGGCGGCCGGAGACCTGTTTATTCAGGCCAAGGTGCTTGAGGATCCCGTCTACAGCATCGAAGGAAACGACTTGATCGTCAACCGGGAGATCAAGCTTACCGAAGCGCTTCTCGGGACGACAATCGAGGTCCCCTTGTTTGAGGGGAAAGCCTTGAACATGAAAATTCCGCCGGGAACACGTCACCAAACCAAAATGCGCATTCCCCGCCGCGGAATCCCGCACATGAAAGGCAGCGGCAGTGGAGATCTCTACGTCCGTGTCCTTGTCAACACGCCGAAAAAGCTCACAGAGCAGCAGAAAAAATTGATTGCGCAGTTGGCTGAAACAGGCTTGTAAGAGATTAATTTTATTGACAAGTGATCTCATCCGGGGTAGTTTGGCCCGAAATGGAGGCCATGCCCGGGGGCGGAGCTGCGCAATGCCGCCTTCACACGCTGTTTGGTGACGATGCCTGAACTCATTCCTGTCCTCAGTAAAGAAGATATCGAAAAATCGGTTGCCGGAATCGCCAAGCAGATTTCTGCGGACTACCGGCATCGAAAGCCGATTCTTGTCGGGGTGCTCAAGGGTGCATTCGTGTTTCTCTCCGACCTGATCCGGCAGTTGACGATTCCGGTGAAAATTGATTTCATCCGGACGGCCTCATACGGCGACGAAACATCTTCTTCCGGCACCGTTTGTTTGACCAAAGGACTGGAAATCGATATCCATGGAGAAGATGTCCTGGTCGTGGAGGACATCGTCGATTCGGGAGTCACCTTGCGTTGGATCCTTGACTATCTGAGCGGGTTTGGGCCGGCCTCGGTGAGGATTTGTGCGCTGGTCGACAAGCGAGAAAGGCGGCAGATCGATGTTCATGTCGATTATGTCTGCCATGTCGTGCAGCAAGGATTTCTAGTCGGCTACGGGCTTGACTGCGCAGAAGATTTCAGGCATTTGCCGGCGGTATACCACCTGAAAAAGTAATCAGCGAGGGTGCGACATGATTATTACCTGCGAGCAGTGCAAAACGGCCTTCAATCTGGATGAAAGCCTTTTAAAGCCGGCCGGCTCCAACGTCCGTTGCTCAAAATGCCGACACATTTTCACGGCATTTCCGCCGGCGCCGCATGCAGCACCAATCGTTGAAGAAGACTTATCCTCTTCCGCTGAAACGGAGCCCTCCCCTTTTGAGGAACCCGAGCTCGACCTGGGCGGCTTTGAAGGGGAAGGTGGGGCGGATGAAGGCGATCTGGATCTCGGACTCGATATCGGCGAAGAAGGAAAGAAAGAAGAGGATCTCGACTTGGGGGACCTGGATTTGGATCTGGGCGGCGCGGCCGAGGAAGAGATCCCGGAAGAAAGGGCGGACGAAGGGGAGTTTGACCTGTCCGATCTGGATATCGATGACAGGGAGGAAGCCCCGGCAGAGGCAATGAAGGAAACCGGAACCGAAGGAGAGCTGGATTTCGGGGATTTGGATCTGGATCTGGATTTGGGTGGGAAAGAAGAAAAACCTCCTGCAGCAGCTTCCGAAGAAGAGATCGATATTTCCGATCTTGAAGGCGTTCTCGATTTCGAAGAACCAGCGTCGGAGGAAGACTTTACAGACCTGGAGCTCGATTTTGAGCTCGAGCCTGTGGAAGAACCCGCCGATGCCGAGATGAATCTGGACCTCGACGAAGAGGAAATTGATCTGTCCGATATCGAAACGATGCTCGGAGACGAGGAGGAGGGCGGCGGTGCCGAGATGCCTTCCCAGCAGTTCGACATCGATATGGACTTGGAGCTGGAGGAAGAGCCCGATTTCCCATCGGAGGGAAGATCCGAGGAGATGGAGTTAGACCTTCATACCGAAGATCTGGATATCGATTTCGGGGAGGATGACGTCGAGGAAATCGAGGAATTGGAAGAAATCGGCGCCTCCATCAAAGAGGCGCCGGCGACTTTTGCCGAAACCATCGACATGGAAACTTTGGAGCGCGAGGAGGAAGCCGCACCCCTCGACAAGAAAGCCAGGAAGAAAGCAGAGAAAGAAGCCAGGAAAAAGGCCAAAATGGAGGCCAAGAAGAAACCCCCCAAGGCCCCAAAAAAGACCTCCAAAGCGGTGGTCGCACTTTTTTTGCTGGTGGTGCTGCTGGGTGGAGGCTATTACGCAGTAGACACCATGGGGATCCGGATTCCTTATGTCAGCGACCTGATCAGCCCGGAGACGCAAGACGTCAATCGAATCGATGTGATGCAGGCAACGGTCCGAAGCAAGTTCGTGGAAAACGACAAGGCCGGCAAATTGTTCGTCATTACAGGTCAGGTTCGCAACAACCACGATGGCGCACGCAATTTCATCAGCGTTTCGGGCAAACTTTTTGCCGGCGGAAACGCGGTGCAAACCAAGACCGTATATGCCGGCAACGTCCTGACCGATGAGCAGCTTTCCACCATGGACATGGCGCAGATTTCGAAGGCCCTGGGCAATCGGGCCGGGGCGAAAAAGTCGAATATGAACGTCTCACCGAACCAGTCTCTGCCGTTTATGGTCGTTTTCAACGATCTTCCTGCCAATCTGGAAGAGTTCATTGTGGAGACGGGGGCATCGTTCCCCGCCCAATAAAGAAATGATTGGGTCTGGAGATTGCCGGCGCTGAATGAAAAAAAGGGCGGTCTGTCGGCCGCCCTTTTCCTATGGGGATATCCCCCGGTGAGTTTCGAAGCGCACCTCAAGGTAGGCGGCCCAGCCGCTTTTTATAAAATTGCGAAGCAATTTTATTGCTTGACGGATCGGCAAACAATTGCTATGAGACGCGGTCTATCTTTTCGAGCGGGCTGCCCGCCGCTCGGATTTTTGTGGCGATGTAGCTCAGTTGGTCAGAGCATGCGGCTCATATCCGCAGCGTCCGGGGTTCAAATCCCTGCATCGCCACCAATCCGATTATCAAGCCCCTGATCATTCAGGGGCTTTTTTATCCTTGTGTTGACAAAATAGGCGATCCTTGCAAAACTAAATTTCCTTTCTTCATTAACCTTCAATCAACCTGGAACTTGCAAAATGGCCCTTACCAAGAATTCTTTGGCCGAAGCCATACAGAACGAAAACGGCCTGATGCTGAAGGAGGCGCGGGCTGCGGTTGATTCGCTGCTTCACATCATGAAAAGAACCCTGGCCTCGGGTGAGGATGTCATGATCAGCGGATTCGGCAAGTTCGAAGTCAAGCAAAAGAACGCCAGAAAGGGCCGCAATCCGGCAACGGGAGGCGAGCTGCTGCTGTCCTCCCGGAGGGTGGTCACCTTCAAGATTTCCGGCAAGCTCAAAGAAAGGCTCAACGGCGGACCGCAAAAAAAAGCGGCAAAAGGCAACAAGAGATCCTGAGCAGGCTGTTGCAGTGCCCCTTTCTTTTTTTTCGTCAAGAATCGTTCGCTTTTACACACCAAATCCGTCAATTTCCATCTCTCCATTTGTATGGGGTGGAGATGATGAATTGCCCAGAGTGCGGTTTCCCCAATCGTGAAGGCGCCAAATTTTGCAGCGAGTGCGGTTTCCATTTCGTTCTTCGCTGCTCCGCCTGCGGTGCCGAGCATCGACCCCAAGCCAACTTCTGCGATCGCTGCGGTATCTGCTTGATCCCGGCGTCCGACCCCCGACCCGAAGCCCCTTCCCTGGAAGAAAAGCTGCAAAGAATTCAACGCTACCTGCCGTCTGATTTGGTTGGAAAAATCCTGTCTCAGAAGGATCGACTCGATGGGGAGCGGCGTGAAGTCACCATCATGTTCTGCGATATGAAGGCCTTCACATCGCTTGCCGCAAAACTGGGCCCCGACAGGACCTTTTCCCTGATGGGGCAGGTCTTTGAAATCCTCATCCAGAAAGTGAACGACTACCAGGGAACCGTCAATGAACTGAGAGGAGACGGTATCCTGGCCTTTTTCGGTGCGCCCATCGCCCTGGAAGATGCACCGCAGCGCGCCATTCGGGCCGCCCTCGCCATTCACAGGGAAATGATCCGGTTCAACGAGAGAATAAAGTTGGAAAAAGAGATCCCGCCCGTGCTCTTAAGGATCGGAATCAATACGGGGCCGGTCGTCGTGGGTTCGCTGGGAACCGATCTGCGGGCGCAGTTTACCGCAGTGGGAGACACCATCAACCTGGCCTCCCGAATTGAAAGCCTTGCCGAGCCGGGAACCATCTATATCACCGAGGGAACCTTCAGGCTGACAGAGGGTTTTTTCCGCTTCGAGGCCCTGGGCGAAAAAACGGTCAAAGGAATGCAAAAGCCAGTCCCGGTCTACCGGGTCATTGCTCCAAGTTCCCGAAGGACCCGGTTCGATGTCAGTGCAGAGCGGGGCCTTGCCCCCTTTGTGGGAAGGAAGCGGGAACTGGATTTTATGCTGAGTCTTTTTGAAAGGGTCAAGTCCGGTTCGGGCCAGGCGTTGTCCATTGTATCCGAAGCCGGAATGGGTAAGTCCAGGCTGCTGTATGAGTTTAGAAAGGCCATGATTCACCAGGACGTGACCTTTCTCGAGGGAAGATGCCTTTCCTACAGTCGACGCGTAGTTTATCATCCGATCATCGACATCCTGAGGGCGGCATTCGGAATCCAGGAGGGGGTTGGAAGCGCCGATATCCGGGAGAAGGCCCTGTCCGGTCTGAAAGCACTGGGGGCTGACGATGCCCTCACCTCGCCTTTTTTGCTGGAGATACTTTCGGCAAAAAACAGCGGCGTGGACAGAGCAGTTATGAGTCCGGAGGCAAGAAAAGAACGGATCATGGAAGGGTTGAAAAGAGTCGTGCTCAAGAGCGCGGAACGCCGGCCCCTGATCCTTGCCGTCGAAGACCTTCACTGGATCGACCAAAGCTCGGAAGACGCCTTCAAAGACCTGTTGGCCAATATATCCGGTTCCCGGGTATTTCTGTTGTTGACCTGCCGTCCGGAATACCGGGTTGCCTGGGGAGGAAGCCCCTATCACAGTCAGATCACCCTCGACCGGCTGGCCTTGCCGGAAAGCCGAAAGATTATCCATCATCTGGTGGACTCAGAGGTGTTCGACACCGACATAGAGGAATTGATCTATCAGAAAACAGACGGAATTCCCCTGTTCATCGAGGAGTACATGCGGTCTTTTCAGGGCCTGCGGATCATCGAAAAGAAGGCGGGCGGCTACAGCCTGACAAAGAGCCTCTTGGATATCGCCATTCCTTCCACACTCCAGGAAATCATCATGGCCCGGGTGGACGCACTGCCCGAGGGGGCCAAGGAAGTGATTCAGGCGGGCGCTGCCATCGAAAGAGAATTCAGCCATGGTCTGATTCGAGAGGTCATGGGGTTGGGAGAAAAGGAGCTTCATGGCCATCTGTCGGCCCTGAAAGAGGCGGGTCTGGTCTATGAAAGAGGAATCTATCCAGAATCTTTCTACATATTCAATCACGCAGTCACCCAGGAGGTGATTTACGATTCGATCCTGACGAAGAAAAAAAGGCGCCTTCATGAAAGGATCGGAAAAGCCATAGAATCGCTTTACGCAGATACCCTGGAACTCTATGTGGCAACTCTGGCGAGGCATTACGGTGAAAGCGGAAACCTGGAAAAAGGGGCGCAATATAGCCTCCTGGCGGCCAAGAAATCTGAAAACCAGGCTTCCTTTCCGGACGCCATCGCGTTCGGGGCAAAGCGGGTGGCGTGTCTAGACGAGCTTTCCCGGGTAAAGGATGTGGACAGGCAATTGATCGACGCAAGAACCACGCTGGGGCTCTACTACATCCAGATGAATTATCACGAAGAGGCAAAAAGGGTCGTAGAAGCCATCTTGCCGCTAGCCCAAAAGCAGCAATATCAGAAGAGGCTGGCCCAAATATACACCATCATCGGGTCCTATCACTTCATCGTGGAAGAGGACTACGAAAAGGGAATTGAACAGCTGCAGCAAGCTCTGAAAATAGCCAACGAGACCGGCGACATCCTCTGCCTCTTCCTTGCGAATTTCTGGCTGGGTTTTGCCTTTGTCTTTACCTGTGATTTCAAACCGGCCCTAAATCACTGGCAGCAGGCCTTGGAGATCAACTCCGCCGCCAAGAGTCTCTGGGGCGTATCCGTGGTGAAGAGCGCCATGGTATGGGCCCATTCAAAACAGGGAAACATCGCGTTGAGCCATCAGACCAGCAAGGAGGCCATGCAGCTGGCAGAAGAAAGCCAGGACATTTTTTCCCAGGCTTACGCGTTCGGCGGCCGCGGCATTTCCCTTTTTCACAAAGGCTTTTTGGATGCCGCAGAAGACAGCCTGCAGGAGGGGGTCCGGCTCTGTGATCGAATCAAATATTTCTCCATGGGGTCCCTGTTTTGTGGGTATTTGGGCGATATTCAGTACCACAGGGGAGATTATGGCGCTTCGATAACCTCTTATCAGAAAGCCGTCGACCTTGCCAGGAGCAGCAAATTCGTCCCCTCCCTGACGACCGTCTATCAACTTTCGATATTGAAATCCAAAATCGCCCGGAAAGACCTTGTCGAAATGGAGGATGTCTACGAATTTGCCCAGCGAAACAAACTCCGGATCAGCGACGGAATTGTTGCGCATCATGTTGCGGACATTCTGCTGATCAAAGATCCAACACCTGCCGAGGCGGCAGAGGCGTGGATTACAAAGGCCATTCAATTCGATGAGAAAAACGATATGAGGTGGTATCTGGGTCAAGACCATCTATTGGCCGGAACCTACTGGAAACGGAGACAAGACCCCGGAAAGGCCGATAAGCACTGGCGAAAAGCCGAGAAAATATTTCAAGAATGCGGCTCCGAAGGTTGGGTCGAACACGTCCGGAGACAGGTGGGCACTTACTCATAGAAAGCTGACCCTCGATGGGGAACCATTACCCGATCCAAGTCCAGTCAGGCGATGGCAGTTTCGGAAGGATCCGGAAAATCGTCGGCATCCAGCTGAGCAGCCCGTACCCGGACATTTGCTACAAGCTCGTCATGCCGGATTACGGGATTTGCATTATCGGATCGGTGCTGGCCGAACTTGGTTTTGATGTGGAGATATTCATCGAACACGTCGAGCCGCCGGACTGGCATGCAGTCTCATCCTCGGATCTGGTATTGATGTCCACGTTTTCCGCCGCCGCCCGGAGAATTTATGAGCTGGCGGACATCATTCGTGCCGAGCTGAAAATTCCGGTTGTCATGGGAGGGACCCATGCCACCTATTTCGCGGAAGACTGCCTGAACCACTGTGACGTGGTCGTCCTCCGGGAGGGAGACGAAACCATTGCGGAGTTGATTCGAGCCCTGGCTACCGGCAGACCCCTTTCGCAAGTGGCCGGCATTGCCTACCGCGAAAACGGCCGGACTCGAAGAACGAAAGACCGTGCCGTACCCAAAACCTTCGACACCATTCAAAACTACCGGCTGATCCGCGGCATGGGCAGGTTCCGCTGGATGGATGTCCTCCGGCGTTCCCGTGTTCCTTTGGTGACGGTTCAATCCTCCCGGGGTTGTCCCTTTCACTGTCGATTCTGCATCGTCGACACCATGTTTGGCGGGGGGTATCGAGTCCGGGGCATCGAAAGCTTGGTGGAGGATTTGAAAGACAAGCGCCCCTACGGCAAAGAACTCCTGTTTGTGGACAATTATTTCGGGGCGGACGCTTCCTACACCAAGCGGCTGCTAACGCGGATGATACAAGAGGCGTTTGATTTCGATATCATTGTGCTGTGTCGAATCGAAATCGCCCGCGACCCGGAGCTGCTGGTATTGATGCGCAGGGCCGGCGTCACGGCTCTTTACGTGGGTATCGAATCGATTCAGCCCGAAACCCTCAAGGATTATGCCAAGCGCCAGACCGTAGAGCGGATTCAGTCTTCCATCGCCACGTTTCACCAGCACGGATTTCGGCTCTCCGGATCGTTTGTGATCGGGGCCGATACCGACACACCGGCAACCATCGAAGAGACGGTGGCATTTGCCCGGAACAACAGAATCGAGGTGTGTTACTTCTTCCCTCTGTGGGGGCACTACGTGGAGCGCAAGCTCGGCAATCGCCCCATGATTCCCCGACACCGGAGCATCTTCAAGGGCTGGGACTACTGCGACGGCAATTTCGTGACCCACTTTCCCCTGCACATGCCGCCATCGGAGCTTCAGCAGGCCGTCATCGACGCCCACCGAAAAATATACACACCGGACGCGTTTTGGCAGGCGCTGCGAAAAAGAGACTGGACCGCGGTCAAGGAAAAGGCTGCCAACCGGTACGCCTGGGGATTCATTGAAAAGGGGTTGCGGCAATATATTCCTTGGCTTCAGCAAATCGAAAAGGGGTTTTACGACCGGCACGGGCGGTTGCTCGAGGACCGGCTAAAAAAACGGGTGGAAAAAGACCCTGCCTGGACATTCCCGGATGCGGAAATGCCCGATGATGATCGCGGGTCCGGTCATGGGACTCGTGGCGGGTCGCTGTCATCCGGCGCCGCAGCGCAGAGCTTCCGCTGCAAAAGTTCGTAAACTGCTGATCAAAAACCGCTGACATCTCTGAGGAAAACCCAGCCCATGAAGGCATTGCTCGTCAGTCCTCAACTGCCTGTGTCTTTTTGGAATTTCCAAAGCGTGCTCAAAATCATCAACAAAAAAGCCGTCTACATTCCATTGGGGTTGATCACCGCGGCTGCGTTGATGCCGCCTGACTGGGAGCTGAAGCTGGTGGACCTCAATGCCCAGCCGCTGTCTGACGACCAGCTGCGATGGGCCGACCTGGTCTTTGCCGGCGCCATGATCGTACAGAAGGAATCGATGCGGGCACTGATAGACCGGGCCCACCGCCTGGATCGGAAAGTTATCGTGGGCGGTCCGTTATTTCACCATGGGGTGGAAAAAGAGTTTTCGGACGTGGATCACCGGGTATTGAACGAGGCCGAGATCACGCTGCCCCGTTTTATCCGGGATTTGGAATCCGGCGCGCCCGAGAGAATCTACCAGTCGGGGAAAAAGTGCGACATCCATACCAGCCCCATCCCGCGATGGGATCTTCTCGACACCAGACTGTATGCATCCATGTCCGTCCAGTTCAGCCGGGGGTGCCCTTATCGGTGCGAGTTCTGCGATATTCCGATTCTCCAGGGGCGGCGGTTTCGATCCAAGACCCCGGAGCAAGTGCTCCGGGAACTTACGGCTCTTCTTGCGACCGGCTGGCGCGGGCGGATTTTTGTCGCGGACGACAATTTCATCGGCGATCGGGCCCGGGTAAAAGCCATTCTCCGACGGATCGCCGCCTGGCAGACCCACCGAGGGCATCCTTTTGTGTTTAACACCGAGGCATCCATTGACCTGGCCGGCGACGGGGAGCTGATGCGGCTGATGAACGAAGCCGGATTCAAAGGTGTTTTTATCGGGCTGGAGACGCCGGACAAAGACACCCTTCGCCAATGTGGGAAGGATCAGAATTGTCGGGTAAATCTGTTGGAATCTGTCCGGACCATTCAAGGACACGGCCTGGAGGTCAGCGGGGGGTTCATCGTGGGCTTCGACAGCGACAAGGAAGACATTTTCGACCGCCAGATCCAATTCATTCAGAAAAGCGGGATCATGACCGCCATGATCGGTATATTATACGCGCTGCCGGGCACACCCCTGTATCGCCGTTTGAAAAAAGAAGGACGGCTGTTGGAGGCCAGCTGCACGGGAAGCAACACCGACGGCCAGATTACTTTTGTACCGACAATGGGCGTCCGCAATCTGATCAACGGCTATCGGAAAGTGCTCAACCACATCTATTCCCCCGATGGGTACCACGAGCGCATTCTGCGCTTTCTCCAATACTACCGGCCGGTGCGAAGGCGGCCCCTGCGGAAGGGGGACATCGCCGCCCTTTTCAGATCCGTTCTGTATGTGGGAATTTTAAACCGCGGAGATGGAAAAAGATTCTATTGGCGGGCGGTCTATCAAGCACTTTTTTGCCGTCAGCGCTGCTTTGCCGAGATCATGGAATCCGCGGTATTTGCGCATCATTTCCAGTCTCAGACCGACCAGATCAACGGCCGCTTTATGGACGAGCCGCTTATGCGCGCATAAGGCGGCGCCTTCGGCCGAATTCTTGCCTGCCGCCCAACCCGGTTATTTCTTGAAAATGGATTCCGCCTGGGAAAAATGAAGGCCGATGTCGCGTCGCAGATCGAGGCGATTTCCGGTGTCGTCTTCTCTGGGGATCACCCGGATCTTGCCGTTGTCGAAGGCGGCCAGGAGCTTTTTCCGGAGCCGGTCTGCCACCTCGCCGCGGCGCTCGCCCGCCTTGACCGTGGCGTTGGCGTTTAAAAAAGCCACCCGGGTTCCGTCGGACTTGAGCAGCCCGCCGGACTCGTCCCAGTCCATGGCCGAGGGGATCACCTGGATGCCTTTTCGTTTCATGTACTTGAGATCGAGATCCACCGGTTCTCCCTTGGTGCACGACCAGGGATAGCCCTTCTGCCCGTCGGGGCCGCCCGGCCCGGTCACCAGGGCCACGCAGATGGAGATCTGCTCTTCGCGCACTTCCGGCTCGACGCGGTCGAGCTCTCCTTCCATGGTCGCTTCAACGAGGCGGCCCAGATTCCGCAGCCGCCGCGCCACCGGCTGAGCCTCCGGTTCGCCGGGCCGAATGTTGATCTCCGAAACCCGGATGCGCGTCGGAATGCCTTCTGCGTTCATGGAGACAAAGCATCCCGGATACAGGATGCAGGGCCGCAGAATGCCCCGGTCGGCCATGGCGCGGATGACGGGACGGGCAATGGTGTCGCCGGCCATCTGGATCAGCTCCGGGGTTTCCATCGGATGAGGGGAGATGGCCCCCACACCGCCGGTGATCGGGTTTTGCCTGCTGGCCGGCCCCTCGAAGCGCTCCGGATAGTCCATGGCCGTGGGCAGGATGGCAAAGCTTCCCTTGCCGTCGACCAGGATGGTGAAGCTGATTTCCACCCCCGACATCCGGCTTTCGATGAGCAGGGGCCACGGGCCTTTTTTCCCGCAGAGTTTCCGGTAGCTGTCTTTGTAGTCGTGGATCAGGGTGTCATAGACCTCCCGAATTTCCCAGGCGTTGAGGATGATCCGGGCGCCTTTTCCGCCGGCGCTGTATGGGTACTTGAGCACCGATCCGCCGAAGCCGTCGATGTGCTCGAGGCAGGTCTTCAGCACTGATTGATAGTCCCTGGCGTCCACCTGGGTCCAGGCGTCGGCCACCGGCACCCCGGCGTCCCGGCAAAGCGCCTTGCAGCGGATTTTATCCCCCTCGATAAAGGCGCCTTCACGGCTGAGACCGAGGATATGGTCGGCGAGGCCGGCGGCGGCCAGTTCGTCCACGAGCCCTTCGAACAGGAGCGCTTCAGGCATCGGCACCAGGTAGTCGACCTGGCCCGATCTGATGGCGGCGGCAGCGGTCTCGGCATAAGCCGCCACGTCGTTTCGTGCTGTGGGCAGGAATCGGACCGGCCATTTCATGGTTTCCGCGATTTTCGGCATGGACGGCGTCCCGCGCACCACTACCCCCTCATAGTCTTCCCGGCCGGTTTCGCTGGTGGCCGTGGATACGACAAAGGCGCACAGCAGGGTTCTTCCGTCGGTGCCGGCAAAGGCGATCTTTTTCATGAGATCCTCTGACTTTTGTTTTGTTTCACAGAAAGCGAAAACTTTTATAAAATCGCGACAGCGTTTTTATAATGCTTGAATTTCAATCTTGAGGTGGATAATATTTCATTGTTCGGCGCTGAGTCACTGCCGGAGAAAGCGTTCGATCTGCATACCATATGTAGATTTTAAATACAAGCACCATACTATATACTGTATTTACTCCAACGCCGGTGTGGGTTGCCGGTCTGGGTTGAGGTGAACAGGTAATGATACCGGGGTTTGAACAGATTGTCGAGGAACGGATCCGGCAGGCCCAGCAAAACGGCACATTCGATGACCTGGAAGGGGCTGGAAAGCCGCTGGTGCTGGAAGACATGACCGGCGTTCCGGAAGAACTTCGCCTGGCATATAAAATCCTGAAAAATGCGGACTGCAAGCCGCCGGAGCTTCAACTCAAAGACGAGATCTTCCAGACGGAACAGCTTCTGGCGGCCATGGAAGACACCCGGGAAAAATACCGGACCCTCAAGAAGCTCAACCTTCTGATCATGAAATTCAACACCGTGCGAGGGGCGTCAACTGCCTTCGAGTTGCCCCAGCGATACGAGGCCCGTCTCGTGGAGCGATTCGGGCAAAAATAAAATCGCTGCCGCGATTTTATATGCGGGTTCGCGTTCCGCGAAACCCTGAAAAAGAAATGAAATCTCAGGTCCCCCGCTGCTGTTTTTGCTGAAGTTAACATTTCCGCTTTTTACGGCAAGCCAAATAATCGCCCCTTCTTGTAAACCGGCAAGGAGCATTCTGTTACCATGTTTCGCAGTGGATCAGGCGACAGTCAGGGCCTTTTCAAAAGCGTGATGATGGCCTACGTGGTGCTTGTGCTCCACGTGCTGCTCATCGCCGGTCTCGGCGTGCTGGTGCTTTTTTTCCGGGGCATCGTTCAGTACATGTTTTGGATTTTTTTGTTCGGCGCTGCAGGGATCGCTGTTTCGGGCTACTTGTTCTACCGCCGAATGAAGGCCGAGGGAAAGACCCTGCAAGAGATGCTTCACTCTCCAGCCTTTCACGGCCGGGCCGTTGAGGTCAGCTTCCTGGGCGGGCTTGCCTCCTTTCGCATGGGCCGGTCGTCCAACCTTGTCGAACTGCCCGATCGTTCCATCGATCCGTCCCACCGGCTCGAGGAACCGGAATCGATCCGAAACCGGGAGCTTGAAGCGCTGCTGCGATTGCTGGAAAAAAACCTGATCTCCCCGGAAGACTACCAAAAAGCGAAACAGGAAATTTTAAAGCCATGAAAAAGCTCACGGTGGCCCTATTGTCCGGCGGCATCTCCTCGGAGCGGGAGGTGTCGCTCAACAGCGGAAACCAGGTGTTTGCGGCCCTGGACAAGGAAAAATACCGGGTGGTTCGCTACGATCCGAAAAGCGATATTCCCCGGCTGGTCGACGATGCGGAAAGCATCGACGTCGCCCTGGTGATTCTTCACGGCCCTTACGGAGAAGACGGGACCGTGCAGGGCCTGCTCGACCTGATCGGCATCCCCTACCAGGGCGCCGGTGTGCTGGGAAGCGCAGCGGCCATGAACAAGCTCGCCTCCAAGCACCTGTATGCCCAGTGCGGGCTGCCGGTGCCGCCCTACCGGGCGGTTCGGGCAGGCGGCCGGTTCGACGCCGACGAATGCCTCACGGAGCTGGGGCTTCCGGTGGTGGTCAAACCGGTAGCTGCAGGCTCCAGCGTCGGCATGACCATTGTTCGCAGCGCCGATGCCCTGCAGCAGGCCCTTCAAACCGCATTTGAATTCGACCGCCATGCCCTGGTGGAGGCTTTTATCCAAGGAACCGAGGTGACCGGTGCGGTGATCGGAAACGACCGGCTCCAGGCGCTGCCGTTGATCGAGATTATTCCCGGCAAAGACCATGAGTTTTTCGACTACACCGCCAAGTACACGCCAGGTGCGACCCAGGAGATCTGCCCTGCCAGGATCGACGCCGCCATGACCGAAAAAGCACAGAAATATGCAACAAAGGCCCACGAGGCGCTTTTTTGCAGGGGCTACAGCCGGACAGACATGATCCTCAAAGACGGGGAACTTTTTGTTTTGGAAACCAACACCATCCCGGGGTTTACGCCCACCAGTCTTTTTCCCCAGGCGGCCGCGGCGGCCGGCATGGATTTCAGCCGACTTCTGGACCGACTCATCGAGCTGGCAATGGAATAGGCGCCTTCGGCGCCGCATTCCAGCTGCTAAGCTGTTAAGCTATTGAGCTGGAAAGGAAAAAGAGTAATTTTATGAATTGCCGACTCTATGGTTTATTCAGTTTTGGCGCTTAGCAGCTCAGCAGCTCAACAGCTCAGCGGCTTCTTTCAACAGATGAAACCATTGCAGACATCACAACATCAGCCTCCGGCCTGCACCAAAGGAATCCTGTCATGATCGTTCGCGGCCACCGGGAGCTGATGCGCCGGTACGAAGAATTGAAGCCGGGGGATATATTCATCGGCCTGGTGGGAGACAAGGTCCTGCGCCAGTCGCTGCTGATCGACTGTCTGCAGCGGGGCATCCGGTGCTACCCGTCTGCCCTGGCCCAGACCCTTCATCATTTCAAGACGGCCCAGGCATGGATTCTCGGTCGATGGATGCTTCCCCTGACCTGCGTGATCTCCCGCAGGAGCGAGCTGCTGGCGCTGGTCTCTGCGTACGGGGAAGCCGGCATCGGGGCCGTGGTGACCAAGCAGGACCACATGCACTGCGGGCACGGGGTCCGAAAGTGGGAGTCTGCCGACATTCTCTACAATCTGGCCGGATTTTCAGAAGATGCATTCCCCTTTGTCATGCAGCCGTTTCTATCGTCGTTTACCGACATCCGTGTGGTGATCGCCGGCGATTACCGGGAAGCATACGTGAGAAGCAATCCGGACAGCTTCCGGAAAAACCTCTCTGCCGGGGGAAAAAGCACCACCCACACCCTGACTGCCGAGCAGACCGAGTTCTGCCGTCAGGTGATGGCCCGGGGCGGGTTTTCTTACGCCCACATCGATCTTCACGTCACCGAAGACGGTCGAATTTATTTGTCCGAGATTACCTTGAACGGCGGCCTGAAAGGGGCGAAGATCTCCCGGGATGAACTGGACCGGAGAAAGCAGAGCATCTTAGAAAGTCTTGCCGCCGGCGAAGGGGGGGAACTGAGCTGCTGAGCTGTTAAGCTGCTGAGCTGCTGAGCCAAGATAGGTATAGGAATTTTACCAATTTCAGTGAACGGGACTGGAGGTTTGAGCAACGAGCCAAGGTGTTTTGCAATTTTATTGAAAAGTCTGTTGTGCATTTGCCTTTGCTCAATAGCTTAGCAGCTTAACAGCTCAACAGCCATATTCACACAAAGGCAGTGATGAACAACAGGGAAAGGATTGACACCATTGAGCACAGAGAAAAATAGCGCCAAAGTCGGCATTGTCATGGGAAGCGATTCGGATTTCGAGGTGATGAAGGCGGCTGCCGAGGTGTTGAAAAAGTTTAATATCGCATACGAGATCACGGTGGCCTCGGCGCACCGCACCCCGGCCCGGGCGGCCGAATTTGCCGCCGGGGCCAGGGACCGCGGCCTTTCGGTCATCATTGCCGGCGCCGGCCATGCCGCCCACCTGGCCGGAGCCATGGCGGCCCACACGACCCTTCCGATCATCGGCGTGCCCATCGATTCGTCTGCGCTGCTCGGCTTCGACGCGCTGCTTTCCACGGTGCAGATGCCGCCGGGAATCCCGGTGGCCACGGTGGCCGTGGGAAAACCCGGCGCAACCAACGCCGGGGTACTCGCCGTCCAGATCCTGGCCCTGTCCGATCCGGAACTGGCCCTGCGGCTCGATGCCTTCAAGCAGGAGATGGCCGACAAGGTCGTAGAAAAGTCAAAGAAGATCGAAGATGCGTTCTGACCGCATTCGCAGGATCGATCCGAACCGGCCTGAGGCGGCCATTATCCAGGAGGCCGCCGATGCGATTGCCGCCGGCAAAGTGGTGGTTTTCCCCACCCGCTGCCTGTATGGCCTCGGCGCCGATGCCTTTGACCGCGACGCGGTGGAGAAGGTGTTCGCACTCAAACAGCGGCCGGAAAACAAACCGGTTCTGGTCTTGATCCGAAACCGGCAGGAAGTGTCCCGGTTGACTGCCGGGGTTTCGGAAGCCGCCGGAAAGCTCATGGATGAGATCTGGCCCGGAGACTTGACCCTGGTGTTTTCTGCCCGGCCGGAGGTGCCGGAAATCCTAACTGCCGGTACCGGGAAGATCGGCATCCGGCTGCCCGGCCACCCCGTGGCCGCCGCCCTGGTCCAAACGGCCGGCCGGCCGATCACCGGTACCAGCGCCAACCTGGCCGGCCTGCCAGGCGCCGCGCGGATCCAGGACCTGCCCGACGAGATCGCAGACCACGTCGAGCTGATCCTCGACGCCGGCCCTTTGAAAGGCGGCGTCGGCTCCATCGTGGTCGACGTCACCGTCGCCCCCCCGCGCGTCCTTCGCGAGGGAACCGTACCTGCATCGGAACTCGCACCGTTTCTGACATTGCGATATTGACAGCACGCCCCGTTTTTTCTATATGAACCCCTGCCGCGCGTCAGCGCGGCTTTACACAATGCGGCGCCAGCCGCAGTTTGCCGGAGTGGCGGAATTGGTAGACGCACGGGACTCAAAATCCCGCGGGGGCAACTCCGTGTGAGTTCGATTCTCACCTCCGGCACCAAAAAGCGAAAAGGGCGGCCAAAAAGATGGCCGCCCTTTTTTTGGTATCCGATAGAAACGCATAAAATCATGCCCGTCCCTCTTTTTCCTGGAGCTGTATCGGCAGATCGTTGCCGCATTAGGCATCGACGTTCGCAGCGTCTCCCGGGCGGTGATGCTCAAGACCATCCGCGGTCTGGTTACCGAACTGACCCTGGCCAAAAAACTCAAACT
>Ga0272443_10000856_pt1 | contig 50422 bp, 45 predicted proteins | sample SSMAcet12_FD_193581 | JGI IMG/M metagenome (GOLD analysis project Ga0272443, IMG submission 193581) | Marine sediment archaeal communities from Little Sippewissett salt marsh, Falmouth, MA, United States - SSM-Acet-12 | ecosystem: Environmental > Aquatic > Marine > Wetlands > Sediment ...
TTAATATGGGTTTATTCATCTCTACATAGTTTTCACGTTCACGAATCAACAGCTCTGTCTGCTTTTGCATAATCTCAATCAATCTTGAATTTTCGCGTATACTGTCGCCTATTACTTTCAGATCTGGCATCACTTCTATAGCATACAAATCGAAATCTGGACGGCTATGGCAAAGTTTCTCACAACTTATAATTACCGACAATTCTTCACGAACTGCCTCCTCCTGAGATTCTAAAAGAACCAGACTCTGTTGAGCCGCACGAACCGCATCTTCAGCGCGAAAAACATCAACCTTGTCGATCAAATTGGCATCACGCATACGCTGAGTACGTTCCAATTGTTTTTCCGCTAATTCCAATCTCTTTTTTGTAATCTCGATTTGCTCAGCCATCAACGCCCAATCTATATATCGCAAAGCCATTGACTGAACAAAGTTTTCCTTGTTCTCTATTGCCTGCTGAACAGCCATTTCGATAGAATATTGGCCGAGATTATAGCCTAATCGATTTAAAACTCCTTTGTAATTCTGTATCAACGGCTGAGTGTAATTTACTGAAACAGAATTGTTATAATAATAGGAAGGCCCCGATGGTATTACCATAGGATCAGGCGACATTGGTATCGATATATCGTTTAGTTTCTGGTCTGTGTATCCCATGGAAAAATTCCCTGAAACGGTGCCACCAGTACCTTCAATTGTTTTCTCTGCATTAGCATTAACACCAATAGCGGATACTTTTTCTGCTCCGAAGAAACTTGTTTTTGTAGGTTTCGAGTATGAATAATATGGCCCGCCGCTTATGTTCCAATCCAGGTAATTCAAAGAGCCTTCGCGTTCTACTTCAGCGATTTTGGCAGCATAATCTTCGGTTTCAAAAAGCGGATGCCTTTCGATCAGCGTATCGATAAAGGCCTCCATAGTCATACCTGCTCCTAATATGGAAACTGACACATGTAATATAATCGCAATTATAACTTTCATTTTATACCTTTCTTATTTTGGTATAAGTTAGCGTTTAGATTTTCTTTTATCAAGTTTTTATTAGACTAAGCCTAATTATTAAATTTGAGTATAATTATTTATTTTTACTTTTTCTCTATTATTACTATTTTGAATTTTTATTTTTGGATTTATTTACACACAATCTAGACTAAAAGCTATCATTTGATGGAGGATATTTTGTTTGTAGAAATAGTGTGGGTAAAGTTATATCTTCAGTATAAATTTTCTCTTTTTAAAAAATATATCATTTTCTTATCGAATTTAGATACAATTTTCTTTTGACATATATTCATAAATATCATATGGTTAGAAAAAATACTTGTTTACTTTCGTCTTAATATAGCAATCTCATTAAACCATTGACATAGCTAAATTTTCCACTATATTAATATTAGTTGGGATAAATAATGATAAACGTAAATACATATCGATTCAGTTTTCCGAATAATCCTCTTCGAGGTGGGGCGATGTTTACTAACACTCACGAATCGCCTGAAATTGGTTTAGTTTACGCCTGCGCTAATTTATAGCGCGGGCGCTTTTTTGGGGAGAAATGAAAATTAAGAAAGTAGTTTAATTAAGCAATATTAGAACCTACTGTAAGAAGCGAAGATATTACAAGCTGTGAATGATCATGAGACGAATATTTATCATATTATTAATCTTCTCCGCAGTTTTTGGACTAAACTGGGAAAAAAGATACATGCCTACAACTGGATTTTATCGAGGGTTTGCGGATGTAATCGAGTTAGAGGAAAACAGATTATTATTTGTAGGGCGTTCTAATGATTCACTTTGGTTTCTCCAAACTGATTCTTTAGGTGAAATTATAGAGACTAGAGTATTTACCAATACTCCTCCATTCTATGCCCAGGAAGTTGATATTTCTTGTGATGGAATTATTGGAATTGCTGGTGCAGGTGGATGGGATTTGGCAAATAGTAGTTTTTTCTCAATATACGATATCGATGCAGATACAATAAATTACTGGATCTATGATAGATATGATATTCATACACAGGCCGCAGGAATTGCAACCACTCCAGACTCTGGTTTCATATTTACATGCTGGGGTTATTCGTCTTCTTTACCAAGAGAAAACCTACATGTAATCAAAGTTTCGCCACCAGATTGGACTCCGGATTGGGAGTTATCGATTCCGATGGAGGAAGCGTTTATTCCACATGGAGTATGTTGCGATTCCTCGGGGATTATAAGTATCTGTTTCTATATATACGCCCCACTATGCACAAGTTATTATGTTAGAATAGACCAACATGGTGATACTATTAGGACAAATTCATATTTAACATCTTATTGGCTCGAAGATATAACTCAGGCATATAACGGTGGATATATCGCATGTGGTAGAGGTAGCTGGATAGTAAGATTAGATACGCTTGGGAATGTACTTTGGGAAAAATATTTCTCAGGGGTTCAAAAATTCATGGATATTATACAAGTACCACCTGATAAATATGCTTTGACTGGAAGACTGGATTGTCCAGGCTATGACGATTTTCTTTACTTCCTGATAGACTCTCTGGGTGACTCACTCGATTCATATACACTTGGTTCCCCTGACACTTTCGAGCAGGGAAAAGGAATGTGCTTATGTGAAAATGGGGATGTTGTAATTTCGGGAAGTTCTTCCATTTCCGGCGGAGTTATGAGCAGTGGATTAGCTGTCCGTCGAGAGATATTAGACACAACTTCAATCGGCGAAAGCAATTTATTTAATTTTCCTCATATATTCGAAATTTCCGCCCACCCCAACCCATTCAATTCGGCGGTTAAGATCACAATCGACGCGCTCGTAGAGACGCAAAATGTTGCGTCTCTACAAATCGAAATTTTCGATTTGAACGGACGAATGGTCGATAATATCACCGTAGGGGAAAGCCTCCGTGCCTTCCCGTCGCGGGAGCACACAGGGGTGCTCCCCTACGAATTCGTCTGGCAGCCGGACGAAAATATTGGTTCAAGAATATATCTCGTCCGCGCACGTATCGACAACCGATCGCTGAGCGGAGCCGAAGCGTCCGGCAACGGAACTATCACCAAACGCATTGTGTATTTAAAATAGGCAATCCTAATATTTTATCTTATAGCGTATGGCTTTATTAGTCTATCCACTGTGGGGAATAATATTCATCGCATGTAGCTGCATTTGTAAGTTTAGTAGTCGTTCCAGAATTAACGTTGCCTATCCACAATTCACGAATATTAATCGTATTACGTACACACATTGCAACTCTATTTCCATCTCCTGCCCAACTTAATCCTTCTATAGCTTCACCTTCGCTTAGTACTTCTAAATAATCAGTTGTACCTGTAGAGACCCACAACCTACCGAGATAACCAAACGCAACTCTGTCGCCATTGGGGCTAAATCTCGGGCAATTTACTGCGATATTTGCCAATGTATCCTGAGGTTGAATATCCAAATCGAAAAAAACCACCCTAGGAGCTGCCCCCAATCTTACTCTAGCTATAATACGATCATTTTCCTGATCAACATGCATATCTTCAAAAGCAACCCCTTCCCTTTCATAATACTGGCTATCCGGATAAGCGAAATTTCCGTTCCAATTTGCTATTGGGTTCGTGTTTTGAAGACGATAAATCCTTGGATATCCATTTACAAAATAACCGCCTTCTGGATTTATATTTATATCGTGAATCTCATCCACTGTATCTTCTACGATCCAATACGAATCATTGGAATTATGCGATTTATATCTTATAGTACTGAAACTCCATTCAAGTTGCACGACATAAAGAATTCCATCCTCAGTCCATAATACCGGCCCCGATGCTCCTTCTGTACCGGGGATAACTAAATCTCTATCGTTTTCTGGAGTTATCAAATGCAAAGCATCTTCCCCCGCATATAGAATCCAATCTTCCGCAACATAAACAGTACAAACCTCGGTGGACAAATCCCCGTATTGTGCACTAATCATAGCAACTCCTGGAGATATAGGGCTCATAATCCCATCAGAAACAGTCAACACTGAATTATCGCTGCTACTCCATTCATAATCTACATCGACCGGATTGCCGCTATTGTCATAGCCATTTATTTCTATCGTGCGCGTCTGGGAAGTAGTAATCGCTGCCCAATTAGTGCTAATTTCAATTTCAGAAGGCTGGCTATCGCTGTCTGATGAACAACCGCTAAAGATTAGAACTAAAGATAAAATTAAATAAAATGTGTTTTTCATAATTATATCCGCATTTCTCTTATTTTCTTCTCCATAAACCGTGACGTTTCGAAGGTAACACTCTTAAAATATCTCTTGGATCATCAAGTCTCCACTTAGGAGTAATCTTCTCTCTAGCAACCGAATTAGGGCCCCATTCTGCCGATGCAAACAGCACATCTGCACCATCAGCACACTTAGCATCAAAAATCGAATCTCCAATATAGATTGCTTCGCTACTTTCCACTTCTAATAGCCGCATAGCTTCTATAAGAGGTTCCGGACATGGCTTGTGTTTCTCGGTTGCTTCTACCCCCACTATTGTTTCAAAATATTGTCTCAAGTCAAACAATTTAAGACCGTGATCAGAAAGCCATTCTGTTTTGCTCGTTACAATAGCCTGTTTGAAACCTCTGCGATACGTATTTGCAATTGCATCGTAAATCCCCGGAAAAGGTACTATCAAATCATCATGTTTCTCAATATTGTACTCGCGATAACTATCCACAAGGTCGTTAGCTTTTTCCTTTGAATACTCGTTCATAACTTCCGAAAGTGGCCTGCCAAAATTTATCAAAACTTCTTCGGAATTTAGTTCTCTGGCTAATATTTTCTTAAATGCAAATCTGTAAGAACCTAATATCAGCTCAGTTGTATTCAAAATTGTGCCATCCAGATCCCAAAATACAGCTTTTATTTTTTCAGAATCATATTCTTGATTCATATTTAAATCCTGATTTTTCCATTTTTAGGTTTATAAACGCCTTTTTCAGTGATGATTCCATCAATTAATTTATAGGGAACAACTTCGAACAACGGTGTATTTTCTATCTCCACATCCAGATTGTCTTCGTCAAGTTCGAAACTATCGACACTCTTATATACGATAACATCATCCGTATCTCTATATTTCTCTGATCGGGCTCCAACATACACGGGGATATTATAATAATTTGCTAATAGCGCAATAGTAAAAGAACCGATCTTATTAGAAAAGTATTTGTTAGTAATAGTCTCTGCGCCAACAAGTATAATATCACAATCCATGATCGAATAACCGATACTGTAATCGGGAACCATTCGAACTGAAATATCAATTTCACGTAGCTTCTTAAACATTTCTACACCTTCGCCCGCAGGACCACTATAAGCAACAGTTACATCGAAATCCTTACCTTGTGTTTTCGCCTTTTTCAAAATACCAAGAATCGAACCACTCTGGCTGATAGTAAAAACTCTCTGTCCATCCTGAATATATTTAGCACCTCTTTCAAACAGTTCTTTGAGTTGTTTCTGTCTGGTAAATTCAACATTATCGATAATTTCTTTAAGTTCGATTCTCAATCGATCTTTTGGTATTTTTTTCAACTTATCAGCAATTTTATCAAGAGTCGTAAATTCGGATAACTCCTGTTTCACCAACTCGATGAAAGAATTCACTCGACAAAAAAGAGTCTTCTCGTCACGATCTTTATCTTCGAGAGCTGCTTTAAGCACATCGAGGGCATGTGGGACAAGCTGATCAGAACCACTTAGATTATCCGAAGCCAGTTTTGCCAGAAGAAGTTCATATTTCTCCATTATTCCTTCTCCCTGGCAACAATCACTCTTATCTGGCTACCTTTGGCAACTGGAGTTCCAGGCTTAATATTCTGACTATAAACTGTTTTATCCGGGACACTGGGGATTTTACGATAGATCATAACTACTCGAACACCACAATCCTCCGCAAATTCTTCGATATTCTCCACAGACTGTCCCACAAAATTTGGCGCGGGAATTAACTCGGATTCAGCACCCAGGGAAACTTGAATATGAATTTTAGAACCAAGTCTAACAAATTCGCCCGCAGCGGGATTAGTGCTTATAACAAAATCTTTGGTTATAGAATCGGAACTTATATATTCGATTTCGCCAACTTTGAACCCACTTTTCTCTATCTGAAGTGAAGCTTTGCGAATATTCCAATTATACAAATCGGGCACTGTATCCATAGCAGTTCCCGATGATATAACAACGGATATTCGCCTACCCTTTTTAGCAGGAGAATCCGGTTCCGGAATCTGAGATATAATATAGCCCTGTTTCACCGAATCTGAATGCTCTTCACGTGAAATCCTGAAATTAAATCCTCTTTTTCGGATAAAAGTTTCTGCAGTATCTGCATGAACTCCCACAATATCCGGAATTAGAATTGTACCGCCACCTCTAATAAAAGTGGGCATCAACAATCTATCGAATACTGCAATACCAGCAAAGATCCCAATTACCAGAAAAAGAACAAGCAGTAACGCATTAAGAATTTTTTTGAGTTTTAAAGTCATGTGCGCTTATTTCCGCCGAATTCAAGTTTCTTATTTCACGGCCATCATCGATTATAATTGCCCCCTGTTCGTCAACCCCCAAAACTGTTCCTCTGAAAGACTTTTTGCCAGATATAATTTGAATTTCTTCACCTATATAAGCCATGCGTTTGTTAAATCTGGGTAAAAAAGGTTCGAATTCGAATTTTTTAAAAATTGAGTAGTTATTCTCTAACTCAATTATCAAATCCGAGAGAAAAACGATTTTTCTGGATGTATCCATTGGAATCGAAGTGGCTCTATTACAAAGTTCATCAGGAATCAAATTCGATATAAAACTGTTAAATCCAATACCTATCAAAGTTGCATCGTTGGTTGTCTCGGCTAAGATTCCCGAGATCTTTTTCCCCTCGACCAGAATATCGTTAGGCCAGCTAAGTTTGGTTTGCCGACGGAATCTTCGTTCAATTAATTCCGCCACACTTAATCCGGTTACCAGATTAATAGAGGGTTTATAGATTTCTCCTAATATAATTGTAAAGTACAATCCACCATCGGGTGAGAACCATTCTCTACCAAACCTCCCATAGCCGGCTTCCTGAGATTCAGTGATAATCATAGTTCCAGATGCCATTTCGCTGTCGTCTTCGACCATCCTCCGGGCAATTCTCATAGTGGAATCGATCTTCTCATATTGAAAAATCTGCTTAACCAATTTCGTGGCGAGAATTCTTTCTTTGACCTGTTTGGTTAAGTTCATTATCTCGCCTCGCTGATTAGCATGGTAAGATCCAGAGCATCGAATGAATGTGTAAGCGAACCGCTGGAGATATATTCAATACCTGTTTCGGCATAAATACGACAGTTTTCCAGATTAATCCCCCCGGAAACCTCAAACGGTATATTTTTATCAGCAGCTATTCTCAAAGCAATGGCTTTTTTAATATCTTGTATCGAAAAATTATCCAGCATAATTCTGTCAATCGGATATTCCATAACTGTTTTCAGTTCATCGAGATTTGTAACCTCTATTTCAACGGGTACTTCGGGTTTAGGGTCTGAATATATCATGTTCAATGCGTTTTTCAAACCTCCAGCAGCAACAATATGATTCTCTTTCACTAAAATCATATCAAAAAGACCCATTCGATGATTTTTGCCACCACCTACAGCTACCGCGTATTTTTCAAGATAACGCATACCAGGAATGGTTTTACGTGTATCTAATAAAATACACGAAGTTCCCCTCAAAGAAGCTACAAATTTCGAGGTCACTGTAGCAATCCCGCTGAGATGAGTTAGGAAATTTAGTACTACTCTCTCCCCTTTTAGAATTATTCTGGCCGGACCAGAAATTCGAGCGATTTTATAATTGGCCTTAACCCTGTCACCTTCATGGTAATAGGTCTCAATTACAACATTACCCCCCAAGAAATCGAAAACCTGTTTCATAACGGGAATTCCACAAATCACGCCATCCTGTTTGGCGATAATATCCGCCTTAACCATATAAGCCTCGGGTACGGTAAGATTCGAAGTCAAATCACCGATTCCTACATCCTCTTCGATTGATTTCTGAATTATCCAACTGGATTTTGCTTTTTCATATTTCATAACTTATATATATAATTTGTAATTCGGTTGCGGTCAAGTTCAAATATCATCTAATTTGTTAAATCACGTTTTAATAATCGAAGCAAATTCATATATCGATTGACAATTTTGGGGAATATACTTATTATTTTTTCTATATTATGACTGGACATATTAAATACATACTATTGGTTTTAATTATATTAGTCTTTTCCGGCTTCGCTCAGGACTCCACCGGACAGGTTAAGTTGAGCAACCGTGTTCTTCTAACTATTGAGCAACCCGAAGATGATATTTCGGCTAATCGAAGAGCAGCTCTGGCAACAGAAGCTATCGAAGATGTTATGGCCGACCCACAGGCAAAACTGGATTTGATTGAAATCGATACTTCGGATAACTCATATCATATCAAATATAAAGGCCTCCAAATCCTTCATGTACTACCACAGGACACCATAGGTACCGGGAAAACGCTGGATAAATTAGCCAACGATTGGTATTGGGAAATTCGTAGAGCAATTGCTTCAGAACGAGAAAGCTCTTTTTCTTTTTTAAACATCGGCAAATTTGTTCTTGTTGCCTTATTCCCCTTTTTAGTGATTCTGGTATATGTTGCTATCTCAAAACTTTTTCGCCAAATTTCTAAAGCTGTGGTTAAGAGCGAAGGTGTTGTTTTCAAGAAGATTACCTTATTCAAATTAGGTTTCATCCCAACAAAGCTTCAGGTCAATATCACTCTGAAAATCCTTATCTTTTTCAAGTGGGTAACCATAGCACTGATTTATTATGCCATGGTTCTTCTTTTCTTGATGTTATTCCCTCCCACCAAGATTTATACCAACATTATTATTGATGCCAGTTTCAGATGGCTATCCAAAATTGGGGATGTTTTAGTAAACATCGGGAAATTCATCGTAGCCGGTTTCTTGCTTTTCATTCTGGCTCGAATTCTGACCTATATAGTAGAGTTCATTTATCGTCATTATAAGAATTCACCTTCATCGACAAGAATTCCTGACGGGGCGCTTTTACCTATCAAAAAGCTAACAAAAATCCTCATCTCCGTTTTATTTATAGTAGCTCTGGTAGCGGTTATTCCAGGACACGGCGAGTATGTTGCGCTGGGAATCCTACTCATTTTCACGGTGTTCATAAGCATAGCCTTACTCCCGTTTTTAACCAGCGCGTTTTCCTCGCTTATTCTGCATCTAATTAAACATTTGAAAGCTGGCGATGTCATTAGAATCGATGATGCTATTGGGCGAATAATCAAAATTGGAGTGATTTTCACCACCATTGAACTTGAAGACAATTCTCAGATGTCTTTTATGAACTATAGTCTGATCAAAAAATCGTTCATTCAAATACCCCAAAAGACTGATACCGACCAAATCGAGAGTGAATCTCAAACTGATAACGGCGAAGAGAGTAATTCCGATGAAGTTCAATAAATCAATTCTATTTTTATCGACCGTACTCCTGCTCAATTGCCTTTTCGCAGAACCATACTGGATTCACTTCAACGATAAAGGATTTGAAAAAGCCAGTCCAAGAGAAAAGGTCGAATTAGACCGTGCTTATAAAAGGCTTTCCAGCCGTTGTATTCAAAGACGCATTAAATCGACCGGCGATGAGTTTCCTGTCGATTATGGTGATATCGATTTGAATCCCGATTATATTGAAACTCTGAAATCTATGAAGATTAAAATTAGAGTTAAGAGTCGCTGGCTCAATGCGGTAAGTGCGGAGATCGATGAAACTCAATTTGAAAGCATTAGCGAGCTTCCATTTATTGAATCTATTGTCCCGGTTGGAAGATATTTTAGAGTCGAACCAACAGCATTTGCCGAAAGTGATATGGAATATCATCCTTTCTATGGGAATAGTTTTACTCAGAATAAAATGCACAATACTCCAGTGTTGCACAGAGCTGGTATCGACGGCTCTGGAGTTCTTATCTGCATCACCGATACCGGCTTTATGATTGAACATGAGACTTTCAGTGCTACGGATATCATCGATTCTTACGATTTCGTGGGCGATGATTCTATTGTGGGTTATGAGCCGGGTGATGCCTACGCTACAGAATCACACGGCACCAAGACATTATCCACAATGGCCGGCTATTCTCCTGCGGAACTTATTGGAACCGCATATAATGCATCTTATTTACTGGCTCGAACTGAAGATTACGATATGGAAGATCCTATCGAAGAGGATTTTTGGATAGCTGCGGCCGAATGGGCGGACTCTGCCGGTGCGGATATAATTTCCACAAGCCTCGGTTATCATGATTGGTACACCGCGGATTCCATGGACGGCGACACTGCACCCATAACTATCACCGCAGACAGGATGTCCCATTTGGGAATTTGTCCGGTGATTTGCTCTGGAAACTATGGAAGTTCACCTTCATCTTTAACCGCTCCCGGTGATGGCGACTCGGTTATCACTATCGGAGCATGCGCAACAGATAGTAGTATAGTCGGTTTCTCTTCAAGGGGACCTACCGCAGATGGTAGAATCAAACCAGATCTCTGCGCACTCGGAATGAGAACTGCCTGCGCCACCAATTCCAGTAGCGCCAGTTATGGCACGGCTTCAGGAACCAGTCTATCGACTCCCCTTGTAGCGGGACTTGCAGCTCTTATCCTGCAAGCTCGACCAGACCTAACATCATGGCAGGTTCGACAGGCTTTGGTGAACACTGCGTCAAATCGTCTTACCCCAAACAACGATATCGGTTGGGGAATTCCAGATATATCGGCCGCTCTAGCCTGTCCTGTTGATAGCGCTTGCGCAATCGCAATTATCCGGGGATGGAATCTTATTTCGATACCTATCGATTCTGACTTTGATGTCGATGATATTTTCCCTCATAGAATTGGCTCTGTATGGCATTGGAATCCAGAATCTACCGCTTATATGGAAACCGATTTAATCGAACCAGGCAAGGGTTATTTCGTTCTTTACGATAGAGATACCGTAGTTTACGCTGAAGGCCCTCCGTTGGAATCGTTAACAATTCCGGTTTCCTCCGGATGGAACTGCATCGGTTCGCCCGGAAAAACCAATAGCCATTCTAACATTATGGAGAGTTCCACAGTCGGCATTCATAATAAATTCTACATCTATGACCAAATCGATAAAACTTATAAAAACACTAATGTAACCAATCCAGGGGCGGGAATATTCATTCTGGTTATAGGCCCCGGAGGAGATATAGAAATCACGGACTGACTATGAATGTAACAAGTATTACTAAAAAGATTATTATCCTGATATCGGTAGTTTTAACCTTATCATGCGCAGGTGAACCTCAGATTTCAGTCGAACCTTCAACCTATCAAACCGGCGATATGGCTCCTAAGGAAAAACGCACAAAATGGTTCCATATAAGCAATTCAGGCAACTCAGAATTAATTATTGAAAATGTCCGTTCGCTCTGTGATTGTATCGTTATTGGTCAAATACCGGAGAGTGTTGCTCCCGGACAAACCGACTCCATCGAAGTCACTTATACTGCTTTAGATAGCTCCGGCCACGATGAAAGCTCATTCGTTATTCGTACTAACAGCGATCCCAAAAATACTAAAGTAACTATCGTTGCTGAAATACTGCCTTTAAAACTATCGCTGGAAGATAGCACTATAACCGTAATTCCTTTCCAGACCGGCGGTATGCCAAACCCGGAGGAATATTCTATACAGCTTTACGAAAAAATTATCGCGGGGATTCCTGAAAACTATCCCAAAGTCAATCCAAATGAACTTGCCGCAAAGCTTCAAAGCGATCCTAATTACACAGTCGAGCCGCTTCAAGATATCACTCGTAAATGGATAAATTTGCTGGGTATTCGGTTCGCCATTCTGGGTGATGTTCGACCGGAGCAAACCGGAAAATCTGTTACTGTAAGCATTATGATGGTGGATGGTCTGTTCCATCTTCCTGTAGCTCAAAGGATTTCAGGTGTAGCTATCGATGATGTATCCAATGTGATTGCAGATTCGGTAAATAGTATTCTCGCCAATCTGGCTGCCTATGAGAAACAAGCTCTCTTTCAGGATTTCCAGAGAAAATGGGCCGAACAACGCCAAAAATTGATCAAAAATCCCGCTCCGGAGATCAAAATGGAAAACGTGAGAACGGGTAAGCTGGTATCTACAAAAGACTTCGAGGGTCAACCGCTGGTAATACAATTTTTCTCCGAGGACTGCGATCATTGCGAAGAGGAAATGACATGGCTTTCTGAACTCGTAACAAAAAATCCCCATATCGGTGCAATCGGCGTATCTGTAGATGTCGGGGAAATCGACTCTGTAAGAAGTTATCTTCTCGATAAAAACCCGCCTTATCCGGTAATTATTCCCGACGAGGAAAACGAAACTCAACTCGATCCATATTATGGGGGAGCTACTCCACAAACAGTTATTGTTAATCCTGACGGAATCGTAGTCGAATCGCTTGTCGGTTTCTCTCAAGGTTCACTAAAGAGGTTTGAAAATATACTCTCTCAGATGTCTGTTAAATAGCATTCAAGGAAAAAGATGAAAAGAATTTTGTTTATTCTTCTGCTGGGCATTGCCGTTTTAGCTTTAGCAGATTGCCCGGGATGTATTATCTCGGGTTTTGTCACCGATTCCACTAACGGCGAAGCAATAGCTGGTGCTAATCTCCATATCGAAGCTGAGCCATATGGCGCGGCAGCAAATATCCATGGATACTATACCATTCCAAAAATCGATAGAGGCGGACCATATACCCTTGTAATATCAGCTATTGGATATAGAACTGTCAAACGACAAATTGTTTGTTCATGCAATGAACATCATCGACTCGATTTTGAGCTCGTTCCTGAAGCTATTAAACAAGAAGAAGTTATAATCGAAGCGGACAGAGTTGGCGGTATGCAGGATCCACTCGCCGGTCACTCAATCATCAAGTCCGATATGGTTGTCAAATTCCCCGGTCTGGTCGAACCCGATTTGTTTCGATCTCTTCAGCTAATGCCCGGAATTCAATCTATCTCCGATTTTTCCTCCGGACTTTATATCTGGGGCGGTGCTCCCGGAGATAATCTAATCTTGCTGGATAACATCGAAGTTTATAATCCAACCCATTTGATGGGAATCTTCAGTACATTCATAGTGGACGCTGTACGCGAAGTGAATCTGGTTAAAGGTGGATATCCCGCGAAATGGGGCGGCAGAGTCGGTTCCGTTCTGGATATTACCAATAAAGATGGCAACCGCAAAGATGTCCACGGCATCGCTGAACTTTCTCTTCTATCGGGCAAAGCTCTGGTGGAAGGACCTATGAACAAAGGCTCGTGGATGATTGCCGGACGCCGCACATGGATCGACCTGGCCACAAAAGCTATGGCAAATAGTGGCATTCTTCAAGAAGGCGAGGACCTTCCCTATTATCTTTACGATATTCAGGGCAAAATCAATCGCGACATCTCGGATAAAGATAAAATCTCCTTTAGTTTTTATGGTGGCGACGACGTTCTAGCTTTCGATGAAGAAGAAGACGAGGATTTCGAATATAGATGGGGTAACCTTACCGCATGTGCTCGTTGGACGAGAATTTTCAGTGACAAACTTTTCGGTCACATGATTATTGCTGGCAGCCGTTTTAGAACCAGACTTAAAGACGAAACCGATTGGGACAAAATGAATCTCAAAGATGAGATAGGCGATATCTCTCTAAAAGGAGATTTCTCATATTTCTATTCAGATAAACACACGTTCAATATGGGTGGAGTAATTAAATGGCGGGAATTCCATAATTCTTTCGATTATTATGAACAAGACGACTTCGGGGGCGATGAGGAATATCACCAGGACGATTACACCGGCGCATCGCTTGTTGCGCTTTATTTCGAGGAGGATTATAATCCGAATTTCAACTGGAATATTCAAGCGGGAATTCGTGCCGAATATGCAACTAACGGTGGATATTTTAGAGTCAGCCCCAGATTGTCTTTCCAGAGAAGATTGAATGAATCCCTTACTCTACGCGGAGCTTACGGAAGATATTATCAATATATTCATCTTGTGAACCCACTTCAAGAGTCGGGTATTGCAGTTTTCGATAGCTGGCTTCCCGTCGATGAAAACCTCGAACCCGCAATGGCCGATCATTTTGTACTCGGGATGGAAACAGATTATCTGCCCGTCGATATTACCACAAATCTCTTTTTCAAGAAAATGGATAATGTCCTCGAACCGCGAAACGATTTTGCTATCCATATGGACGACGGGACTCGAGTCAGAGCCTATGTGGGCGAAGGTTGGGCAAGCGGCGGAGAGATAACTTTTGAAGGTAGAATTGGTAAATTCTCCGGATGGACCGGATATTGCCTTAGCTGGACAAAACGGAAAATGGAAGGTTTTAACGACGATAAATACTATAGCCCAAAATACGACAGAAGACATAGTGCGAAAATCGCATTTAACTACGACGTAAGCCCCAGATTAATACTCACCGCGGCATTTAATTACGGTACCGGACAACCCATCACCGAACCTGTGGATTTCGAAGAGGAAACTCCCGGCGGATCAGATATTTACTATTGGCCAATATACGGGGATTTCCACAATGGCAGGATGCCCGATTACGCCAGAATGGATTTCGGACTTGAATGGGTTGCACGAAAGAAAAAATGGGAATTAAAACCATATTTCCAGATCATTAATATTCTAAATCGAGAAAATGTTTTCATGCTTGAATGGGACGAACCATCTATTAATACCACTGAACCAGATGAAGAAACGATGATACCACTAATACCAACTTTCGGAATTCGCGCCGAATTCTGATAGATTCACACAAAACACTTGCATTCAATGATATTTAGTATATATTAAGTAAGTTTTTATCGATTGAATTGACAGTATGTTGAATAAGATATAAATAGAATTTATATAGAGAATTTAAGTTGTTTGAACAGCTAACAGACAGAATAGAAACGGTATTTGGCAAACTTACCTCTCGCGGTAAACTCAGTGAGAGTAATGTTCGGGATGCCCTTAAAGAGATTAGAAGAGCACTTCTGTCCGCCGATGTAAACTATAAAGTCGCTAAAAAGTTCATTAAAAACGTACAGGAAAAAGCGATCGGAGAAGAAGTCTTCGGTTCAATAAAACCCGGTCAGCTCATCGTAAAAATTGTCCACGATGAATTGGTAAAATTGCTGGGAGAAGAAGCCGAAAGAATCGAGTTACCTCAGAAAACACCTACGGTTATAATGCTGGTTGGCCTGCAGGGCTCCGGTAAAACTACAACTGCGGGTAAACTATCCAGATTCTACTCAAAATCCGGATTTAATCCGCTTTTAGTAGCATGCGATATCCATCGGCCAGCCGCAGCTAAACAGCTGGAGATAGTCGGCAAACAGGGTGGATATCCCACCACTGTTTTCAAGCAGGGCGAATCCCCTATCGGAGTTGCAATAAGAGCAAGACAGGAAGCGCGTAAAAATGGCCATAATTTGATGGTTATTGATACAGCGGGGAGACTGCAAATCGATGAGGATATGATGGCAGAACTCGATGAACTTTCATCGGGAATAGATCCCGATTTGACTCTTTTGGTTCTCGATGCTATGACCGGTCAGGAAGCAGTATCGGTTGGAGATGAATTCAATCGCCAAATAGGCGTGGATGGCTTCGTACTAACCAAACTCGACGGCGACGCCCGAGGCGGTGCTGCATTAAGCCTGCGTGAGATAACCGGCAAACCGATTCTATTTGTGGGAACCGGCGAAAAAATCGAAGCACTCGATAGATTCTATCCGGACCGAATGGCCAATAGAATCCTGGGCATGGGCGATGTTGTTAGCCTGGTGGAAAAAGCTCAGGTCGCTTTTGACGAAGATAAAGCCAAAAAAATCGAGAAAAAGCTCAGAAAGAATAAATTCGATCTCAACGATTTTCGCGAGCAACTCGACCAGCTTAGAAATATGGGTCCTCTCGATGAAATTTTGGCTATGATTCCGGGAGTAAAAAAATCCATGATTAATTCGATCAATATGGATGAGAGTGCTATCGTGCAAATCGATGCAATTATTTCCAGTATGACTCCCGAAGAAAAAAGGAATCCGGCTATTATCGACGGCAGCAGGCGCAAAAGGATTGCTAAAGGAAGCGGGGCTTCCGTCAGAGATGTAAATAGATTATTGAAACAGTTCAACCAAATTAAGAAAATGTATAGAAAAATGACCCGAGGTGGTTTACCGAAAATGCCTTTCGGCGGTTTCTAAACCTATCGGCGATTAATTCTAATTGGAGGTTTAAACTTGGCAGTTAGTATAAGACTTAGAAAACATGGGCATAAAAAACAGCCTTTTTACAGAATTGTGGTTACCGATTCTCGCAAACCCAGAGATGGTCGTTTTATCGAGATAATTGGCCACTATAATCCTTTAACCGAACCTGAACAGGTAGATGTCAATCAGGAGAGACTAACTAAATGGTTGGGCAATGGCGCACAACCATCATCAACGGTTAAAAATCTATTAAAAAGAAAAGGTATATGGAAAGAGGTTAATCCTCGAGGGCAGAATAAGCAAACACCTAAAAAAGTTGCTATTGAAGAACCTCAGGAAATAACCAACGAAAGCCCAGCTGAAGAAGAAATCAACGCAAAGGTTGATGAATAGAATAATGGTACATATTAACACCAACTAAAGGAGTTGGTAGTATGTTGAGGGAGTTACTTGAAACTATAGTTAAAGCTATTGTTGATTATCCTGATGAAGTTATTATCAATGAAAATCCTACCGAAAGACGACTGATATTCGAACTGAAAGTAAATAAGTCGGATATTGGGAAAGTTATCGGTAGAGGTGGTAAAACTATAAGAGCTATAAGGCTCTTACTCAATGTTGCCGGCGCTAAAGAAAAACAAAGAGCCGGTCTCGAGATAATCGAAGAAAACTAGACGACTATTAGAAAAGATTAAAGGTGCATATTGCTGCAGTAACCCTTTTTCCGGGGCTATTTGAAGTTTATAGGTCTGAAGGGCTATTTGCCAGAGCAAGTGAAAAAGGTTTGGTTGACCTTAGCACAGTCAATATTCGAGATTTCACGCTCGATAAACACCGTACGGCGGACGATATCCCCTACGGAGGTGGTCCGGGAATGGTTATGAAACCCGAACCTGTAGTGCGAGCTGTCGAATCGCTGGGTAACAAATTTACCCAGAACAAGGTTCTTGTGGTAAGTCCACGTGGATGGGTTTTGAATCAGAAAAGAGCTGAAAAACTCAGCCTATTGGATAATTTAACTATCGTGTGTGGTCGGTATAAAGGTATTGACAATAGGGCAATCGAGGTTTTACACGCCGAGGAAATATCTATAGGAGATTATATCCTTGGTGCAGGCGAAATAGCCGCTTTGACAATTATCGACTCGGTGGTTCGACTTCTACCGGGCTTTTTGGGTGACATGAATTCAGCTCTTGAGGATTCTTTCAGCGGAAAAAATAAACTATTGTCCGCACCGGAATATACCAGACCGAGAGAATTCAGAAATCTCAAAGTACCATCGGTGTTATTGAATGGTAACCACGCAAAAATCGAGCAATGGAAAAAACAACAATCTCTGGAACTGACTGTAAATCGTCGTCCTGAGTTAATAGATGAAAAAGATCTATCTGAAGAAGAAATGGAGTTTCTCAAGAAGATCAAAGAATAATGACGGTTCTTATCCATGAATTAGAAAAGGAGTTTTTATGTCCGATAATATTATAAAAAAGGTCGAAGCCGCTCAGTTAAAAGATATTCCAGATTTTGGCCCAGGAGACACGGTTAAAGTCTACGTACGTATTCGCGAAGGCGAAAAAGAACGTACTCAGATTTTTCAGGGAATAGTTCTGAGCAGAAAAGGGCGTAGTCTTACCGAGACTTTCACCGTGAGAAAAGTATCCGGTGGAATAGGTGTTGAAAGAGTTTTTCCCATTCATTCGCCCAATATTGCCCAAATCGACATAGTAAAACGTGGTAAAGTACGTAGAGCTAAGCTCTATTATCTCCGCAAAAAGCGTGGCAAGGCTGCAAAAATCAGAGAAAAAAGGGTTGTTAAATAATCTAATTCCAGTGGGAGTAATCCCTTGGCAGAATTATCTCCGGATCTCGAAGCTCGTCTCTTGGATGATGGCATCGAACCGATCGCCGGAATCGATGAAGTTGGCCGTGGACCACTGGCAGGTCCAGTTGTGGCTGCAGCTGTAATATGGGATTATCGTTTCAATTCAGATAGTATTAATGACTCAAAGAAGATAACTACCCGGCGAAGAGAAAATATCTATCATTATATCATATCTAAATGCAGAGCTGTAGGAATTGGATGGGTTTCGCCGTCAGAGATAGATAGAATGAATATTCTGCAAGCCTCTCTAATGGCTATGAATAGAGCGTCTTTACAACTCGAATTAAAACCCAGAATCCTATTGATAGACGGCAAATACGAAATTCCCTTTTCCAATCATCGCCAGATAGCCATTATCGGCGGGGACAGCAAAGTTCTGGCTATTTCCGCTGCAAGCATTATAGCCAAAGTTACCCGCGATAATCTAATGGTTCAAATGGATAAGTTTTACCCGGGCTACGGATTCGCTAAAAATATGGGTTATCCAACTAAAAAACACTTCGAGGCTATTGAAAAACTCGGCCCCTGCCCTATTCATCGAAGAAGCTTCAAACCATTTAACGGTAAAACATGAAAACCCTATCCAGATATGTGATAAAAGAACACTTCATGCCATTCATCGGTGGTTTGGCGATTATAATGTTCGTTTTGGTGATGGATTTTATTCTGGATATTCTAAATTTGATTATCGCAAAAGGGGTTCAGGCTTCGGTAGTTATAGAATTGTTTGTTCTCAATCTCTCATGGATGCTTGCTTTAGCGGTACCTATGGCCTGTCTGCTTGCATCGCTTATGGCTTTCGGCAGATTAACCGAAGACGGTGAGATTACCGCCACCCGAAGCTCTGGAATTCCCTTAACAAAACTGATGATTGCCCCGGGAATTGCAACTTTGCTATTATCGGGGTTCATGATATATTTTTCAAATAATCTTCTGCCTGAAGCAAATTACAAAGCGAAAATGCTAATGGGCGATATCAAAAGGAAAAAGCCCACTCTGGCTATTAAAGAGCGCGTTTTCATTGACGATTTTCCCGGCTTTGGCCTCTATATTGAGGAAGTTGATCAAAAAACCGGCCAACTTATAGAGATCACTATCTACGATCAGAAAGACCGCCGCGTTCCCAGAATTGTACAGGCCGATTCGGGTAAGATGGAATATTCTGAAACAACCGACGCCCTAACTTTAAACCTATTCAACGGCACCATTCATGAGATCGACGAGAAAGATCCTACGCTTTATACTAAAATCGATTTCGACAAACAGACTATTCGCTTCACCGACTTGGGAACCAAACTCACTCGCCGTGATGAAGGCCATCGTGGAGACCGTGAACTAAATATCGCCCAGATGAAAGAACGAATCGCGGATAAAAAGAAAGCTATTGTAAAATCTCACGCAAAAATTGTCGAAGTATCGGATAAGACTTTCCGAAGAGCAATTCCTGTGAAACCACAGAACACAAAAAAAGAATTGCCCGAGATTCTCAATAAAATCGAATCTCGTGTCAAAGCCGCATCACAAAGTATCAACAGCCAGATGAACGCAATCAAAGCTCACAAGCGATATATCCGTAAATACAAGGTTGAGATTCACAAGAAAATTACCCTTCCTCTGGCATGTTTTTTCTTTTTTCTTATCGGTGCCCCGGTAGGTGTATGGACTCGAAAGGGCGGAGTAGGTATAGCTCTGGGATTCGGTCTTGGATTTTTTGTGATATACTGGGCGTTTCTCATCGGCGGTGAAGAACTGGCCGACAGGGGATTTATCACTCCGTGGTTTTCAATGTGGGCAGCAAATATTGTTATGACAATATTCTCGGCTTCGATGTTATATAGAAATATTTTCTCCAGCCATTTTTCCGGTCTGGGATTTATATCAACTGGATGGAAGAGAATTATGAGTAGATTTGCCAAAAAAAAACGGACTGAGTAATCTCTATCCAATGGCTTGCTGGAGATTTTTTATCTATCTGGATTTTTACAGTTTTTTGAATAACTTGTATTTGAATATATTAATGACTCTAATGAAGAAGGAGTATTTATGAGCCTGGACATGTTTGTGATCAATGGCGGAAATCGTCTGAAGGGTGAAGTGACTGTGAAAAGCGCAAAAAACGCCGTTTTACCCATGATGTGCGCATCGATTATTCCTTCTGAAGGGGAAGTAGTATTAAGAAACGTACCCAATATCTCCGATATTCGAACTATGATCAGCTTGCTGGAATATATGGGCGCAAAAGTTGAATTCAACAAAAAAACAGGCCTATTGAAAATCGATCCTACCGAAGTGGAAGAAAAACCAGCCCCATATAATCTGGTTCGAAAGATGCGCGCCAGTTTCATGATTATGGGGGCTATGCTGGCAAAATACGGCAAAGCAAAGGTCTCTCAACCCGGCGGATGTGCAATCGGAGCTAGACCAGTTAATTGGCATCTAATGAATTTCGAACGAATGGGCGCAATAATTCGAGAAGAGCATGGATATCTCGAGGTAAAATTTCCTGAAAATGTTTCCGGAAGAACACTCTATTTTGACAGACCCAGTCATACAGGCACAGAAAACGTAATGATGGCTGCGGTATTAGCGGAAGGCACAACAAAAATTATTAATGCCGCAACAGATCCCGAAGTTGTGGATTTCGCGAGATTTCTTACAGCCATGGGAGCTAGAATAAAAGGTACCGGCGGACCCGAAATCGTAATAGAAGGTGTGAATAAACTGCGAGCCGCGGATCATACTCCTATAGGCGATCGACTCGAAGCGGGAACCTATCTCTTTGCGTCACTAATCACTCGCGGATCTATAACAGTTAGCGGAATCGAAGCCGAAAATCTGGCCATTCCGCTTATCAAAATGAGAGATATGGGAGCCGATGTTGGAACCTCTCCGGGAAAAATAGAATTATCCATGGATGGGAACCCTCGAGCGACTAACTTCACTACCGCTGTTTTTCCGGGCTTCCCCACTGATTTGCAACCGATAGCTATGGCAGCTTTAACTCTTTCGGAAGGAACAGGATTCATCCGCGAAACCATTTTTGAAAATAGATTTCTTCACGTTATGGAAATGATTCGCCTTGGAGCAAATATCGTTGTGAATGCGGATCGCGCGACAATCACCGGAGTGGATAGACTAACCGGTGCGGAGATTATGGCCAGTGATATTCGAGCTGGCGCAGCTCTCGCTTTAGAAGGGCTTGCTGCGGAAGGTACTACCGAATTGCTGAGAGTGTACCATATAGATCGAGGATATGACAATTTCGAAAAAAACCTGCAAGCTCTTGGTGCTGATATCAAGCGAGTCGATCAATTTGATTGGAATCGATCACAATAAGCATTAATGCTGAATTTACCAAAAAGTTCTTGAATTAATTCTAAATCGATGTATATTTATTGAATTATCATTTGTTATGAATGGACCCATAGCTCAGCGGTAGAGCAGGGGACTCATAATCCCTTGGCCCGAGGTTCGAATCCTCGTGGGTCCATATTGAAAACATTCTAACGGGCGATTAGCTCAGGTGGTAGAGCGCATGCCTCACATGCATGAGGTCAGAGGTTCAAGTCCTCTATCGCCCAAATTGTGAGAGGAAAACAATTTGATCAGAACCCAACTTTCACGATACGAACTCTGTAATCACGAAGTTTTGTCGGCTTTTGTACGCGCACTTTGCTTAAAGTGCGCGTCTTTTTTTTGGGAAAGGATACAAATTGAAACTCAGTAAAATCGTAAAGAAGATTGAAGAAGCTTTTCCAAACTCATGGCAAGAGAGCTGGGATAATTCCGGACTTCTGGCCGGAGATCCATGGGCCGATGTTCAAAGAATAATGTTGGCTCTCGATCCTTCCAGGCCGGTAATCGAAGAGGCAATTTCCAAAGGAACTGAGCTTCTCATTACCCATCACCCACCCGATATCCAGGCGCCAAAACAGATTGTAAAAGGTAACACTCATAGTGAAGCGCTCTTCACCACAATTAAGAACAATATTGCTCTTTACGCTTTGCATACTCCGTGGGATGTTTCATCCGTTTCTCCCAGCTTCGCTCTTGCTTCGCAGATAAAACTCCTGGATGCTAAGGTTCTCGCCCCCACCGATCAAGGGAAATTCTGCAAACTTGTAGTATTTACCCCAAAAGATTTTCGCGATCAAATTCGTGAAGCAATTACCCAAAAAGGTGCAGGTTCAATCGGCAATTATAGCGATTGTACATTCTCCAGCGAAGGACAGGGGACCTTCCTTCCCGGACATAACTCCAATCCATTCTCCGGTAAAAAGGGCGAATTGAAACGGGAAAAGGAAGTAAGAATCGAAACAATTGTACCAAAAGAAATTCTTGGAGATGTCATCAATAGCATGGTGAAATCTCATCCCTATGAAGAAGTCGCTTACGATATATATCCCCTGGAGAATACTCCGGGTAGAATTGGTTTCGGTACTATTGGCGATCTTCCCAGACCTATGACATTAATAGATCTGGTGTCATCATTGAAAACTATTCTTCCCACCGCGCATATTTCCGTTTGTGGAAACAGGCAGAAAAGAATCTCGCGAGTGGCAATTTTATGTGGCGCAGGCGGCGATTTTTATCGTCAAGCCATCGCTCAAAAAGCCGATGTACTTATCACTGGCGAAGCAAAATATCACACACTAAGATACGCAGAATCAGATGACTTTCCCATTATCGTAGCCGGTCATTTCGCTACTGAATGGATTGGTCTATTATCTTTAAAAAACGAACTCGATAAATTAATATGGGACCGTCCAGGCGAAGGAGTAATTGAAATTGCTTCGAACGAACACGGCCCTATGTGGAGTATATAGGAGGTTAAATGTCACCGAAAGAAATAAGCGACACATTAGAAACTCTATTACACTTACAGGAAATCGACAGCAAACTTGCAGAATTGGAAATCTCCAAAGTATATTATCCAAAACTTCTGGAGGACCTTCGCAATCAGATTTCACAGTTAACGACTGATTCTAATGAGCACAAAGAATTGATTACTGATCTGAAAAGAAGGTTGGACGAAAATGAGCTGGAGATAAAAATCAAACGCGAAAAACTTCAAAATAGCCAGGAAAGATTACTCACTGTTAAAAGCAATAAAGAATACGATGCTGTACAACAAGAAATTCAATCCAATGAAGAGACTATCGCTCAGCTTGAAGAAGAAAGCATCCAATTGATGGAAGAACTGGAAATTGCCGAGAAAAAGAAAAAAGAGATAGACGATGAGCTGGATGATAGTCTGGAAAACAACGAAAAACAGATAGAACAAATTGAAAAAAAATTCACTTCGATCGAGGATACTATCTCTAAAATCAAGAAGGAAAGAGATAAACTCTCATCCAGTGTTAACAAAAAGATTCTGGCTACATATGAAAGAATCAGCAAAGGCACTCATGGCCACGCAATTGTAAAAGTTACCAATCGCGTTTGCGGGGGATGTTTTCAGTCATTACCTCCTAGAAAATGCCAGAAAATAAAGCAGGGCAATTCTATCATTTTTTGCGAAGCTTGCGGACGTATCCTTGTCTGGGACAACGAAATGTCTGATTGAAAAACATGAAGAAAATCTATCTAAATATCGATGGCGCAAGTCGCGGAAATCCAGGCCCGGCTTCTATTGGTGTCATTGCTTATGATTCCGATGGAAAAGTACTGGAGAAAATCTCCGGAAATATTGGCAAGACTACCAATAACGTTGCTGAATACAATGCACTTATCACCGGTCTTAAACTAGCACATAAACTCAATGCAGAGCATGTTGTAATCCGCTCTGATAGTCAACTTGTTGTAAAACAGATAAATGGCGAATACAAGATTAAATCGAAACCGCTTCAAAAGCTTGCTATCGAAGTTCATGAGTTGATTGGGAAATTTACCCAAATTGAATTGGTACATGTTCCTCGTACCAAAAACAAAGAAGCCGATAAGCTTGCTAATGAAGCTTTAGATGATGCTTCAGGTATATTGAAGAAAAATAAGCCGCAAAAAAACAAGGGGAAAGAAATGCAGGAAAAATCTACACAGAATATTCCCTCGAATTTCAGTTTCGACGATTTACTCATTCTCCCAAATTATTCTGATGTTTTACCACACGAAACCGATTTATCCACCAGAATTTGCGGCGATATCTATTTGAATATCCCCATTCTTTCCGCAGCTATGGATACAGTCACCGAGAGTAAAATGGCCATCGCACTAGCTGAACAGGGTGCACTCGGAGTAATTCATCGTAATATGTCTCCTGAAAATCAGGCCGCTGAAATTGCTACGGTTAAACGTGCAAAAAGCGTTATGATTCGCAATCCAATTACTATCGCACCAACTATTACCGTTGGCAAAGCTATATCCATTATGGATGAAAACAATATCACCGGTTTGCCGGTAGTCGATGGCAAGAAGCTGGTGGGAATTCTAACCAGCAGAGATATTCGTTTTGAACCTGACACCTCACGGGAAGTCTCGGAATTGATGACTCGAAAGCTTGTTACCATGCAGGACGGCGAACCTCTGGAAAAAGCTGCTAAACTTCTTCATGAATACCGAATCGAGAAGATTCTTGTAGTCGATAAAGAAGGGCATCTCATCGGGCTTATAACTGCACGCGATTTACAGAAAAAGAAGGAAAACCCAAATGCCATAGTGGATAGCGAAGGCCATCTGGTAGTAGCAGCCGCAATTGGTGTAGGTTCCGATATGAAAAATCGTGCCAAGTTACTTATAGAAGTAGGTGCAGATATACTTTCTATAGACACTGCCCACGGCGACAGTAAAAACGTTATAGACTCGGTAGCATTTCTAAAATCAGCTTATCCCAAAATCCTGGTAATCGCGGGGAATGTTGCCACCGCAGGCGGAGCGAAAAGACTTGCAGAAGCCGGTGCCGATGCGATAAAAGTTGGAGTCGGTCCTGGATCTATATGTACAACAAGAGTTATTACAGGTGTGGGCGCTCCACAGGCCAGCGCTGTAAGCGAATGTGCCACAGTACTCAATAAAAAGGATATCCCACTAATTTCCGACGGAGGTATCCGCTATTCCGGCGATGCTGTAAAAGCTCTGGCTCTTGGTGCAAATTCTATTATGCTTGGCAATCTTCTCGCAGGCACAGACGAAGCTCCCGGCGAAACAGTTCTTCTTGAAGGTCGCAGATTCAAAGTTTATCGCGGAATGGGCAGTCTGGGCGCTATGAAAAAAGGCGCACGTGACAGGTATTCGCAAGAACATGTAATCAATGTCAATAAAATGGTTCCCGAAGGAATCGAGGGACGAATTCCATATAAAGGACCTGTTACCGAAGTTATCTATCAACTGGCTGGTGGAATAAAGGCTGGATTGGGAATGGTCGGTGCAAAGAATCTTCTTGAATTACGAGAACGTGCAAATTTCGTTCGAATTACTCTGGCAGGTCTTCAGGAGAGTCATCCGCACACTATAACTATAAGCAAGGAAGCTCCGAATTACCGGGTCAGATAGCTACCTCAATCGCGATTAGAGTATTTAGATAGTTATTTCTCCGCCGATTATACTATTTACGAATAACCTCGCTGATTTTCTCGTATAACTACGTAAGAATCGATTTCAACCCATACCAACTATAGCTTTTCAGCGATGGTTTCAAGATTCTTCAATCCTTTTATCTCAAATTCACGAGCCCTATCCAGCAACTCGATAGCTCTACTAACTCTTTCTTTGTCCTTGACGTGCTTGGGATTCATACCTTTGAACGGAAACATCTCACTAACTTCTCTCAAAGCCTTCTCTATCTCAGAATAGTTTTCTACTGCTAAATCGAAATCAGAATCTGTATTGCTGCCAAGCTTATTCTTAGCCTGCTTAAGAAACTCCACTGCATAAAACCTGCATTCATGCCAAACAATTGAATTATAGGCCATGCCCATTGGATGAGCTACTTCGTTCTTAAGTGCTTCGATCCAAATTTCATAGGCTTTCGGACCAGATCCGTATTTCTCGAATATCCACTCTTTGGGATTTTGTGAATGTTTGATTACAGCTTGAAATACCTCTTTAACAGTCTTCTCAGGCGAAGAACTCTTATTGGGATGAACGCTGTACATTTCGATCATGCCAATTTCGGTCTCACCCAATTCATTCCACGGCTTTGGACCGCCGCCATCATCCGCACCTGGGCCTTTGAAATAATAGCCAATGTCGTCGTAACCATAAACCACTGCATACTCGGGGCAGCTTAATTCCCAACCGTAACAGGGAACTCCTTTATCGATATTCTTTCGAGTATCATCCCAGACAGATTTCTGGATTTTTTTGAAGTCCGAGACAAATTTGCATGTTCCTGTACCTTCCAGCCTGAAGCCGATATTCGGAGCCAATTTAAAGAGAATCTCGTTTTGCCAGGCAGTTGGCCCACTTGGACAAACTACTTCATGGATGTTAATGACAAATCCATATCCAGATGCACCATAAAGCCATGTGTTGGATACCTCTAACCCCAGATAATCCAGACATCCTTTTATACATCCCATAGCGGAAATCCAACTCGGATTCCATTTCAAATTGTCCAGCTTTTTCATTTACAACTCCTTCTGATTCAAATATCATACAACATGGTAATATTTTCATAACACCATGTTATGTTAAAATAACAGTCTAATTTTCGCCTCGCCTGAATGTTCTGGTGGCAGTGATGTATGTGATACTAAATTGTAACTTATGGTTAAAACTGTTCCTCTGGCAACAGTAATATTCCCAACCAACGTCAACCTTCCATTATCTCCAATATAATCGCCTTTAGCCATCTGAACAGGTAAAACTCCCCGATAATCATCCTCGGCCTCAACACGAGCATACTCAATCATCCAGCGTATAGTGCCGCCTTTGATGTGATAAGTACCACCTACATTACCCGAATAGCGATAAGTTTTCACCGGATCATCAGGCCAGTTATCCTTTTCCGAAAGATAGCCGGTCTCAGCGGAAAGCTGGATATCAGTTCCAACAGAGCGCGTCCAGAAGAGAGATAATTCGCTGCCTTCGATATCGTTTCCTATTCGGCTCGATCCCGGGTAGAGTCTAACCTGCTGTTTTAATTCCAATTTGCCTTTCCAGTTACCGGTCTTTCCCAGACTGTATCTGCCTTCGAAAGTTTTGCTATCTGACCAGCGGAATTCCTCGCCACTTGTATATTGAACACTCCGGAATTTATCGTAACGTCGCCGGAAAAGCAAATATTTACTTGCTCCACGACCAACTCTAACCGAACCTTCACCCAGAAATCTGCCGGTGATCAATAAATCATCGTTAATCATATCGCGTGGATCGAAAAGCAACGATTGATAGCCGGTTTCTTCTGTCTGACCCTCGGTTTGGGCCATAGTACGAACACTGATTAACCTTATTAAATCAGCAACCGAGTTTTCTCCTTTAAGCTGTGAGCCTTTCCAGTCGAAGTTCAGTTTTAAATCGGAAGATATCACCGGAGTAAAAATTCCAGTCGGATTATATCTTTTAAAATAATCACCTCCAACCGCTGCGATATATTCGCCGCGGTCTTCGTCCAATTCATAATTTCCGCTACCTTCGCCCACATACTCGTAATATGGTTCGAGAATCTCGTTCCTTTCACGCGATAGTTTGTAACGCATTCTTAGCTTAGCATCGGGAATTGGGATATTCGCGTATCCATCTATTGAAGCCAGATCACTCTGAACATCGCTCTCCCCTTCGGTTTGAGCTTCATACTCTTTGTGATATACCGAGAATTCCCAATTGTCTAACTCGCCTTTCAAAGAATAAGCCCTGGAGCGAAAATCGTCTTCGAGAATCCCCAATGAATACTGCCGATTATCTCTTATCTCGATCCCAGGAGTAAAAGAAAGCCAATCGATTGGTGCTATATTAAGACTTGCACTCGATTGCCAGAATTCAAATCCTCCTCCATCTTCAAGCTTCCTATCTTCGTAGCGTCCGGTCAAATTTGGAGTGAAAACCCAAAGCGGACCACCTGAGCTAATCCAGTATTTATCCCAATCTCCAGCGTTAGTACCATCTGTTGATAATCGAGAGAAATTGAAAGAATTACTCCAATCACCAGGATTAAGATTCAAACTGGTACCTATTCTATCGCTGCTCTGTTCTCCAATTTGATTTGAACCATAGTTTATATCCAGGCTTACAATATCCAGAGGATTATAGCCAAACCCAATCTCAGCAAGTTCTTCTTTTCCAGATCCCTCTTCCATTCCCCAATCGCGAAGATACTCGGCATCGTCCAGGCGGCCTATTGAATAATAATTTGCGTTCTTTTTCCGATAGTTTCCCCTAATTCGAATATCGCCCAGATCGCTTTCTCTTATACTGATTGGACGTTCGGCTATGATTCCTATATTATATGCTTCTCCGGTGTTATCATCGTCATCGACAGAAGAAAACCGATTCAGATCGAAAGTAGAAGTTGCCATTTCTGTAGAGAGGGTTACTCCCTCCAGAGGAACATATTCCAATCCGATATCAAAAATCCCCTGAGATACAGGCATATCGAGCATTCGCCGAGGTGTATAACTTCCTGCGCCCTCTCCCACCCATTCGTAAATTCCGCTACCCGCATCGTCATATTCACCGTTGCCTGTGCCAATATTAGTGAAAGAAACTTCCCATTCTCCCATGTCTTCACCAACATACTCGAAATGTGCGCTATCAGTGGCCGAATCGACCATTACATAACTTCCAGAGTCGGAAAGCATAGCACCCCAGATATAAGCTGAATCTGCCATATCACCGGCTTCCGACAATATATCGATCTCTGAGTCTGTGAATTCGGTATTTAGAGGATTCTCCTTATCGTCGAGTTCTGTAATAGCTGAGAAGAAAAAGCGTACATCATCGGCAGGCTTAAGCTCTCCGCCCAAACCGTAGAAGTTTCGCCGAAACTCATTATCTGTGTATTGAAAATCAACTACCACACGGCTTTCCGAGGTTATAGGATTGTCATTAGTAAAAGTAATCTGTCCAAGATTGTAATCGATTATATAGTCGTTAGATTCGCCTCTGGTAAGCTTTTTGCCATCCAACCAGATATTCTCTGTCCCGGCTAATACTTGTATTGAAGTTTTTCCATCAGCAGAAAGCGGATAAGGTCCTTGTAAACCTTCGGTTCCAGTGAATTTATCACTGGCCCATACTCCTTCCAGAACTGCACCAACTGCTTCGATTCCACCAATATCCGCAAAGCCGCTGGCATTAACTCCCGATAATCTCCGCTGATAATTAACAAACTCGCCACTCTGGTCGAAATCCACCTGAAAATCACCGAAATTTGCCTCGAAATGTGGGCCTTCAATTCCAATAAAAACCTGATCGAGTTGGGCAATATTTTCCGATGTTCCTTCCGGTTGAATTGGTAAATCCTGATCGGAGAGAACCGCGCTTATCTGGTAATTCTCGCCAATATTGCCATAGGCTTCGAGTTGAAAGGCCGACTCGATCGATAAATCTCTTCGCGAGCCAATTTTAATTCCCCGTAGAAGGCTTCCCGAATGTTTAAGTTCGCTACCTTCAGGAATCATTCCTGCGTACTTACGGGGTGTTTTCGGTGGCAGCAGCTGGCCGCTCATTCCACGTGTAACTCTATGCTGTACATAACGTTGCAAATCGAGACGCACATAATGATAATCGATTATTAATGAATCACATGTAGTTTCCAAAGCCAGATCCAATTTGCCAAATTGATAATCAAGCTGATATTTGGTGCTATCCAGCAGGTATTTACCGCAATACAAACTCTCACTCTTAACCACGATATTACTGTCCGGAAGATAAACAGTCCCCTCGGGTGAAGCAATAAAGACATGTCTTTGCGACGCGAAACCCGCAAAAGACAGCGTGAGAATTACGACTAATATGAAGCTATTTTTTTTCAATATATTTCCATATTTGCAGATTATTCTCCTGTATCAGAGTAATCTCACCAGAGAGAGTTTGAACTGCACAATCGGCACGAATGGGGATAGTTTGCCATTCGCCGTTTATTTCTCTCAATTTTGAAGAATTCTGGCCAATCACCAGATTGTATTCTCGTACAAAAGCATAACCCACTGGTATTATAAAAGAATCATGGAAAGTTATACTAGAAGCCATTTTTCCGAAAACATCGAAGAATATAATTCCATGGTTTTCCAAAACCACAAATCTTCGATTAACCCTGTCGTAATGCAAAGATAGAATTTCTGAGCTAAGAACATCATCGGGCAGAACTATCAGCATCGGATTTTCATCATTCCAATTATCGAGAAGATAGAGCCGAGCGCTTTCCGAATCCCACACTAATATCTTTCCGTTAATCGAAACCGCCAATCGAGAAGGAGTAATTGGATTACCGTTGTATTCCAAATCCAGGGTAACCGGTTGCCTGAGATTTCTATCAGTGATAAAAAGTGCTCTGGCAAACGGATCGGCTATATAAATTAATCCTCCCCCATATGCAATATCTTCCGGCTCGATCATATCGCCGGAAAGCTGCATAGGATCTATCTCGAACTTTTTTGCACCGCTTTTATCAATAGCCAGAATTTTGGCGTCTTCGGTGATTACAAAATATCTATCCAGTCCATCGCTTTCGATATCTACTGCGTTGAAATCCAATTCATTCTGGTATATTTTTTCAAAATTCTGACAACCAATAAAGGAAGCCAGTAAAAGCAATAGCGAAAGTATATACATTTTAAACCTCGCTTAAATCTTCTTCAGTTCCCAAACCCAAATTATTTCTAAATTTGCGATCATCGAGGAGTTTTTTCATCTCTCCGGCGTATATGATTCTTCCTCTATCGAGAACCACAGCACTCGAGCAGCAAGCTGAAGCAATATTAAGGTCGTGAGTAATTACTGCAATTGCAGTGCCTTCGCTTTTAAGTTCGTTTACCAGCTTAATGAAATTCAATTTCTGGTTGATATCCAGAGTTGCTGTAGGTTCGTCGAAAATGAGACAACGCGGAGAAACTGCGAGTAATCCTGCAATCCCAACCCGACGCTGCTCACCGTCGGAGAGAAGAAAAGGGGAACGATTCCAGTATTCTTCGGGAACATTCATTCTATTTAACGCCTGTTGGGCAAAAATTTCCGGGCTGTCCAATTGTAAGGATTGCGGCCCGAATTGGACATCTTTTATTACGGTTTCTGCAAACAATTGTCTTTCAGGAAACTGGAAGCTAATTCCAACTTTTCCATGTGATTCGATCTGGCCGCTATCGGGTTTGTATAGTTCGCTGAGAACTCTCGCTAACGTGGTTTTGCCAGAACCGCTACGCCCGAGAATCGCGGTACCACAGCCTTCATAAATAGCCATTGTTATGTTATCCAGTGCAGTTTTACCGTCATAGGAAAATTTGATTTGTTTTGCCGAGAGGATTTCATCATGATGTTGGCAATTTTTAGCTATTCTAAAAACTATTTTGGGGAACGATTTATTCTGCGAAATCAAATTGCCATTATCCATATGGTAATTCTTATCGCCAATAATATCGCTCTGGGTAATGTGAAGAATAGCTTTCCCGGAATCGAGCAATTTTGAAATCTCCTCATTTAGCATAATTTTGCCCTCGAAATCTAGGAATGAATCGGGCTCGTCCAGAATGATAATTCTCGGATCGGTGGCAATTGCAGAGGCCAGTGCGCATCGCTCTACCATGCCACCTGACAGATGCTCTACAGGCGACTTGCGATAATCTTGCAGACCGAACCGTTCAACTAACTCATCGACTTTTTTACGAAGTCTATCTAATGGTAAAGCAAGGTTCTCCGGGCCAAAAGCGATATCTCGTTCAACCGAAGTTCCCAGGATCCCTTCGCGCGGATCCTGGAAAAGAAACCCGATATCGCTTCGCCAGTTTTCGTCTATATCATGAGAAAAGATATTTTTGCCGTCCAGAAAAACATTTCCAGAGTCGGGTTCAATAACTCCAGCCAGAACAAGAGCAAGAGTGCTTTTACCGGAACCGTTATTGCCGGTGATTACTATATATTCGCCCGAATCGATAGTGAGATTTACATCCTTAAGTGCACATCTTTCGTTGCCGGGATAAGTATATTCAATATTTTCTGCTCGAATCAACATACATATAGAATATATAATTCTCTTTTCAAATCCAATATAAATAAAAAAGGCCGGTATAAAAACCGGCCTTTAATACTAACGGAATGTTATCATCTATTTGAGATAAATCATCCTGTGAACATCGTTGCTACCGGACAATCTATAGAGATAAATACCGCAAGGAGCTTCGTCACCCGAGAAATCGGTGCCGTCCCAAGTGACATTTTTGCCCTTAATATCCAGTTGGTTAATTGAACGCCCATTGATATCGAACACTTCTACAATACCTTCTCCCACTCTGTTAGCACGAATAGTTGTTTTCGCATTGAATGGATTGGGGACATTGCCGGTAAGCTCGAATTGTTCGGCCCTCAACGGACTTTGGTCAACAAATGTGCCTTCGTTGATCTCGATATCATCTACGAACCAGATATCCGCGAAATATCCCTGATAACGGAATGCAATCCAGCCATATTCACCAGCCAGATCACTCAGGTTTACCGAAGTCGAGGCATATTCTCCTTCGTCTGGAGCTGTCAAAGATTGAGCTTCACTCCAGGCATTCATGAACAGTTTTGGACTTCCGCCAGTAGTGCTGGTCCAGATTCCATGATAATCGAGATTCGAGGTATAAATACCCATCTCGTCGAAACTAATTTCCGCAGTGGTAACTCCACTAAAATCGAGAAGCGGGCTAATTAACCATATATCCACGCTAGCGCTTTCCTGCCAGGCGGTGATAGTATATGGCATACTTCCGATAAAAGCTGTGTCACCAACAATCGAAGTATCCACAATCATCCAATCGTAAGTTCCATCACCGGTGTTAGCGATTCTCCAACCATACATCTCAGCCTCGGTGTTCCATGTGTTGCTAAGTGGAATATCGATAGGTGGCACAGCAATCGGCCATGTCCAGATATCGCCGACCAGGGAGCCATCGCCAATCGAAGTAACTTCCAAAGAGGCGGAATCTAAAACCGTATCGCTAACTGCGGGAACCGTAAACTTCAGGCACAGATTTGCAGTGTCTCCGGGAGCGATAGTACCGGTAACTGTCATAGGAGTTGTTCCGGTTTCATCGTAAACACCCACGGTCCAGGCACCGCTGGCTGCAAGAGTAAGTCCATACGAATCGTCGCTCATCCCCTGATTTATTATTCTCACAGGGAATTTTAAATCGGTTTCCGGGGCTGTCAATCCCTGAGCATAATTAGGTTCTACCGAGAACGCATAAGCTGAAGCGGCTCCTACATGAATATCATCTACTTTTAGAATGAAATCATCCCAGCTTGTACAACGCCAGGCAATGTAAATCGTTTCTCCATACCATGGTGCCAGATTAACAGAATGGGTTGACCATTCGCTGGGTACACTTGTTTCTCCATAAACGGAATCGGTGAAATCTGCAAGGTCCGTTCCTGAAGTAGAAATCCATACCTGATAGCTTTCCAGCCAATCCGGAGATGTCTCCTGGCTGGCCGCCCACCATGATAACACGTGACTTGATTCTTCGACAGTAATTGCCGGAGAAATTAGCCAGTCGTCATTCTGAACTGTATCGTAATAAGTTGCAGCGCTATTCATCCCAGAATGAGCTGTACCGCTATAACTATAGAGGAACCATGCCATTCCATTGGAATCTGCATCGACATTGAGCCAACCAACGGGGAGTAATGTATCTCCTTCGAACCCCTCGTCGAGGGTTGTCATCGGCTCTATGAAACAGGCCGGTTGAGTTGTATTTTCAACCAGAACGGGTTGCACAAATGGATTTTGGCCTCTTGAGGCTACATCCGATGGCCGTGGCACAGCAAATGCAACAACGGCAAAAACCAGAAGTGCTAAAATAATCGTTAATTTTCTCATTGAACCTCCTTATTGGTTCTTTGCTTATTAAATATTCCTAATTCTCTATATTCTATTCCTTTTTCGGAGAGTTTTGCCCTGAGAAGCTGATTCTCTCGCTTGAGGATTTCCACTTCGTGGAGTATACTTTCCACTTTATGGGTTTTCATACCACGAAGAACTCGATATAAGATTCCTAAAGTTACCAGAAGCAACAAATAGGAAGTCCCGGCAATAAATTCCTGCGGATATTGCCATGTAAGCCCGATTATCAGGCCGATTATCAACATAACTGTTACAGCTGCCCAGAGTAGCATTCTATATAATTATTGGTTATTGGTTCATTATTCAATGTATATCTATTTAAATTTAACTGAAACCGGCCCTATATGCAACTTAAAAAATCTCTATTCTCGAAAAGCTTTATTCAAAGCAGTAAGGATATCATCGACCTTAATAACTTCTATCGATTTATTTTTAGTGGTTACTTTGGAAGTTATCACTCTCTTGAAACCAAGGCGTGAAGCCTCATTTATTCTGGCTTCGGCACGAGGAGACTGACGTATTTCTCCGGTCAAACCGACTTCACCGAACATAATGGTGTGGTCATCCACAGCCATCTCTCTAATACTCCCGGCGATAGCGGTTAAAACCGCTAAATCTGATGCTGGCTCGGAGATTTTCACTCCGCTGACCACATTTACAAAGACATCGTAATTGTACATAGAGAATCCTGCACGACTTTCCAGAATTGCTGAGAGGATCATCAATCTTTTGTAATCGATTCCATGGGCCACTCTCTGAGGATTGCCATAGCTATTCTGCGCGGTGAGAGCTTGAATCTCAACAAATAGCGGTCTCTGGCCCTCCAGACCTGCGTAGATAACCCTTCCTGGAACCTGTTTATTACGATGCGAAATAAACTCGGAGGATGGATTAGTAATCTCTTTAAATCCCTTGTTGACCATCTTGAAAACACCTATTTCGCCCGTCGAACCATAACGGTTTTTCTTGCCACGAAGAAAACGTAACTCGCCCTTCGAATCTCCTTCCAGATATAAGACTACATCCACCGCATGCTCGAGAATTTTGGGTCCGGCCACCACACCCGATTTTGTAATATGACCAACCAGAAAAACGGGTATTCTGTTTTCTTTAGCAAATTGAATGAAGATTGCGGCTGCCTGCCTTACCTGAGTAATATTTCCGGCAGTGCTTGGAATATCCGGACAGGTCATTGATTGAATCGAATCTACGATCACTAGGTCTATATCCCTTTTTATTCGTACTATTTCATCGGGATTATTCTCGGCGAGAATAATTACATTTCTGGCATATTCCATATTACCGAGCCGTTCACCTCGCAGCTTAATTTGCCCGGCGGATTCTTCTCCAGCGATATAGAGAATTTTTTTACCACTTTCAGCTAGTTTAAGAGCTAATTGAAGCAATATCGTAGATTTGCCTATGCCCGGTTCTCCAAAAAGCAGAGTTACGCTACCCGGAATAATACCACCACCTAAAACGCGGTCAAACTCGCCGATTCCAGTTTGGATTCTGCACTTCTCCGATGAGTCAATAGAATCGAGCGATTGCGGTTCACTTGGCGCTAAGATTGCAGTATTACTGCTGTTTCGCTGCACAACTATCTGCTCGATTATTGTATTCCATTCGCCGCAGTTATCACATCTCCCTTGCCATTTGGGGTATTCGTGTCCACACGATTTACAAACATATATTTTTTTCTTTTTTGCCAATATTCTCTTTTTTCATCCTATTATAGACTTTGGACGAATATAGTTTTTTTGAATTATCCTGATTTGTTTTCTTTATTCAAATCTATTGCTTGCTCAGCTTGTTTTTTCAGCAATTCCATTATCTCCGGAAATTCTTTTAAAACCTGTGAAGACATACTAACAGCGAAATGCATGAAATTCTCTATCAATATCTGCACTGATTCCTTGGGAATATCATAATTGGTTTGGCTACATGCTAAAAATACAGTGCTTTCCTTAAAGAAAAACTTGCTTTCCATGGATATTGAAAAATCGTTCAACTCTAGTAATCTTTGGAAAAGTTCCAACTTTCGGTCTTTTTCCATTTTAGTTGGCAGCCCAAACATCACCCCGTATACCGATACAAGTTCTGTTTTCTCAGCCAACTTGAGGAGCACTACCCAAAATGGAGTATTTCCACGATAGAGTTCCCATCTAACCCCTTCGATACCTTCTCCCAGAGAGAGTTCTGTTTCGATAATTTCTTTTGATGAATATTCTTTCATCGCTTTTGCGATAGAATTCAACTTCGAGGTATCTGTTTTCTTTGCCATGCAAATCTTCTCCTGAATTTATGATTAAAAGTTGTCCAGTATTCTCTTTTCCTTCTTCAGGTCTGTATTAGGCCCATGTCCAGGATATATAATCGTTTCGTCGGGGAATTTTTTGAGTTTTTTCAAGGAATTTATGATCTCGTTTTGATTTCCACCGGGCAAATCGGTTCTTCCAATACCCATTTTGAAAATGAGATCACCAGAGAAAATAAACCCGTCGCCCGCGAGGATAATACTTCCCTCGGAATGGCCCGGAGTGTGGATTACTCTAAGCTCATGATTATCTGAGAAAAGCATGTCTTCTTCTTCGAGTATTATATCTGAAGCGAAGGATATCTGTTCTCCAAATAGCGAGCTGAAATTTTTCTGCGAATCCGCCAAATTGGGCTTATCGAGTCGATGAATGGCAATAGGGATTTGATATAATTCTCTTAATTCAGGGGCTGCCTGGATATGGTCATAATGGGAATGAGTTAGAATAATTTTCACTGGTTTTAAATTATTTACTTCGATTTTATTTCTAATTTTGTTGAACTCTGCGCCTGGATCGATAATAAGAATCTCTTTTGTTTTCCGATTGCCAAACAAATAGCAATTAGTACCGAGTTGGCCAACAGTGATTTTCTCAATAATCATGAATACAATTTCTGTAAAAAAGCCGGGTTTCCCCGGCTTTTCATATCCTAATTTGATAATTGTTTATTTCTGAACTTCGGTTTGCACGGTCAGTTCGCTATCCCGTGGATTTTCCATAAACTGGATTGCAGAATCAGGTTTACCCATATTCTCCAGCATCCATTCCGCGCTGGGAACTAAATCACAATTGGGATATTCTTCGATAACCTTGATAAATATCTGTCGGGCTTTATCATACTCCTTAAGATATTCGGAATAACTGAATCCCATTAAAAACAATGCTTTGTAGTTATTTTCATTCTCAGGATATTGAGATATCCATTTTTCATATGCAGCGATAGCCGATTCAATATCATCTTCGCCCAAAGCTACTTGAGCGGCCATATCGTAACCCTTTATTGGAATCTCAGAGAAAATTTTATTTGCTTTGAGAGTGTCAGTTTCCTCGAGTTTTCTGGCTAGCTTAAATTTTATCCAATAATTAGTCGAATCGGATTGTGTTTCTGCCAGAGTCAACGCTTCGGCAAAATAGTTCTCCCCTTTTCTGGTTCCGGAGAATTTATCCACAGCATCAAGGGTAAGTTCAAGTAACTTAGCTCTGTAATCTCCAATTTTCTCCGATTCCGGATAGAATTTCACCAGATTTTGATATGAATATATTGCATCCTCAAGGTTTCCTGCTTTAAGCATTTCCTCGGCTTGATTCAAGTATTCTTCCTGGCTTAGTTTGCTTTCGCTACATCCGCCAAGAACGATAGCCAAACAGACAATTAGAATAGTTATACGGTTAATAATTGCCATTCTTTCCTCCACTTAAAATTAATACGACTTTTAATCTATGTAATATATGGAACAGGATTTATGCTGTCAAGAGTGGAGTTGAAAGATGCATATTTAGCGCTATAATTCTTTATTGAGCGGATTTATACTCAATTTATTGAAAAAGAAAGTTGAATATTAAGTTTTATGTAATATATTAAAGAGGCAATCAATTGATTTATTATTAAATTCGAATTGTAAGATATAAAAGAAGAAATTTATATTGAGTCAAAAATATTTAGAAAGAAGGTAAAAAATGGAGACATTAGGTGAACGTATCAGAAGACTGCGTTTAGAGAAAAATATCTCCCAGCGAAATCTAGCTAAGATGGTGGGTACCAGTCCGGGCTTGATCTCTTTTATCGAAAGGGACCGCAATAAACCGAACTACCGCATTATTGGTAGGCTTGCCAAAGTTCTTGGTATATCGACCGATTATCTTATTTTCGGTGAAGAAGCCAGAAGTGAGTCTATGAGTGATTTAATAGACAGACTCAAAGAAGATGTAACTACTTCCTCTCAAGAGATGGATATTACATTTACTAAGAAGGAAAAAGAACTAATATCGAGATATAACATACTCTCTAGATTAGCAAAACTATCCAGAACCGATTTAGAGGTTGTTACCGAAGTTCTCAGAAGACTCGAACAGTGTTAGGCCAGTAAATTACTTCGAGTTTATCTTCCAGAATATTTGAAAGAAACGCGCTTTGTTGTTAGTCATTTTTTAACTTGACAAAGTGCGTTTCATGTCTATAATACGTTAGCTTTTGCAAGTAAGAACTTTTTTTGTTGAAACAGAAAGCGTTGGTAAAAGTGAAAGAGCTAACAGGCAAACAAATAGCCCGTGACATACGGGACAATCTCAAGGAAATTATTAGCGGTTCTAATATTGAACCAAAAATCGCTGCTGTAATATTTGGCGATGATGAAGGTTCGGTTTTATATGCTCGTTCAAAAGCAAGAACTGCAAAAAAAATCGGTATCGAGCTAGAAATCAAACAATTTCCCGTCGATATTACTACTAAAAAAGCCAAACAGATTATTGTCGATTTGAGCGAAGACCCACAAATTCACGGAATTATTATCGAGGAGCCTATACCTTCTGGAATCGACACCTATTCACTTAGGGAATCTATCGCTCCAAATAAAGATATTGATTGCGCTAATCCGATAAATCTGGGAAGAATTCTCAGCGGAAACCCGCTATATCTTCCCGCCACTCCGGCTTCGATTTTAAAGCTTCTAGAGCATTATGATATAAAAACAGAAGGAAAAGAAGTTGTAATAGTTGGGCGAAGCAGGACTGTTGGACTTCCAATGGCTAATTTGCTTCTTCGAAAAAGTGAATTCGGCAATGCAACTGTTACTGTTTGTCATTCAAGAACCAAAGATTTAGCAAATATTACTCGCAAGGCCGACATACTAATTGTATCGGCAGGTAAAGCGGGTTTGATTAATAAAAATCATGTAAGCGAAAAAAGTGTGATTATTGACGTTGGAATTAATTATGTCGATAATAAGGTGGTAGGTGATGTCGATTTCGATCAGGTGAAAGATATTTGTGAAGCTATCACTCCTGTACCTGGAGGTATTGGACCGATCACTGTATCCTGTTTATTGGAAAATGGATATATGGCTTCAAATTATGATGAATAGTATTTATTTAATCGCGTTTATTAGCTTAGAAAGGAGCCCATAAATGAAGATGAGCAGAAAACGCAAAATCATGCGCTTCGATGAAAAGTATAAGGATAAAGGTGGTTTTGAGGAATTCAAGAGCATGGTAGGTGAATTAAAAACGCTCGAAGAAATTGGAAAACACTTTGGATTCTCACGGCAGAACACAGCTGGTTTATATAGGAGTTTCTTCGGTGAACCTTATTCAAAGATACAAAGAAAGAGGAAGCGTAAGAAGGCTACTGAAGCTGCAAAAAGAAGTACTGATCTCAATGCCCGATTGAAAGAATATAATGTTCAGGGCAAAGAACGCAGTGCTAAGAAAACCTATTATACCAGAGTAGTAAAGAGCCAGGCAGAGAAGCTGGATATACCAGCAGAATTATATGCCAAAAGAAACGCCGCTGTTCGCATGAAATTGAATGGACATAAGGTAAACATTTCTGGTACGAATACCGAAACTATTTATCACATTCCTCGCAGGCGTAAACCGAGTATATATTATCGTTTCGCTATAACTAGTCGACCGGTAGATTTCTGTATTTTTGTTCTCGATCTGGGCGAAGATGAAGACTTCGATAGATATACTTACTATATCATTCCTTATGATGAGATCAAAGATTTAACTCTGATTACTTTAAAAGACACATATTCCGATTATCGACGCAAGAAAAACGGAGACCCACCAAGCAAATATGCTAAATACAGAAATGCATGGCATTTGCTAAAAACGCCTAAGAAAGATAAATAATTGGAAAACAAGGTTTCTTTAACCAAAACGGAGAGTTATAATCTTGAAACTCTCCGTTTTTCTTTACAACGCTTGATTAGCAACCTGGGTGGTTGGAACAAGTTTCTCAATCCGGGTGAAACTGTTTTACTTAAACCAAATTTGCTTTCCGCCAGAACTCCCGATCGTGGAGTTACAACTCATTCCGCTCTAATGTATGTGCTGGCTGAGAGTTTATTGGAGTTTGGAGCTATTCCTTCAATAGGTGATTCACCGGGGGGGGCCTATCGTGGTGTGGAGCGGGTTCTTAACAACACGGGGATGAAAGAAGTTGCCGATAAACTTGGGCTTGAAACGATTAATTTCGAAGCTTCGAGTGCAAGAATCGTTCGTAAGAATGGGATTACTCTGTATATAACAAAAGCGCTGGAAAATTTCGATAGAGTTATCAGTATAAGTAAATTGAAAACACATTCGCTTATGCTTTACACGGGCGCTATTAAAAACTTATTCGGATGCATTCCGGGATTTCGCAAATCAGAATATCACAAGATGTATCCTCTTCCCACTCAGTTTGGCGAGATGCTGGTAGCTCTTTTCGGTGAAATCGATGTTGATTTGCACATCATGGATGCTGTGGTTGGCATGGAGGGTAACGGCCCAGCAAGCGGAGACTTGCGAGATGTTGGACTTCTGCTGGCTTCAAAAGACGGAGTGGCATTGGATAGAGTAGCCGAACATATCGTGGGTATTAAAGCGGGACAATCGGTAACCACAAAGATGGCTGCAAACCAGGGATTAGGATGTGGAAATTTGGATAGGATTGAGATTACTGGCGAAAATCTCAGAGACTGCATTCTGGATGAACCTTTCAAACTGCCTCCAAAGCTACCGGAAAGATTAATTCCCGCATGGATGATCAGGATGTTTGCACCATTAATATGGGTACGCCCAGCACCCATGGAGGAAAAATGTACTCGATGCGGTGTTTGTGCACAGAATTGTCCCGTTAATGCTATCACTATGCATGGCAAGGAACTTCCTGACTACAATTACAAAAAATGTATTACATGTCTCTGTTGCCACGAATTATGTCCCGAGGATGCGATAGAGCTTGAAATGAGTTGGCTGGCAAAAAAGGTGAGATAGAAAGGTACTATTTTTCTATGGTGCGGTTTTCGAAAGCACGAGCCAGCGTTGAGTTATCGGTATATTCAAGATTAGCGCCTACTGGAAGACCTCGCGCTATGCGGCTTATCTTGACTGGATAATCGCGAAGTAGCCTGGCGATATACATAGCCGTTGTATCCCCTTCGGTAGTAGGATTGGTTGCCATGATTACCTCTTCAATGTTTTCTTTCTTCACTTTGCTTATAAGATCGGAGATAAACAAATCATCCGGATCGACCCCGGAAAGCGGATCGATTACTCCTCCAAGAACATGATATTTGCCGTTAAACAGACCGGAGGATTCTATAGATAGTAAATCGGTGATATCTTCAACCACACACAACACTGAAGAATCTCTTTTATCGTCGTTACATATTTCACACGGATTGGATTCTGAAATATTATGGCATATACTACAGAAAACAACATCCTCAGTAAGCGATTTCAGAGCTTCGGATAACGCAAGAATATCGCCTGAAGAACTTCTCAATAGATGAAAGGTAATTCTTCGAGCACTGCGTTTGCCTATTCCGGGCAGTTTGGCCAGTTCATCGATGAGATTTTGTAATACTGCTGGTATCTTTGCCATTTCTCTCCATTTCTGTTTTGGATTAATTATATGGAAATTCGCTTTATCATCAACTGTAATAATATAAAAAGGGCGAGTCGATCGAGCCATGGCCGTGGCATTAAATTCTCTTACTCGCCCTTGAATATATTTTTTTGTTCATAAAAAAGAGTGCATTGATCGTGCCACAGGAATATAATTCGCTTAAGTCATTGTATATCATAAAGATATAGGATAATAGATCTATAGGTTTTCACGAGAATGTACTTATACAATCCACACAGTTGTACCTGAAGGTACACTAAATTGTTTTAATTTCGTTCAAGCAGAGTATTTTTCTATTTGCATTCACCAAATATAGAACTATTTTAGAAAAGATTTTTACTGGATTCACTTAGACCAATACCTAAAGATTAGAGGAGGATTCTCTATGCAAATGTTAGAAGATTTCAAAGCAAAAGCCCGAAAGAAAAAAGGCACTATCGTTCTGCCCGAGGGTAACGAACCGCGCATGATCCATGCAGCGCGCAGACTTCTCGACGAGGAGATCTGCAAGGTTATCATGGTCGGCAAGAAAAGCGATATTGCCGAATTAGCTAAGAAAGAAAATGTAGATATCTCCGGAATAGAGATATCTGAACCGGGAGATCCTTCTCTTTTTGAAGATTTCGCCAACGAATATTATGAACTTCGGAAGCATAAAGGAATCTCTCTGGAAGACGCTAAAAAAATGATAGTCGATCCGCTTTTCTGGGGAGCTATGCTGGTAAAAAAGGACATGGCTCATGCTTCATTAGCTGGCGCTATGAATGCTACGGGCAAAGTTTTAAAAGCTGCTCTTCATATTATCGGAACTGCACCAGGAACAAAAACGGTTTCCAGTTTCTTCATCATGGTTATTCCCGAATTCCAGGGGAAGAAAGACTATCCGATAGTTTTTGCAGATTGTGCCGTAGTTCCTCAGCCCGATCCCGAGCAATTAGCATCGATTGCTACTGCCAGCGCAACAAGTTGTGAGAAGCTTCTGGGAATAGATCCAAAAGTAGCCATGCTAAGTTTCTCTACCATGGGAAGCGCTAAACACGATGACGCTGACAAAGTGTTGAAAGCTCTGGGAATTGCTAAGAAAAGCAAGCCCGATCTGCTTATCGACGGCGAGATACAGGCTGACGCCGCATTGATCGACAAAATAGGCGCTAAGAAAGCTCCGGGCAGCGAAGTTGCCGGGCAGGCAAATGTGTTGGTGTTCCCCGATCTGGATGCGGGTAATATCGCATACAAGCTTGTTCAGAGATTGGCTAAAGCCGAAGCGGTCGGTCCTGTAATTCAGGGATTGGCCAAACCGGCAAACGATCTCTCCCGTGGATGCTCTGTGGATGATATCGTAAATGTTTCAGCAATAAGTATTCTATTGGCATAGCCATAATAAAAGGGGCGGCTATTAAACCGCCCCTTTTTACATTCGAAATAGATTATTGGCTAATCTTTCTGATCTTCTTCTTTCTGAATCATGAGCGCTTTATTTAGCTTTTCCTTATCTAAAACATTCATATCTACAAGAATTTCTCCCATCAATCTTAAATCTCCGCGGCTCTGGTTATTAAGAGCTTTGAGGATGCTTTCCGCATCACAATATCCTTCACGCCGCATAATCTCTCCAAGAAGTTCATGGCCTCGTTTTCTATCCCGTTTAAGGGTTAATCCTGATCTATGCCATGAATACAAATGATAAACAATTCCCAGGAGTGAAATCACCATAGCAACACTGGAGATATGTAAAAAAACTCTTGGGATATTAAATGCAATTACTACATACTGGAATATAGCTGCCGCGATAATAATAATAATCCAGAAAACCATCTATCTCCTCCTCTTAGGTCATTTATAACGATCTTTAAGTCTCTTATAACACCAATATAGGAATTTTAGTGAAATTAGTAAAAGGAAAAAATTACTTAAATCCAATATCTGTTGAGGTAATTCATAGGATAACGATATGAATTGAATTATAACAAATACTATTGTCAGTAGAACCCATATAGACATGACTTGTAAATTCTCCTTACAAATACCTTTCTATTTTGCTATACACTACTTCTTGCGATTTATTCATCGCCCAGAGTTTTTCTCATATTCAGGACTGAAAACCTTGTAATTGTTTTTGCCCTTTCTTTTTGCTTCATACATAGCGATATCCGAAAGACGTGTAAGACTTTCTACATCGTCGCCATGTTCAGGATAACAGGCAATTCCTATGCTTGTTGTAACTTTCATCGAGTGGCCATCTATTTCGATAGGTTCGCTAAGTGATTGCATAATTTTTCTTGCCACAATATGATTACAGTTAGTTCCTTTTGTATCTCGAAGAATAATCATAAATTCATCTCCACCCATTCTTGCCACGGTATCGCTTTTACGGAGAAGTTCACTGAGAATTTTGGATACTTCGATAAGAAGTTTATCGCCCACGCTATGTCCAAGATTGTCGTTGACATCTTTAAAGTTATCCAGGTCGAGCATCATCACGCTAATTTTCTCGCCTGTTCTAGTGGCATGTGCCAGAGCCATTATAAGCCTATCCTCGAAAAGCCTTCGATTAGGAAGATCGGTTAGGGCGTCATGAGTAGATGAATGCAACAGTTGAAGTTCCAGGTCTTTTCGAGCGGTAATATCTTCGCCAAGTTTAATATAATGGGTGGTATTTCCATCCGAATCTTTCACGCATGAGATTCTTGCAGATTCCCAATAAAGATCGCCGTTTTTCTTTTTATTAAGGAATTCTCCCTGCCATTCTTCACCGGATTTGACTGTCTCCCAGAGCTTGCGATAGAAAGATTTGGGATGACGGCCCGATTTGAGAATCCTGGGGGTCGCCCCTATCAATTCTTCATGAGAATAGCCGGTTAATTTTGTGAATTTGGGATTGGCGTATTCGATAATTCCTTCTGTGTTGGTTATCACTACCGGGTTGGGGCTTTGTTCTACAGCTCTGTAGAGTTTGCGCAATTCTTCTTCTTGTTTTAGTGTCTCAGTAATATCGACAGCAAAAACGATAATACCCCTAACTTCGCCTTCTTCGTTTCTAAATGGCACTTTATCGGTCCGGAGCCACCTTTTCTCATCTTCGCTGATTGGAATCTGCTCGATGATTCCGAATTTTGGTTTGCCGGTTTTCATCACATCAATGTCATCTTTGTAATAACCATCGGCTTCGTCAGGGAAAAGATCATCCGCATAACGGCCTTCGATATCATCCGGTGTTTTATGAATCATATCTGCCGCAGGTTTATTTACTCTGAGGATTTTGTTATCCAGGTCTTTGAACCATATAGTTGCCGGCACTGAATCGATAATAATCCTCAACTCGTGAGATAGTCTATTTAAAGAGTTTTCATCTCTCTTCCTCTCGATTGCCGAGGCTATTAAACCAGAAATTAGATTTGCGATATTCAAATCAGCTTCAGAATATGTTTTCTTATCTTCATAACTCTGGAACGCCATCACTCCAATTATTCCTCGTTCGGTTTTGAGAGGTACTCCCATCCAGACTTTTGAAGGTTCGCCTATTAATCCGATCTCCCCTTTCTCAATTAGCTTGCTACGTTCATCTTCGTCGATCAGCATAGGTTTTCCAGAACGATATACATAAGAAGTTAGACTTCTATTAAGCTCGCCTTCGGTAAAATCGACTTTCATAAATCTATCCACACAATATGGGAATTCAAAGCTGCCGTTATCCGTTCTTAAAGCAATGAAGAAGTTTTCTGTATCGATAACTTGACCAAGATGTTTATGGATTGATTCATACAATTGGTCTAAATCGTGAGTGTTTGTTGCCGCTGTGGATATCTTGTGTAGAGTATTTTGAACCATTTCGTTTCTTTTTCTCTCGGTAACATCCTCGATTATTCCATCGTAATAGATTATCTTGCCTTCATTATCTCTAACAGCGCTGGTAGAAATGGAAGCTATAAAATGGCTACCATCCTTTCTTTTTAAGGTAACTTCTTCGTTGAGTACATACCCATCTTTTCCCATCTTATCATTGAAAATCCTTCTTTCCTGAATATCTACATATGTATCAGGAACATTTATTTTAAGGAATTCTTCTTTATTGTCATAACCAAAAATCTTTACCAGAGCTGGATTTGCCTCGATCAATTCCCCATCCACAGCTGTATTTCGATACACACCTACATTGAGGTTTTCGGTTAGAGTGCGGAATTTTTTCTCACTGTTTCTCAAATCGAAAACTGCCTTTTCACGCTGAGTAATATCCATACAAATACCCAGAAAAGCTTCTTTCCCAGAGTAATCGATTTTATTGATCCGCGTATAAATGATGGCATTAGTACCATCTTTTCTGCGAAGTCTGATTGAATATTCGGGAGTAGTCCTGTCGATATCTCCATTGTTTCCATTTAGGAGAGAATTGCTCTTGGAGATAAAAACTTTCCTCGGGTCGATATTCAATAATTCCTTGCTACTATAGCCGGTTATCTTTTCCATTTGCCTATTGACATAATGGAATTTGCCCGCTCGGTAGATATATACTCCAACCAATGATTCTTCAGTCAGAATTCGATATCTTTCTTCGCTTTCTGCAAGAGCTTTTTGGTATTGCTTTTCATCGGTAACATCCAGAATATATTCTATCACTTTAGAGACATTGCCATTCTGATCGAATATTGGGAAACAATGGACCTCGCGATTGATTGGATTACCGTTTTTATCGAAATGAAGATGCTCGACAACGATCGGTTTTTTAGTTCTTTTTACTTCCAACAGCGGACATACATGTCTTTCCCCGGTGCATGGTTTGGATTGATCATAGATTAACCTATAACAGGTTGGGTTGGAAATCAATGTGCTCGATTGAGCAGCTGTATTTGCTAACAAAATCGAATAATCGTTAACATCGATAACATAAAATGGATGGGGCAAACTCTCAAGAGTTGTGTTAAGAAACAGATTATTATTCTCAATTTCTTTTTCGGCAATTCTCCGATCAGTAATATCTTTAAAGGAGCAAATAACCCTGAAGGGAAGCCCTTTATCATCAACAATAAGGCCAGCTGAATAGATAACGTATATCTCTTTGTCTTCTTCAGTATGAGAAACAAATTCACCGCGGTTGATAATTCTCGAACGGAGATTTGCCAGTAATCTTTCGCCAATTTCACGGGAATCGAATAAGTCACAGATATTCATGGTGAGGATTTTTTCACGTGGGAATTTCCAAATATCAACAAAAGCATCATTGATCTTGATAATATTTCCACGGATATCAGTAATAGCTATTCCGTCGATAGAAGCTTCTATTGCCTGTTCGCTTAGCTGGGCTCGTTGCAGATGATTCTTTGATCTTCTAATTGCGATATCTGCCATAATTCCCAATGCTATCAGAAGGGAAAAAACAATAATCCTCATCCAAAGTTCATTTGAATTAGCTGGAGCGATTGAGAAATCTGATTGGTTAAGCCCAAAAACATAATAATCCAGAAGACTCTCGCCAAACCAGAAAACTATCCCCAGAAATACAGCAAGTATCACCAGATTATATTTGTTTTTAAGTTTCATTATTAACTATTGTATTTCTTCAGGATACACCATATCGTAATATAACAATAATTATATCTAATCGAGATTTTTAAACAAGGATTTTAATACACAATTTAACAAATAATAATTTACATATATTTTGTGAATTAAATAAGCTGTCTTCAGAAATTCTCTGATAGCGTTAAAATCAATACTTTTCGTATTTTTCTCTCTGGTCTATTTCGGGGACTTGCATCACCTTTATAAATTTACCCAATTGCTTTATTGCTCCAGCAAATTCATCGTATTCGATGGGCTTTACAATATAATTATTACATCCAAGTTCATGACAATTTTCAATAGAATCAGGATCGTCGGTAGTTGAGATTATTACAACGGGCATCTTTCGAAGTTTTTCGTGTTGTTTAAGCTTTTCCAGAACAGCTATACCATCGACTTTGGGCATTCTCACATCGAGAATTAGAACATAAGGAAACCCATCCTTGATACAGAATTCTTGGTTCTTTTTCATTAGGAAATCGAGAAGCTGCTGGCCATTGAAGAAATGGATTACTTTATTATTTATCCCTGCTCTTTTTAGGTTTTTTTTGATAAGGATAGCGTGTCCTTCATCATCTTCAGCAATAAGTATAGTAATTTTCTTTTTCATTTACTAAAATCTATTCCTTTTAATCTATTGCGGGTAGTTTCACTATGAATTTGCTTCCAATTTCGGGCTCCGACTCAAGGTCTATCTCGCCGTTATTTCGCTCGAGGATTTTCTTGACTATAGTTAATCCAAGACCTTCACCATTGCTGTCGTATGGTTTTAGTTGTTTGAATATTTCGAATATCTTCTCGCGGTTTTCATGTTCGATACCAATCCCATTATCCTGAACATAATAAACCGATTTTGAGTCGAGAGTTTCTCCATAGATTTTTATTTTAGGCGATCGTTTATTGTGGGTGAACTTGATTGCATTTTCCAACAGATTTGAGAAAAGACGATTAATCTGATCGTAATCGCCTTTACATTCGGGCAAATTACCTATCTCCAGGTCCACGTTTTTATCTTGGATCTGATATTCGTAGGCATTGACTACCGAACGAACCAGGCTATTCATATTTAAATAAGTTGTTCTAACTTCGGATGTTCCAAGTCTGGATAATCTAAGTAAACCGCTAAGTAGTAAATCCATCTTGGTTACTCCGGCTTTGATGAACCTGAGCGCTTCGGGAATATCACTTTCCAGGATGCTGGAAATCTGACTAACTGTATTTGAGGAAAGGCCTTCATTATGATACATCTCAAGAATTTCATTGAGTGAATTCTCCAATTCGCGACTGAAACCCTGAATATTTACCAGCGGAGATCGCAGATCGTGAGAAGTGATATAAACAACCTGTTCCAGATCTTTATTTTTCTCGGCAAGTTGTTTGTTAAGCTTAAGCTGTTTGGCTTCGCTTTCTTTAAGGGCAAGTTCGGTTATACGTGCTTTAACGATTAAATAGACGATCCACCCGATAAAGAAACCTACGGCCAGAACGGATATCAACCATAGAATCTCGATTGAATTTTGTGGATCCATATAAGACTACTCCCCCAAAAAGCAAATGCGAAAATTGGCGCGATTAACATGAATCTCCAATTAGCATCTAGATCCTGGATTACCAGTATAGTATTAAACAACTGCAGTAAGAAAAATATCAAAAAGCCCATCAAAATGTATATTATTTCTACGCCACTCACTACCTTTTTTTTCACTATCAAACTAAAAGCGAGTATTATTATGAGGATTTTAACCAAAGATATGAAAAAATCCACTATATTTAACGGCTGATAAGATCTATTGGCGATATTCGCATAACCACCATAAAAAATCACCGCAACAAAAATAATTAGTAACAGAGTGGGAATAAATTTCTTTTTTATGAAAACGAGTCCAACAAGATAAAAGATGACTAACTCGAAAGCCATGAAGAAAGCACACAGAATAGTGTAACTGGTTGGATAACATCCCAAAATCATAGTTGCAATCGATAGAATAATATAGGAATAGATATATATCACAAAGAAGGATATACAGGCTCGGAGTTTATCGCTGGGAGTATTACTTAGAAGGATAAAGGGGAATAGAAAAACCCATCGGCTAATATTCCCCCATTTCCTTCTTAGATGTCTTACCCAGAGATAATAACAAATCAATCCGAGTAGCATACAGATACTGACGAATACTATTTCGCTAAACATCTATTCTCCTGAATCAGTATCTACGGACCATCATCCCAGGGTTTAGGTTTAATCATGCCTCGAGTACCCCTAACATTAATTGGTATCAGTGAATTTTTGGCTGAATAAACATCCATAGCATCAACACTGGTATTCGATTGCACCTCTTTTACCTTCTGATTTTCATCGATATATCTTCCCTCGCCGGTAATAGAAGCAAATCTAATACTGGCAATGCTATCCGGGAAGGATATTTCCGCTTCAGAGGCTAATTCAATCGTGTAGGAGTTTTGATTGGTGTTACGGGTCTCATAATCTTCGTAGAGATCCTGACCTTGAGAGGCCGTTTGCCACGATGCTTCGGGACCTGTTCTATATTGAGTTCCCGAAGTAACTGCGGTTATTTCTGCTAGTTTTTCTGACATCTTCCACCTCCTTTGTTCGTTTAACTCACTAAACAATATATAACAGAAAAAGTAATGAAGCAAGCACTTTTTAAAATGAATTATTTTTAATATTGATAAATTTTACT
>Ga0272443_10000857_pt1 | contig 50322 bp, 47 predicted proteins | sample SSMAcet12_FD_193581 | JGI IMG/M metagenome (GOLD analysis project Ga0272443, IMG submission 193581) | Marine sediment archaeal communities from Little Sippewissett salt marsh, Falmouth, MA, United States - SSM-Acet-12 | ecosystem: Environmental > Aquatic > Marine > Wetlands > Sediment ...
ACAAGCGATCCGTGGATTTCATAAAGCGCTACATTTTCCCCGGGAGCTGCATCCCTTCCATCGCAGCCGTCTGCGGTTCGGTGGCGCGCTCAGGGGACCTCAAGGTGGATCACCTGGAGGACATCACGCCGCACTACGCACGAACCCTTCGCACCTGGCGGACCAGGTTCCTGGGAAATCTCGACAGGGTTCGCGGACTCGGTTTTTCAGAGGCCTTCATCCGCATGTGGGAGTATTACTTCGCCTACTGCGAAGCCGGCTTCCAGGAGCGTTACCTCGGGGACGTGCAGATCCGCTTCGTCAAGCCCATGTGCCGGCCTCGACCCATTCTGCCGCCTCTCCAGCGGGAAGGCGAAGCCCTTCAGGAACCTTTCCGGCGGGGAAACCACGGGACAAAAGGGCTCGTACGTTCCTTGTAGGCCCTGTAAGCGGGCCGCTTCTCCTCGATGTTTTTCTCCGTGAGCGTCACGCCCGAGACCTTGAGCAGGAGAAAGGTGATGGTCACGGGACTTATCAGGGCCCAGAGCCCGTTCGGGGTCGAGAGGGTCACCAGAAAAAGGCCCCACCAGACGAGGCACTCCCCGAAGTAGTTGGGGTGGCGGCTTGTCCCCCAAAGACCTCTGTCCATGACCTTTCCCTTGTTTGCGGGGTCCGCCTTGAAGCGGTAAAGCTGGTAATCGGCCGTCACCTCGAAAACAAAACCTACGGCCCACACAAAGGCGCCGACCCCCTCCAGCCAGCCCAGCGCCGGTGGGGTCGGGGAGGCCTGCCCGATCTGGACCACCAGTGAGACAACCCAGAGGAGGAGGCCCTGGAGCAGGAAGACCTTAAAGAGGCTGACCCACCAGTAATTCTTCCCATACTGTTCCCGCCACTTCCTGTAGCGGCGGTCCTCCCCCTCGCCCAGCTTCCTGTAACCTATATAGCCGGCCAGCCGCAGGCCCCACAAAGAGACGAGCACCGTGATGAGGAGCTTCCGCAAAAAGACCCCTTCCGCCTGGAAGAAAGTTGACCACGCGATGAGAACGAACCCCAGCCCCCAGAACACGTCCGCTATGCTCGAGTCGCGCAGGGCCAGGCTCAGGAGCCAGACACAAAACATAAGGGCTGTTGCCAGCACCAAGTTGATCCCCAGGATTTCCATGAAGCACCTCCTCTTACAAGAACACCCCGCGCCTGAGCGGGTCTTCGACAGACACACCCGTGCTTCTTCTTTCAACAGCTTCCAGGATCTCTTCGTGGATGCCGCTGCTTATCGGAAAGGCCAGGGCGATCACCAGGGCGACAATGTTGCAGAGCGACGGGACCAGGGCGTAGAGAACCTTCAGCATCCGCACGACCTCTTGCGATTGGGGCATGTTGGGTTCATACCCGCTGGAACCGAGCAGCGAGAGCGCCACACCCACCCCAAGGGCGGCCGCCAGCTTTTTTGTGATCGACCAGAGACCGATGTAGTGGCCTTCACGCCTCTCGCCCGCAAGCAACTCATCGTAGTCGATCACATCCGCCTGCATGGCCGATGGGATAGCAATCGTGGCACCGAATCCGATGCCCGAGAAGAACACGAGAATGCCGTAAATCAGGGCGTCCCCCGCATCCAGGAGGAAAACCCCCGCAAAAGCCCCGGTGTTTATGGCCATAGAGAGAACCCAGGCTTCTTTCTTGCCTATCTTCTTTGCCAGCAAAACCCAGCCCGGCAAAAAAACGACCCCGGTGACGAAATAGAGGGCGAGGAAAAGGTCCGCCATGCTCGATTGGAGAACATATTCCACATAGTAGAGAATCAGCGTCGCGGGCAGGTTGCTTCCAAAGGCGGCAATGGTGTAGGACAGCAGAAGGATCAGAAAGGGGCGATTCCTGAGGATCATCCGGTAGCCTTCACCGGGGCCGCCTTTTTCAGTGTGCGCCCCACGCGCCTTTTCGCGGATGGACAAAACGCACCAGGTGCAGAAAAGAAAGACCATGGGCGCGTAAACGGCGGAAATCCAGAAAAACTTCAGCCGCTCGTCCGCGGGGGCCTGTGACAGGTTCAGGAGTTGAGAGACAATGGCCGGTGAGCTTGCCGCGACAAGGGTGCCTGCTATCAGGGCCCCGTCACGCCAGGCAAAAAGAGTGATCCTTTCACGATAATTGAATGTGATCTCCGGCCCGAGGGATTCGTAGGGGACCTCGACCACCGTCCAGAAAAGAAAAACGAGGAAAAACCAGGACCCGAACCACAAGGTCTCGAAGGTCGGGGACCCTGCCGGCGGGTTGAAGAGGAAATAAATGGCCGCGGCCAGCAGCAGGGCCCCGCTCAGGATGTAGGGTCTGCGCCTGCCGAATCGGGTTTCCGTCCTGTCCGAGACGAAACCCAGGAGGGGGTCCGTCAGGGCGTCGAAGAGGCGGACCCCGAGAATGATCGCGCCCATCAGGCCGATGTGAACACCCACCACATCCGTGTAGAACTTGGGGACATAAATATAGACAGGGATCCCCACCACGGCCAGGGCAAAAGCGGGCGCGGCGTATGCAAGCTTTCGGGGGAAAGGGACATTCCTTTGAGATCTTTCAGTCATCGGTCACCTTCCGGGGGCCGACGATCCCCCTCGCCGAAGGACAAAATGACAAGCGACTCGTTATATAATTATTAAATTAAGCCTCTATCCGGGGAAATCAATTGAATTAATTGAACAGACATCTTTTTTGAGATATTGAAAGGTTTTGTGATCTGGGGCACATTGAAAGGCGTGAAATAATCTATTCGGGCGTATCGAATACACCTATTGATTGCGCAGCTAACCCGGAAAGGATAGAGCCTGTGCCGCGTATTTTACTCACGACCGTCTGCAGACCCTTCGGCGGAAAAGGGGAGGGGGATTCCGTCGGCGCCGAGTTGTTTCACGCCCAGGTGACCCGCAGCCAGGGCATTTTCAGCTATCGTCAGGTCATCCGAAAGCCCCATTCTGCGCAATCGGGCGGAGCGGATGTAGCGTGAAATGCGCAGGGACGCTTTTTGACAACCAGCCGATTTTTCAGGATGAGAATTCATTTTTTCACAGCCTTCGCGCTCTTACCCGCACTTGTATTCGGCCTCCTTGCGGGCGGATCGCCTGCGCATGCAGCCATGAACCCGGAAAGGGTGATGGATGCGTATGGACCGGAGATCGCCGGCTATTTTCGCAACGTGGAGGGAATGCCGGGTTTTTCGACGGATGCGGAGCCATTACCGGACATACAACTTCGCAGGGACAATTCCCCGTGCAACGATCTTTTCCTGCGTGAAAACCCGGAGATGGAAGATGAGTGCAAGAAAAAGAGGGAGACCGTCGTATTAGAAAACAAGTACCACAAAAAGGTGCAGGTCCATCTCCTGGACAGGCGCATCCATTCGATCGATTTCAACATCCCCCTTGATACCGCGAACCCCATGCGTGTCCGAAAAGTCATGCTTCTTCACGGTTCCCTGGTTGTCCATGACATCGTCCTGGAGCGTTACAGCCGCAATCACGCGAAGATCTATTATTTTCCATTGGCGGAGCCCCGTGTCGAATTCGACAGCAGGCACAACCTGCTCCTCACCATCGGGCCCGAGGACTCCATCCGGTTCATGGCCGATGACTTCAGAAAAACCGAAGCCCGAGGCTTTGTGTGGAGGCCCCGTTCGATCCTCGCCCCTGGCAGGGCCAGGGCGGTCCCGGATGTTGAATATCAAGGGGACCAACCCTTCATGGCCACCATCAATTACAGCTATCCCCCCCTGGACGGGAACCTGGATTTGTACAGGCGATCCAAAAAGATAGGCCGCATCCCGATGTCCTTGTTGTACCAAAAATGCAAAGATCAAAGGGCGAGGCCGCTTTTTGGAGATGTCGGGCTTCTTGACCATCTGAAGAGGATGATCGAGGATGAAAATTTCGAAAGCCGTTACGGGCCGGAAATCAGGCAGTGCCTTGAAGACTTTTGCCAAAAAGAACTCAGGAGATGAGAAAAGTGCCGCCCCGGACCGTGTCCAGGGCGGCACAACTCCAAAAACAGGATCGCGTCGAGCAGAAAGAGCCTGCACAAACCGGCTCAACGCACCGGTTTGATCACCGCCCTCCTGTTGGCGGCTCGGCCCTTGGCCGTTTCATTGGTCTCTATGGGTTGACGAAAACCATGCCCAATGATCATGAGACGCTCCTCACGGATTCCTTTTTTCATCAGATACTGCTTGACCGATTGCGCCCTCCTCTCGGAAAGGCCCTGGTTGTACTCAGAAGTTCCGATACTGTCCGTGTGGCCGTGGATTTCCATTCGAGTCATCGGATTATCCATCAAGATATCCACTGCGTCCTTCAGGAATGGTTCATACGCTTTTTTGATGTTGTACCTGTCAAAATCAAAATGGACCATTCCAAGCAGGCGGCACCCGTCTTCGTCCACGACAGCCCCCGGGGGTGTGTTGGGACACACATCCTCGGGATCGAACATGCCGTCGCCGTCCGTGTCTCTGGGTAACTGTCTTTCAGGCGCGGGCAGAGGGCACCCTCGTGCATCAACAGCCGTTCCATGCGGTGTGTCGGGGCACTGATCGTATTTGTCGTAAACCCCGTCCCCATCACTGTCCTTGAGTTTTTTCAAAAAGACCCCAATCACAAAGTCGGTCATGGCCTCGGCGGAGGACACTTCATCGGCTTTTACAAAAAATCCGCACTCACCCATGTCTGCGATTTCTTTCAACATGGCAAGCCCCGCGGGGTCGTCCCCTATGCCCACGGTGTAAAGACAAAGCCGGTCACCGTAAGCGGCCTTTATCGCCGTCACCTCGTCATTCAGGGGGACTTCGGGGATTTCCGGGTCCGTGCCGTCACTGACGAGTATGAGCGCTATGGTTCCCCGGGAATTTTTCAGGTCACCGGCTGCCGCATTGAAGGCCGTTCCCATGGGTGTGATGGATCCGCGGCCATGGATGCCGTCAACGGCGTTTTCCAGCCCTGATCGACTGTATGGGGTCATGCCGTAAATCAGTGAGGTGTACTTCCAGTTGCCGGGTGTGGATTGACCAAAGGTCCTGATGCCGACCGTCATGTCCAGGGGGGGAAGGGTCCGGTTCATGGAATGGACAAAATCCTTTGCGAGGTGTATTTTTCGTTCCCCCTTATAAAACCCACCCGCCATGGAAGAAGAACCGTCGAACAGGATCAGGACATTGTCGACCCTAGGTTCGTAATGGTTCATGTCAATGACGCGGGGCGCAAACGCGGCGGGGGTGTACCGCGGCGCCGAGCACCCAAAGGTTAAGACCCCCAGAAGGACGACAAATGGTATACAGAGAATATCTTTTTTCATGATACGAACCTCCGTTGATGGACCCCTCATGGAATTATCTCCAGATCAACAGTTATTCAAACTTCTGTCCCGGCGGCGCATTTGTAAAAACGGTTTGGTGGGTCTATTGATATAACGGCCTGGTATTGTTCTGCAAGCTGTTGAAATTATCAGGCAGGTGGCGGAGAGAGAGGGATTCGAACCCTCGGTACCGCGTTTTGGCGGTACACGCGATTTCCAATCGCGCTCCTTCGGCCAGCTCGGACATCTCTCCGTGTGCGCGCCGGATCTCTCCGGCACGAAAACTTTTTTTCGAAGACCTGGGACCCGGTTCCGTGACCCCTTCACTCGTTTTCGAATCTTGTATTTTAATGGACACCCCGGTGGAAATCAAGCGGAAAGATGGGTGGAGGCCGGGATCTTTTCAGGTCCCCGGTTTGACACGGGGCCTGGCCCGGCATATATTCTAAGGGCGCTTTCCGGGATCCGGCATGCGCCGCAGTGGGGTGAAGAAAACACATACAAAATTGGAGAGACCATCCTATGTTTGAACAGGGAGTCATCAGGCCGCCGAGCGAGGCCGACAGCCTCCTGGTGAGGGTCACACGCAACTGCCCCTGGAACAGGTGCCACATATGCCCGGCATACAAGGGCAAGAAATTTTCCAAAAGAAGCGTGGAGAAAGTCAAAAAGGACATCGACATGATGGCGGAGACCTATCCCCTGCCCTTCACCTCCGCCTTTCTCCAGGATGCCGACACCTTGATCCTGCCGACGGGCGAACTCGTGGAGATCATCGGTCACATCAGGAAACGATTCCCCAGGATCCATCGGATCACCACCTATGCCCGGGCAAAATCCATGAAAAGAAAGGGCCCCGAGGAATATCGCTGGCTGAAGGAGGCCGGGCTCACCCGGATACACACGGGCATGGAGAGCGGTTCGGCGCGGGTGCTGAAGCTCATTCAAAAGGGGATCACCCCCGAGGACATCCTCCAGGGGGGAATGCGCGTGGTGGAGTCCGGCATATCCCTCTCCGAGTACATCATGCCGGGTGTGGGCGGCAGAGACCTGAGCAGGGAGCACGCCCTGGAGACCGCGAAAATCCTCAACCGCGTGAGACCCGATTTTATCCGGGTCAGGACACTGGCCATTCACCCCATGTCACCCATCCAGAAGATGGTGGACGAGGGCACCTTTCAGCCCATGAACGACGAGGAGGTGGTCGAGGAGATCCGGCTGCTCCTCGAAAACCTCGATGAGATGCCTTCCCACTTCCGGTGCGGCGACTTCAGCCTCAACCTCCTCATGCAGGTGGACGGCCGCCTCGACACCCACAAAAAGGCCATGCTCGAGGAGCTGGACAAATACCTGGCACTGACCAGAGATCAGAAGCGGGCCTACTCCCTGATCCAGCGGTCCTCACCGGGCATGAGGCCCGTGGGGGTTGTCCTGGACGAGGAGGTCACGGCCCGGGTGCTGGAGGACGTCAAGGCCCTTGAGGCGAGGGAAGTGGACGGGTTCAACAAGTACATCCGGAGGCTCATGACGTATCAGCTGCCGCAGCCGCAGACGGACTGCTGGAGTTGACGGACCAGCCCTTTGCTTGACGCACCGAAGTCATGGAAGGGGCCTGCCATTCGATGATCAATGTTGCGTGCCCGATGTTCGCTTTTTCGAAAACCCGACACCGATACCGATGAAATCTCCCCAAAGCGGGGATTTACTGCAGGGGAACCAGGGACACTGCCTTCGCGAAGGCTGCCGGGCCCCGGCCGCAGCCTGCCCCGGAGGCGATCCTGATCCGGCGCAGGCGACGTCAGGAAAGCCCCTTCTTCAAAACCCTGTGAAGTATCTTGCCCGTGGCCGTCCTCGGCATTTCTTCGTCTTTAATAAATTCAACGGATTTGGGAATCTTGTAGCCGGCGATTTTTCCCCTGGCGAACTCCCTTATTTCCCCGGCGAGCGCGTCTGAAGGCTCATACCCGGCCTCAAGAACCACCACGGCCCTGATCGCCTCCCCCCATTTTGCATCGGGCACCCCGATCACGGCCACCTCCCTCACCGCCCCGTGTTCCCGGAGCACGATCTCGACCTCCGAGGGGTACACGTTCTCCCCGCCCGTGATGATCATGTTGGCCTTGCGGTCCACCAGGGTCAGGTAGCCGTCCTCGTCCCGCCTTCCCATGTCGCCAGCGGAGAACCACTCCCCTTCAAAGACTTCCCCGGTCTTTTCCGGGTCCTTGAAGTACTCCTTGAACACGCAGGGCGCCCGGGTGAACAGCTCCCCGACCTCGCCGGGGGGGACCTCGTTCCGCGACTCGTCCAGCAGCCGGATCCGATCCGTTCCGAAGATCTCCTTCCCGATGGACCCGAGCTTCCTGAACTGATCCTCGGGCCTCAGCAGGGTGCCGATCCCCCCTTCGGTGCTGCCGTAGGCCTCCCAGAGCTCGGCGTTCTCGAAACAGGACATGATCTCGCGCTTCAGCTCCCTTCCGGCCGGGGCGGAGGAGACCAGCAGCTGACGTATGGAGGAGACGTCCATGCCCGCCTTCACGTCCTCGGGCAGGTCCAGGATCATGCGGTAGTGGGTGGGGACCAGGGAGGTGAAGGTGATCTGATACCTGTCGATGGTCCTGAGCAGATGTTCCGGGTCGAAGCTCGCCATCTTGTACACGAAGACGGGGGCGGTCACCAGGGTGTAGGCAAAGGAGTACTGGATGGAGTTGACGTGACACATGGGCATGACGAGCATCACCTTGTCCGTGGGACGCACCCCCATGTTGACATTGCTCAGGAGGTAATGGGATATGTGGCTCTCATGGGTCCGCACCACCCCCTTGGGGCGGCCCGTGGTACCCGACGTGTACATGATGTTCCAGGCATCGGCCCCGTCCACCACGATGTCCGGCTCCCCGGGGGACGAATTCCCGAGAAGATCCTCGAACCCCACATACCCGTCGGGAACGGGTCCTTCACCCAAGAAAACATAGCCACCCTCGGGGACGTGGAGCCTGTCCCTGATCCCGTCGATGAGCCGGACGAAAGGCTCCTCCACGATGAGCCCCCGGCACTCCGAGTGATTGACCACGTACTCGACCTCGGAAGCGGCCAGGCGAAACATGACAGGGACGACCACCTGCCCGCCCTTGGCGCATCCGCCGTAGATGTCCATCCACTCGCCGCGATTGTAGGCGAGGACCCCGAAGGCATCCCTGTAACCCACCCCCAACGACCTCAGGCCGTTTGAAAGGCGGCATGCCCGCTCATTCCACTCCCTGTAAGTGAACTCCCTGTCCGCGTCCTGCCACCCCAGCCTGTCCGGGTAGTTGATCGCGTTCATTTTCAGGACCGTCCCCACGTGGGGCCACGCGCTCACAGTCATCTCGCCACCTCATCCTTTTGTCCCGACCAAAAAAACAGAGACCGCGGAAAAGAACCATTTATTCCCGGAAATTCAAGTAGCTGTCCTCCATCGCCCTCACCAGGTCGGTCATGACGGTGTAAAAGGGGGTGGGCACGCCCGTCTCCTTTCCATAGTCGACCACCTTGCCCCCCAGGAAGTCGATCTCCGTCCGGGTCTTGTTCGCTATGTCCACGCACATGGAGTCCTTGTGGACCCCGACCTTCTCGAGATACGCCAAGCCCTGCGTGAGGTAGTCCTCGCCCAGGCCGTACCCCTTTGCCTTGGCCACCGCCAGGATCTCCTGGAAACAGCCGTCGGCGATTTCCCTGGTCGGGGGAAACCGGAGCGCGTCCCGGATGGTCCTGTCCGTGACCGCGCAGATGGAGGCCATGGTGCACTTCATGATCATCTTCTTCCAGACGTTGAGTTTGATGTCGTCCACGAGCTCCGTCTCCAGGCCGCCTGCCGAGACGGCCTCGGCTATGCGAAGGCCGATGTCCCGGTTTTCCGGGACCAGGGCGCCCAGGAAATTTGGCGGGTTGGAAAAGGTCGTCTCTACGCGGCTTGGGCCCTCGAGGGCGGCCCCGTAGTTCAGGGACATGCGGAATGCGGACTCGGGCCCGAAAAGGTCGGCGATGACGTCCTCGGTGCCCAGGCCGTTGTGGGTGCTGACGATCTTCATGCCGGGCCGGAAGACCTTTTCCAGCCCTTCCAGGACCCCGTGGAGGTGAAAGGTCTTTGTGGAGATGAAGACCACATCCGGCTCGTACTCCCCGAGCTTTTCCACGCTGTCTACAAAATTTTGAACCGGGGCCTCGAAGCTTATGATCCCCGAGACCCGAATCCCGTCTTTCCTGAGGGCCTCTTCAAGGCCCGGCCTCGGGTCCACGAGCACCATCTCCGGATTGTGCGCGAGCAGGGACGCGGCCAGCACCGCACCTGTGGCCCCGACACCCACAACGGCCGTTTTTAAATCACTCATTCCTGAACCTCCTTTCCGATCCTTTTATTATCCCGACCACACCGCGTACGTTCGGCAGATCATGCAGCTGTTCCACCATACCATAGAGGGCCCGGATCCTTTCGAGGAACCGGGCCGCGTAGAGGCCGCAGGAGGAGGAAAGGATGAGCCCTCCCCCCCGGGAAAGGGTCCGGACCAGATCCCTGAACCCCTCCTCGTCCGCCGGGGAAAGTTCCTCCCTTTCCAGCAGTTCCCCGTCGATCCCCCCCATGATCGCCAGCGACCCATACCGGGACCTCAGGCCTGGCAGGTCGTTTGCCCGGTGCTGGACCGCTGCGAGCCCGTCGAAGCCGTGGGAGACGAGCTGAGGGATCACGCCCGCGATTTTTCCGCAGGAGTGAAAGAGGGCCGCGGCGCCCGCCGCATGCGCCTGCGCGACGACCCCCTCGTAAAAGGAGGAGGACAGGTTCTCGATGTCGCTGGGGCTCATGAAGGTGGCCGTGTCCCCGGCCAGGTCGTCGCAGAGGGCGATCCCGTGAACCCCGCTGTCGAGGCACCGGCTGAGCAGGTCGCTCACGTCCGCCCGCTCCTTCTGATAGGCCTCCAGGAATTCCTCTCTTCTCGAGGCCCACGCGGTCAGGGTCTCCATGAGACCTCTTTTCCCGGCAAGCCTCTGGAAGGGTCCGTCCAAGACGGCCGTGACGAAAAAACCGGTCGTGTCCAGGGCCTCCCGGAGAGCGCTCATCGGAAAATATCGGTACATGAAAACATCGTCCCCGGATGGTTCGCGGGAGACTGGGAGGCACAGCATGTCCTGCCCCAGGAGCTCCGCGAACTTCGCGTGACCCCGGACGGTGTCCTCCAGGCCTGCCTTTTCCAGGACCGGAGCGCCAAGCCACAATTCGCCCCTTGGCAGGCCTTCTGTCCGGCCGTGCCCGACAGCGGCCCGGATCCTGTCCCTAGGGGTCGGCATTTTCCTCTTCAACCGCCTTGTCCGAGGAGCAGCGCCTCCATGAAGATCTGCTGAAAATCGGCATCCGCCGCTATCTCCACGTACCGCACCCGCCGGGCCAGGTTCCGGGCCTCCTCGCGTTTTGTCCTCGAGACGAGCGCGGCCCTGGCACCAACCCCCGCGGCGTTGCCGATCTGCCGGAATCGGTCCGGGGGGAGATCGGGAAGCATGCCGATCTTCACGGCACTCGAGAGATCCAGGTAGCTTCCAAAGGCGCCCGCCACCAGGATCTCCAGAACGTCCCCGTAAGAAAGCCCGGCCTCCTTCAGGAGGATGTCCATGCCGGCCCGAATAGCCCCTTTTGCAAGCTGGAGTTCCCGGACGTCCTTCTGGCTGATGACGACGGCATGCCCCCCGTTTTCCGTCTCGGGCGTCAGGACGAACTCCCGGCTGCTGTTCCGCTCCCGGACCAGGGCGTGACCCATCAGTATTCTCCCCCCCTTGTCCACGATGCCCTGGGAGAGCATCCCGGCCAGGGCGTCGAAGATGCCCGACCCGCATATGCCGGCCGGCGAGGCCTCCTCGATGGTGTGAACCTGGATTCCGTCACCCCCCACGAGCACGTGGTCGATGGCCCCCACGGCGGCGCGCATGCCGCAGGTGATGTGGGCCCCCTCGAAGGCGGGGCCGGAGGCGCAAGAAACGCTCAGAATGCCGCCCCGGGTGATCAACGAGATCTCCGTGTTGGTGCCGATGTCCAGAGCGATCGCGGGCTCCCTCGGCCCCCCGGCGAGGACGGTGAGCAGCATGGCCACATGGTCCCCGCCCACGTAGCCGGCAATGTTCGGGAGGAGGTGCACGTAGGCGCCCGAGGCGGCCTTCAGCCCCAGATGCCGGCACTTGACATCCGTGCCCCCGGCCACTGCGGGGACATGGGGCGCTTTGGCCAGCTGATCCACCGAGAGGCCCAGGAGCAGGTGGTGCATGGCCGTGTTCCCGGCAATGACGACCTCGTGGATATCCCGGGTCGCCGGGACGCCGGCGTCCCGGCAGAGGTCTTCGAACAGCCCGTTCAAGGCGGTCACGACCTTCTCCTGGAGGGTTTGGGCGTCGGCGCGGGACTTGCCCGCGTATGTGAGCCGGGAGGCCACGTCCTCGCCGTAGGCGATCTGGGGATTCATGATGCCACGGGCCGACAGGGTGCGGCCGGTCTCGAGTTCCACGAGGTACCCGGCGACCTTGGTGGTGCCCAGGTCCACGGCCACCCCCAGGTTTTGCGAGCCCGCGGGGGCCAGCGCGATGATCTCGGGGCCGCGGACCGTGACCGAGGCCTTCCAGTCAAGGGAGCGCAGCAGGTCCGGCATTTCCAGGGCCAGGGACTCGTCGATGCGACTGCAATCCACCTGAAAGTGCCGTGCCAGGGCATCCATGAGCCGCTGATCGTCCCCGCGAAGGTCGGTAATGCTCGGAGCGGGCACGGTCACCCCGACCGTGCGGGTCTCGGGCTCGGGGGTCACGGCGACTGCGTCCCCTTCCACCTTCAGGCGCTGCGGCGCGCTCAGGGACTCGGGCGGTATGTGGATCACAAGATCGCCCTTGGGGAAGGCCCTGCAGGCGAGGCGGCATCCTTTGGAGATCTCCCCGGGTGCGAGCCGGTCTCTCTCCGCATCCTGGAGTTCGGAAACCTCCCCCTGGATCACCTGCACCCTGCATTTTCCGCAGGTCCCGGTGCCCCCGCAAAGGCTCACCATGTCGACACCCTTAAGCCGGGCGCAGTCCAGTATAGAAAGCCCCTGCTCGAAATCGCCTCTGAGCCCCAGCGGCTGAAACTCGATCCTGAATCCTTTCGTGCCCGGTGACTTCACCACACCGCGGTCGTCATTTGTCCTCGACAGGGACGTCCCATCCCCTGAGTCTTCTTTTGATTCGCTCACACCGATCCTCCAATTGCCTGAGGTTCCTCTCCCAGTACTGCCCGGGGGTGACGTCCTCCAGGCCTTCCCGCCTGAGTCGCACTTGATCGGCGGGCGGCACCCTGTCCGGCGGGCCTTGTTTTTCAAGGTTCTTCAGGTCTTCGCAGCACTTCTTGAGCTCGGCCCGAAGCCCTCGTTTCTGCTCCTTGCTCAGGTCGATTTTTTCGGGGCCCTCGGCGGGTTCCGGTTCCGCCCTCTCCCGGGTTCCTGGATCTATTGCCTTTTCCGGCTCCGTGCCCACGGCCGTTTTCGCCCCATTCTTGTCCGCATCCCCCTCCCCCGAAAGAACGGTTTGGGGGGCGGGGGTGTTTTCGATGGAGATCACGTTTTCCTCCATCTTCTTCTTTTCCTCGGAATAGGACTCCTTCAACCGGCTCCTGGATTTCTTGAACTCCTCAGCGATCTCCGGCCCGAAGGTCTTTTCCATGTCCACCTGGTCGATTTGTATCTCCACGGCCCCGTCCGCCCGGTTGCACTGAATGAAATCGGCGCTCTTTGTGAGCCACAGAAAGCTCTCGCACTGGATCCTCCCGCCGCTCTTGAGGACCACTGGGGCGTCGTTTCTCATGAGATAACCGTCTTCTATGGATTCCGCCGAACACAAGGGGGCGACCAGGCACACTCCAAAGACAGAACTAGCAAAGGCCGCGGCCGCGGTTTTCAAGAACTTCATGAGGGCACCTCCCCGGGATGATGTCACATCGAAACCCCAAAAGCCCGGCGCGATGGACATCCGGGAGGTGTCCCGGAGCGCCCTTGCCGCCCGGCCGCCTTGAAGGCGGCAACCAAGTTACCACCTTTTGTTTTTTAATACCAGTCTCATGAGGGATGTGCGCCGGCCCCGGACCGGGGCCCTGTGACTCTGCATTTGCGAAGGAATCCCGCGGATTGACGCCGAGATTGCTGAAAAAGGCCATTTATGGATGAAAGCCGGTTATGATTCAGTTGGGTTTTCTGTTGCAGGCGAGGAGGCGCGGCCCGTCCTCAAAGGCCACATCCATCTTCTGGTTGGAGACGTTCAAGACAATGCCGATCCCGAAAGTCGGATGCCCGATGACATCCTGCTCCCGATAGGTCCCGGAAATGTTGTAGGGCATGTGGGGCTTCCCCCTGGACACTTCCATGAGCCTTGCATATTCCGTATCATAGCCTTTCTTCTTGACCCTTGGACCGGCCGGCGTGGACCTGGGGGATTTGGGCGGGGTCTTCCTCTTGCTGCTGCGATACTTGTGTTCGCTCCCACAGGTGTGGCATTTCACTCTTTCGACCACGCCGTCCCGGTTGTGGGAAATGACCACGTGATTCAGTTCCATCCGGCAGCGCGTGCACATGGTGATCACGTCTTTTGCCACAGGCGTTCTGTCCTTGTCCTTGATCATACTCTCTCATCTCCAGCTGCCGGGCCTTCCGACCGGTGGGGTGGTCCTCTCATCCGGGTCCGGAAACGCCTCATGCGGGAATGGGCTTTCAGACGGCGTCGAAATTTCAGAAATCAGCACAGGTAAAGGCCTCCCGCTTGAGATAAAAAAATGGCACCTCGCTCATTGCCACGAAGTGCCATTTATTTTTAAGTGGGGCTTACAGGACGGTGACGTTCACCGCGGCAAGGCCTTTTCTGCCCTGCTCGGTCTCGAACGTGACCCTGTCGCCTTCGTTCAGGGACTTAAAGCCGCTTCCATTGATTCCGGAATGATGCACGAAAACATCCGTTCCGTCTTCCTGCTCAATGAAGCCATAGCCCTTGCGATCGTCGAACCACTTAACGGTTCCTTGAGGCATAGTGACAACCTCCTTTCGAAAAAATTTTCATGGTTCCACACTGAGGTTGTCACCTTTTGAAACGGTATTCCCTTCAGGACGAAACACTCTCGCCTGGAACAGGCGAGTCTTCATGAATCAAATAATAATGTAAGACTTTCCCACGGGTCTGTCAAGCGTTTACCGTTGCGGATGTTTAGAAATTTCGGGGGGTCATCAATTTGCACTCAGGGAAAACCTCACTCCCACGCCGTCCAGGGAAATCCTGGCGATTTCCCCAGGGACCGTGAGGGCCCCCTCCCCGCCCGCGTCGGGAATGTTCAGGAGAATCTGCTGCCCCACGTAAAAATGCCTCCTGAATTCGGTAGCCTCGACAAAGGCGCCGCCCTCGCTGATGTCCGTCAAGACGTCCCTCCCCGTGCCCTTCTCCGTCACATACTCCACCGGGATCGAGCAGGGTTTCCTGGGAAATTTTCTCTTGTCATGAATTCGGTTCCGGATTTCGAACGTGTCCGAGAAGATCAGCGGCGGCTCATCGTCCAGGCTGTCGATGAATTCCGCCAGCTGCAACTCAATTCCCTTTGAATCCCTCTCCATTTCATTTACCCCGCCGAACCCATCGCCTCCCATCGGTTTGCCCTTGATATAAAAGAATAGCACAAAAGGGGCTGTCCATGCGCCCCAAATTTTCATCGGGGCCTCAGACCCGAAAGTGTCAGCAGGCCGGATGCCAGGAGAAGAACGGGTGACGGGAGTGGGACGGCATTCGGGGCGCCCGGGGTCGGGGCCAGCTGGCCGTAGCCGGATGTAACACGGGGGCCTCCCGCGCCGTCCGGGATGCGCTGGCTGGAGTGCCCGTCCTTGTCACCAGCCCCCGCTTCATTAACCACCGCCTGGTCTGGAAGGAGCAGGGCGAGAAGACCTGATCCCGCTACCTCCTTTGTAGAATAAACAAGGGCGTCCAATAGATGCTCTGTCGTGATAAGAGTGCCGTTGGGGAAATCCGAGGCCTGCCCTTCATAAAGGGCCACGGCGTCCGGGCCGTTTTGAATCGCGGCCGAAAGGATCAACTGAACGCCCGGCACGCCGGCGTCGCCCGCGACGAAAAACCCCCTGCCGTCGGTTGACAGACCGTCCAGGCTGCAGACGGCATAAGATTCTTCATTGCTGCCATTAAAAAACACAAGCACAAGCCCGTTCAGCGGAGTCATTCCAACTCCGCCGTCATAGAGTTCGACAAACTCCATCGTGTCCGTGCCCGGGGTGTCCGCATCCACCTCGTTGATCAGCACCGCGGCTGTCACGCTTTTCGGCACTGTGAAAAGCACCGCCAGGAGACCTGCCCAGGCAAAAAATCCACTGACTTTCCTCATCTTTCCCTCCTTGTGTTAATGGTTTTTTGCTGCTTTTGTTTCCTTACGCCAAACACGGCATCCCCTAAAACAATATAGCTAAATATAGCTAAATATAGCTAAATATAGCTAAATATAACCATTCAATAAACACTATATAGACATACTAAGCTCAATAATAAAGCCTGTCAATTACTTTTATAAAATATAAAATACTTTTAAAAAAATGATTTTTAAGTCTTTTAAAGGCAGGTTAAGGCTATTTTTTTACCATAAATGCACGGACAGCGACATTCGGGACCCTTATGCAAGCGTCCGAACAGCTTCGGCTGAGCGCACCTCCTGGTGTGGTTTTTTTGTTATTTCACGAAATACTTGGCGACGTTTTTTGCCTGTTGGATGGAGGGAGGCAGGGCGCGAGCCCGATCGTCGTCCACCACGTCGATAAGGCGGGAAAGAGTGTCCAGGGCGCGGTCGATCTCTTTGCGCTCGGTTTCGGAGAGCATTTTGACGGCACGGACGATTTTCTGATGAACCGCGGGGGGGCTGTTCTCGGCCAGGGACCGCCCCTTGTCCGTCAAGGTGATGGTGATGACCCTGCGGTCGGTGGAAATCCGGGATCTTTCGAGGTACCCCTTTTTTTCCAGCCGATCGACGATCCCGGTGACAGTGCTCACGTTGACCATGATGCTTTCCGCAATGTCCGACATGGACATGCCGCCGTTCTCGTACAGGGATTCGAGGCAGAGCAGTTGAGGGACGCTTAAGTTATAATTTTTGGCAAGTTTTTTTGTATGAAGTGCCCTTAATTGAATATATTTACCTATTAAAAGAATAATTTTCTTTGTTATATCTTCACTTTTTTTCAAATTTTTTGTCTTTTTTTCTACCATAGCAAAGAGGGCAAGCTTGCAGTTAAAATAGTTTGACCTCAAAATATAATAACTAAAACAGTTTGTCAACTGGAAATTCGGCTGCGTCAGCGGATTTCCTTGAATCTCCGGCAGGCCTGCTGCTGTAAAAAAGGTATCAGGCAGAAAATCCGAAAGGCATGAGGTGTGGGATGGATTTCAGCGGAGGCCAGGGCCGGGGGTCCTGTCTAGATTGCAAGGTCTCCTGGATTCCGGCCTGCGGGGCTTTTCACGCGCTCACCCGATAGGCTTCGCCTTTCGTGGGCATGGGGGCCGGGGTGTCGGGGCAGCCTTTGCAAACAGACACAAATCGGCGGCCCAACTCATCGAAGAGAGCCCGGTCAAATCGGCAGAACCTGCTCTCCACCATGCGGCGGTCTCCATCGGCCAGGTTTGACACCCAGGTGTGAAAATCCATGTTTTCCGGCAGTCGCAGCGCGCCGAGCCATCCGGTGAGTTCCACGATTTTTCGGGCCCGTTCTCCTACGGAGCCCAGATAATTCCGGATGCAGCGGCTTGTGCTCGCCTCCAGGATCCCCGTGAGGTGGGGCAGAAGTGGATTTTTGATGGTTTCAAGGATGGTGTTGCACTGAAGCCAGGCCACCACGCCCCCGCGTGTTTTCGCCCTGCACGCGAACTGGACGGAAAGGGGTGTGTGCCGCTCTTTGACCACCGGCCGCTTTTCCCCCCTTATGTGGACGAGAACAAGGCGCGGGTTGAACAGAAGGTCCCCGACCCCGTCCAGGCACCCGTTGTCCGCGTAAAGACCCGCACAGAGGACAGTGAGCTCCATAAGCCGCGCAAGGGTCAGCTGATAGGCTGTTCCCCACGCTCCGGCGAGGGCTTCCAGTTCGTCAAGCCTTTTCTCGAGAAACTGTTCGCTCAGCACGGCCGGACCAGCCTCATTATCAAGCTTTTTATTAAAGCGTATCAGAAAATCCGTGGGGTTGGAGGCCGCGTAACCGGCCATGCGAAACAGTCGGGTCCCATTTCTCGGGTCCACGTGGGTTGACTCCATGGGTGAAGCTCCTCGTCTTCCTCTTTGATCGGCCGGACAGTTGTGCCAATCCAGACATATGTCTCGATTGACATAAATGCATCCGGGCTGTCGTGTCAAGGGAAAACAAGGAAGGGGCTAATACCCCATGTTCAGCTCTTTCGGCAGGACGGGCAGGATCCCTCCCACGGGGGCCAGGTTGACTGAGGCCTGGGGCGCTATCGTGCTCTCACCGGCCAGGGCCTGGTTCAGGTCTTCGTAATATGCAAACCCCATCCGCTCCACATCCGGCCGGCCCAAGGTGTCGGAGACGAGGGCCACACGGCACAAGCCCTTGCAGAACAGGGCGAAAAAGAGCGCGCAGTTGAAATCCACGGGCGCGCCTTCCAGGAGGAGCTCCCCGGAGCGGAACTTGTTCACCACGAATTCCCCCAGGCTCCCCTGCGCTGAATTTTGGAGGTTCTCGAAAAGGTCCACGAAAGAAGGGGGCATGCCGGCATTCGTCTTCACAACGAGGACCACCGTCCCTCCCGGCCGGGTGATCAGGGAGCCGATGATCATGGGCTTCATTATCTGAAAAGGCTCCATGTAAGGGTAGGCCGAGATGAGGGTCACATCGGATTTTTCCGGAAACTTCATGCCGCAGATCTCCCTGGACCGCTCCGCCCCCCGGCTGTGGACGGTTTCAAAGGGGCCGAAAAGGACCTCCGCCACCCTGTCCCGCGTGTCGAAGACGCAGTTCATGGAGTAGGTGAGCCCCGCCCGCCGGGCGATCCTCCGGACCTCATCGTAAAAGGGGTTTCCCTGGAGGATCCCGTAGATGCTCCTGGGGTGCACGGTGTGCTTCAGATGGTGTTCTCTAATGGCCTCGTAGTTGACGACTCCGGGAAAGACGATCTTGGGCCCTCCCCCAAAACCGTTCATCGGGTGCGGGAATATGCTTCCCAGGCCGATCCGGATGTCCGCCCGCGCAAAGACCGGATTGACGCGCACCTCTGCGCCCGAGTCGAGCGCGGCTATGGGCACAAGGTCTTCTGCGTGGCAGTCATGCTGAGTGACGCGATAAAAATCCAGGGTCCCCTTGCCCAGCTTCCGGACGAGGGCGTCCTCACCCATGGGTGCGTGGGTGCCGAGCCCGATGATGATGTCGATGTCCTCTCTCTTGATCCCCCGGCCCATGAGGCCCTCGAAGAGCGCCGGCAGCATGTCCGCGGCGGGCGTGGGCCGAGCCGCATCGTCCACCACGATCGCCACCCTCTTCCCGGGTGCGAGCAGGCCGTCTTCGCCTTGAACGAAATGGTCTTCCAGGGCCTTTCGCGCGAGCTGCGAAACCGTCCATTCTTCCCGGTTTGCCTCCGGAGGCAGGGTGTTTGGGAGGATTTTCCACCCCCGGGGCATTTCAAATGTCAAACGCTCTTCTCCGTAGTGGATCGAATGTGAAGCCATGAGATCCCCTTTCCGTCATAAAGTGTGTGTGCCGCGGTGCGACCGCACGGGTTCTTCTCAAAGTATCAACCCGCCCATGAAAAATCCAATGGAGATTTCTTTCAATCATGAATTTTTGCCGGAATTCCCGCGCGACCGGAAATGGCTCCCCGATGAATAAAAAGCCATGCCAAAAAAAAATTAACAAAATCTGGAACACACCCCTCGCCCCTTTCAGACTCCCTTTATTTATCTGCACACATCTTTTTATTATATTTCTTAAATATGGGGAAAATACAGCATTCTTTCTCAGGTGTCTTCTGCGCCGCATATTAATCCATAAATGACACGATAAGCACTTAAATTATCAATATATGTAAAAAATAATTTTTTAAATTATTTTAATATGTTGTCTATTTTTAGGTATTTTAACTACCCAATATTTACTGACTTTTTAAGGGTTGTGTGTTTTGTTTATTGTGGTAATACATTTTCAACTTGCCTTGTCTGAAAAGGCTGGATTTTTGGGGGCTGAACATCCTTTCCGCATGGGGCATTCGCGGAGTCAGGAGGAAAGGCATGGATTCGGGAATGGGCTATCCTGAATTGCGTGTGGGCTTGAAACGGATACTTTGCGTCGATGACGACCCCATGATTCTTAACATTGCTCAGCGAGTGCTCGAGCGACAGGGGTATTCTGTTAAAACCAGTTCGAACGGTACGGATGCGCTTGGATCCTTCAGGCAGGATCCCGGAGGATTTGATCTTGTCCTGACCGACTTGAACATGCCGGGCCTCAGGGGGGACAAGCTCGCTGCGAAAATTACGGCGATCCGCCCCGAGCTTCCCGTAATCCTCTGCACGGGTTTTCGCGATGAAATCACACGGGAGAGGGCTGACGAGGTGGGGATCCGCGCGGTGATTTTGAAGCCGGTTGATATTCATGAACTGGCGTCCGCGATTAAAAAAGTGTTCGACGACAGCCCTTCAGACTGAAATAAGAAAAGGTATTGTTAGATCTCAGACTCATAAATCACACAAAAAGCGCTGAATAAGACAAAATACTCAAGAACCCCTTTTGGTAATAAATTTTAATAAGTTATACACATAATAGGTATTTTGACTACCCATTACATACCTGAGTTTTGAGGGTTGTGTTCGGAAGCTTTTTCATATTAGATTGATACAGAGTCTCACCGGAATTCAGGAAGAGGGCTGTCCGCAGGTGCCCGGCGAAACGGTTCGGAATATCCCGGCTGTTTAAAGGAGCCCGCTTCCGGAAGACTCTGATGGAGCACACAAACCAAACCTCGCGTGCCGGCTGCGCGTCAAACCGATCCTTTCAACAGAAGGAAAATACCCTTGGAGGGCCCTCGGAAGGCCCTCCTGACAAAGCTAATCCGGGAAACGAGAAACAAAGGATTGTGCATGGTGCGAGCGCATTGCAGATGTGTCGGCGCCTTCGGAGACTAGTCAAAAAAACCTCGCCTTGAATTGAATAGCGCGTTACGGAGGAGCTGCGATTTGGTAAATCCACATCCTGCAGGAGATCTGAAGATGAGTGAAAATTACCAAAATCATGCGGAGGAAGACAAACGCCGCCACTCGCGGATAGAAGCCTTTAACAGTGTTTTTTATATACTTTTCGATGCAGATGGAAATGAGATTGCTGCAGGAAGAGGTGAGACCATCAACTTGAGCCAGGGGGGCATACTCCTGCAGACCCCGAATGCTTTGAAGGGGGTTTATGTAGTCCTCGTGTCCATCGACCTTCAGGGGAGGAGAATCAAACTGCGAGGGAAGGTGAGACACACCCGAAGAGATGAATTTTCACACAGTTTTTTGACAGGCATCGAATTTTTCGGTCCAAAGGAAGAGCAGATCCAGGCGATAACGTCCTTTGTAAGGGTTTATCAATATAAAAAGACCTGTGCCAGGCGCAAGAATGTCTGATGAGCCGGCAGCACGTCCGTGTGTCTGCCGCCTCATCCCCGGGGACAAACGCCTCATCCGTTTTTTGCTTGGGTCACCTTTCCGTGAATGGCAATGAACTCCTCTTCCGTGAGGGCGCGGTTGACCTCGTAGGCCATGTCCTTCACCGCCTTCAGGATCTCGCTCGACTCTTCCGCGTCCGCCTTCAGGCCAAGCTGTTCCAGTTTGTCCGCAATGTTGTCCTTGCCGCTCTTCTTACCGATGATAATCGCGGGTCCCCCGTGTCCCGTGACAGGCCACATGTAGGAAAACATGGCCGTGGGATTTTCATCCCTGCAGTTCTTCCAAAGGGACCAGGGGAGACCTGTCTCGTAGGTGAAGATCCGATCTCCGACCACTGCCTTGTGCGGATGGACATCCTGCCCCGTCATTGAGCGGAGCATTTGGGATGTCTCCACCAGGCGGCTCAGATCGATACCCGTGTCGACGCCGTAAAGGATCTTGAGCGAAAGCACAAGCGGCTCGTAGGGCACGCTGCCGGCCCGCTCGCCGACACCATTTATCGTTGTGTGGGCGACATCCGCGCCGGCCGCAAAGGCGGCTATGGTGTTGGCAACGCCCATGTCAAAATCTTCGTGGAAATGGGCTTCCACGGGAAGCGACGGAAAGCGTTCCTTGATCTTCCTGACTGTGAAGGATGCCGCTCCCGGGGTGTAGCAGCCAAAGGTGTCCACGAGCACCAGAGAGTCCATGTAACCCTGCGTCTTGACCTGATCGATCATATCCAGGAGGTAGGGGATGTCTGCGCGGGAGGAGTCCGCGGGAAAAAACGACACCTTGAGGCCCTCCTCCCTGGCGGCAAGCGTCCCGTCTATGGCCGCCTTGATGGCCCGATCGACCGTCCAGCGCTTCCCATACTTCAGCAGGTGCTCGCTCGAGGGGATCTCCATGAGTACCCCGTCGACCCCGCACTCCTTTGCAAGCGCTGCATCCTGGGGCATGGCCCTGCAAAAGACATAGATCAGCGCTTTGAGACCCAGGTCCGTAATCGCCTTGACCGAATCGGCGTCATTGCTGGATATGGACGGGTTGCCCGCCTCGATTCTGTGTATGCCGATGGCGTCGAGCTGTTTGACGAGACGAATCCTGTCCTCAAGCGATATGAAAAGACCGGGCTGCTGTTCACCGTCCCGCAGTGTTGTATCCAGTATTTCAACCTTTTCCGGAAAATGGTATTGGGATCTGACTTCCGGATGAAAATTGGTCGGGCTCACGCGCCACTTACGTTCTTCATTCCAGGGCTCCTGCATCGCTGCCTCCTTAAAATCGACGTTTATAAATTTAGTTGCCGAGGCTGAAAGCCCGCGGCAGGTACATCACCGTATCCGGTACCAGAGAGATCAACAGGAGGATGCCGAACACGAGGACAACCATCGGTATGATGGCCTTGGAAATTTCGTAAAAATTCACATTTCCTATCCGGCTGGTCACGAACAGGAGCGTCCCGACCGGTGGTGTCAGGGACCCGATACAGATGTTGACGGTGATGATCACCCCGAAGTGGACCGGATCCATGCCAATCTGCTTGATGATCGGAAGAGCGATCGGGCTCATGAGGATGAGTATGGAGACCGGATCAATGAAACAGCCCAAAAGCAGAATGACGATATTGAGCATGATGATGATGACCCAGGGTTGTTCGGAGAATTCAAAGAAAAAACGGGCCACCTGCTGCGGGATCTGCTCGCTTGTGATCACCCAGCTCAGGAAACTCGCCATCCCGATAATGTACATAATGCTGGCTGTGGACTTGGCGGCATTCGCCAGGATGACCGGAAGCCGCCTTACGGGTAATTCCCGATAGACGAAGACCGAGACCAAGCAGGAATAGATCACAGCGACCACGGCGGATTCCGTGGCTGTGAAAATTCCTGAAAAGATACCCCCGACAATGATGACTGGCATCAAGAGCGGGAGGACGGCCCTCTTGAAAACGTGCCAGAACGCCGTCATGGTCCACGAGACGTCCTCCCGGGGGTACCGGTGTTTCTTGGCGTAAAAATAGGAATAACCCATGAGGGCCAGCCCGAAGAGCACGCCGGGCACGATGCCTCCAAGGAAGAGGCTGGCAACCGAGGCATTGGCGATCACGGCATAGATCACCATCGGAATGCTCGGGGGGATGATCGGGCCCATGGACCCGGATGCAGCCGTCAGGGCGGCTGAAAAGCCGGGGCTGTATTTCTTTTCTTTCATCGCCGGTATGAGCACCGATCCCACAGCCGCGGCATCGGCCACGGCGCTCCCGGATATCCCTCCGAAAAACATGCCGGTCAGAACCGAGACCTGGGCCAGGCCGCCCCGAATGCGGCCCACGATAAACTGGGCGAACTCCACCAGGCGCCTTGAAATTCCCCCTTCTTCCATGATCGTCCCTGCCAGTATAAAAAATGGCACCGCAAGGAGCGGGAAAGAGTCGATACCCTGTGCATACATGATGTGAGGGATGATGATAGGGTTGAAAATACCCTTGCTGACCGCGATCACGAGCCCCACCAAACCCAGGGCAAAGGCTACTGGAATGCCCAGGAAAAGAAAAAAAAGAAGCAGGACAATGAACAGGAGAGATGTCATCGGGCTCCTCGATCCTCCTCAGGGTTTTCAGAGCCGCCGCGAAATAATGCCCGGCACTGAGCGGCGATCTTGAGCATCATGGCGGCCGACATCAAAAGCGTGCCAAAGGGAATGACGAGGTAGACAACCCACATGGGCAGCTCCATGGCCGTGGATATCTGGGAGCTCTGGCGGATCATCAATTCATACCCACCCTTGAGGATGACCAGGAGCAGACCCAGACAGGCAAGGGAAACGATCAGTTTAAGAAACAACCCGGTCTTTCGGGGCAGCCGGCGATAGATGAGATCCAGGGAGAGCATCTCGTCCGCGCGCACCACCGAAACAATGGCCAGGAACACGATCCAGGCGAACAAAAAACGCCCGAGTTCCTCAGGCCACGGCAGGGCGTGCTCAAACACGTAGCGGGCGACAACCTGCGCAAAGATGATCACCACCATCACCGCAAGCAGCAGGGCATTGAAGAAATCCAGCGCCTTGTCACCTATATCGCCTATCTTGTCTATTTTAGACACAATTCCCCCTGGATCCGCTTTCCAGCCCCTTTACCGAGTTTCCAGGATCCGCTTCAAATAGTCCTTGGCCTCAGGGGCCTTTTCAAGGAGTTCATCCCACGCGGAAGACATCATCTTCCGGAAAGGCTCCTGATCCACTTCGTTGATCTCCATCCCCTGCTCCTTGAGTTTGTTGAGCAGGTCGGCCTCCATTTTCTCGAGTTCCACGCGGTTCCACTCCGCGGCGTTCTTCGCGGCGGTCTGGACGATTTCCTGCAGATCCTCTGGCATGCTCTGATAAAAATCGTCGTTGATCATGATCAGGGTCGGCGAATACACGTGGCCGGTCAGGGAGAGATATTTCTGGACCTCGTATATCTTGGATGCCCAGATAATCACGATGGGATTTTCCTGTCCATCGATCGTCTTGTTCTGAAGGGCCGTGTAAACCTCTCCCCAGACCATCGGCACCGGGTTGCCGCCCGCGGCCTCGATGGCCATTTTGACGGTGGGGGTCTCGGGGACCCGGATTTTCAAGCCCTTGAGATCGTCAGGCACGACAATAGGCCTCACGTTGTTGGTCACATGGCGATAGAGATTCATGAAATAACTCACGATGCGGATGCCGGTCTTCTCGCGGAATTTCTCATTCAGCTCCTGGCCGATGGGGCCGTCCACCACATTGTAGACGTGCTGATGGCTGCGATAGGCAAACGGCAGCTCCAGCACCCCCATGGCCGGATAAAAGGCCGCCAGCCCCCCTGCGCTCTGAGTGGCCATCTCCAGGGTGCCCATCTGAACGGATTCGGTCATCGAACGTAGATTTCCGAGCTGCCCACTCGGGTAGGCCGTGGCCTTGATCCTGCCGTTGGATTTCTCATTCATCTCGGCGGCCATTTTTTCGAATGCCTGGTGCAGAGGATTGTTCGGGGGCGTCACGTTCCCAATCCGGATCGTGTACACCTTGTCCGCAGCCACGGCAAACGGCCCGCCAATGAGTCCCACCAGGAAAAACACTCCTATCAGAATCCCCAGCCTTGCTTTCATGACGCTACCTCCTTTGATTGTTTTCATTCAGGTTTTTGCTTTGGTAATGCCGGTTAAAATACTCCAGGTGCGCCTGCATCACCGCCGCCGCCTCCTCGGGCTTACGCCCACGGACAGCCTCGTAGATTTCACGGTGAAAGCGGATCGCCACCGGGAAAAGCTCGTCATGGAGACCCTCATAGTCCACGACCCTGTTGTGCAGCTGTTTAACGGCCACCATGAACATCTGCAGGATGCTGTTTTTGGCCGCCTTGGCGAGACAGACATGAAAGTCCGTGTCATTCTGAACAAAAGATTCATGATCCGTGTCCGGCTCTTCCATCTTTTCCAGGATGGCGCGCAGCTCGTCGAAATCCTCCTCAGTAGCCCGCCTGGCGGCCAGTCGTGCGATGCGGTCCTCCAGCATTATTCGAGTCTCCATGAGGACGTCGAACGAGTCGGATGAAATCTGCTCCCAGCGCAAGGCATAAAAAAGGGATTCAACCACCTGAAAGACGTTTCCGTCGCTGACAAAGATGCCTCCCCCCGGGCCCTTCTTGATGTTCACCACCCCGTCGTGTTCCAGCATGTGAAGGGCCTCGCGGATGGTTCCCCGGCTGACGCCGAAGGTCTCCGCGAGGTCCCCCTCCGAGGGAAGGCGCTCGCCGGGACGAAGCTCCTGGTTCAGGATGTATTCCTTGAGTTGCTCGACAATGTGATCCGTGTAACGGCGATTCTTAACTGGTAGCATAATAGAACCAAACTATTATAGTTTTATACTTTATAAGAAATCCTCACGGTGCTTGTCAATCATTTTTTCCACAACCTCTCCACAGACGGGCACCCGCGCGCAGGCCTCCCATGCCCTCGGCTCGGTCATTTCGGGCGAGGCGGTCACTCCGCTCCGGACCAATGCCATCCTCTGCGGAATCACTCGCTCCGTGGTGCTGGGACTCTGCCGGGAACTGGGGATCGCGGTTCGGGAGAAGGCACTTTCCGTGGAAGAGGCGGAGCAGGCCGAAGAGCTCATGATCGTGGGCGCCATCGTGGAGGTCACGCCGGTGCTCCGTATTCTGAACGGGTCGTTCAGGGCCGCCGGGCCCGGACCAGTCGCGCGAAGTCTCCAGGCGGCCTTCCGGGAGCGTGTTCGGCCGGCCTAAGATTCATCCCTGGCTGGCCGAGAGCTACTCCGTGAGCGATGACGAGCTCACCTGGACCTTCAAACTCCGCAAGGGCGCCAAATTGCACAGCGGCGATGAGGTGACGGCCGAGGCCGTCAAGTACAGCATGGAGAGGCTACCGAGCTGGAAGAAGCACAGGACATCAAGGTTTATGAGGAGCAGTCCATGCGGGTTTTTCTGATCCGCATGCACAACCAGCGGCCGCCCGGAGGCGGCGCTCAAGGTGGATCTGCTCCTCACCCCACGGTGGACGACGAGATCGGCCAGTGGCCGGGCATGGGCTACCTGATCGAACGCGAGACCGGCGGAATCGGCCCGGATCACACTTTCGTAAGGACGATCCAATCGGTGGGCCGCGAGCTCACGGGCAAGGAGGTGGTCCCAGCCGGGAACATGGCTGGCTACTCGTCCCTGGGCAACGCTTACTGGACCTCCATGAACGGCGTGGCCGGCCGGGCGGCGCAACTCCTTACAGGGGCGGCGCCCCGGATGTCCGGGATCTCACTTCCCATAGCAGTTGATGTTTTTGAACTTCTCCCTAAAGGTTTTCAAAAGGGGCGTGATCTCCCTGGCCGGCTGGCGGCTTTCATTGAGCCGCCCTTCTATTTCCTCCGGCGTAAGACGCACGTTCAATCGCCTGTTGGGGATGTCGATCTCGATCACATCCCCGTCCCGTATGGCGCCGATGGGGCCGCCGTTGTAGGCCTCCATCTCCACATGCCCGATGCAGGGCCCGGTGGTCGCCCCTGAAAACCTGCCGTCCGTGATCAGTGCCACCTGCTTGTACCCGGCCCCCATGATCGCGTCCGTGGGCGTGAGCATCTCGGGCATGCCGGGGGCGCCCGCGGGACCCTGGTAGGGCAGGACGATCACATCGCCTTCCCGAATCCTGTTTTCCTGGATGGCGTCCAGAAGGCTTTCCTCCGTGTGAAAAACCTTTGCGGGGCCGGAGTGAACGCGCATTTCGCCGGACACGGCCGTCTGCTTGATAACGGCGCTTCGGGCGACGTTCCCCTTCAGGACCGCGATGCCCCCTTCCTCGTGATAGGGGCGATCCAGGGGCCTGATCACGTCATCGTCCAGGACGGACGCCCGCGCCGCGATGTCCTTGAGAGAAAGGCCCTCACAGGTCCGGGTGTCGTGCATCATGTCCGCGAGGCGGGAGAGGACGGCGGGGATGCCGCCGGCCTGATTCACGTTGTGCATCTCATGGCTGCCTGCCGGGATGATGGAGCAGAGATTCGGGGTTTCCCTGGAGATGCGGTCAAAGGTCCCCACCGGGATGTCGATCCCGCTCTCCCCGGCCACGGCCGGGATGTGGAGCACCGTGTTGGTCGAACCGCCCATGGCCATGTCCACCCGGATGGCGTTTTCAAAGGCCTCTTCAGTCATGATCTCCCGGGGGCGGAGGTCCTTTCGCACCATGTCCACGATGAGTCGCCCCGTCTCATAAGCCTGGCCGGCCTTTGCCGGGTCCACCGCGGGGGTGACCGCGGATCCGGAGAGGGACATGCCCAGGACCTCTGTGACGACCGCCATGGTGTTGGCGGTGTAGAGCCCCACGCAGGAACCGGCCCCGCACGTCATTGCGGGGAGCATGGCCTCGGCCTCGGCCTCGCTGAGCTTCCCCGCCTTGACACGGCCCACCAGGCCGAAACCCTCGATGGGGTGATGCCTGGTCCCGTCCACGAGGTTCGCCTTCATGGGGCCGCCCGTGATCATCACGGCGGGCAGGTTGAGCCTGCCGGCCGCCATGAGCATGCCCGGCGTGATCTTGTCGCAGTTGGTGACCCCGACCCACCCGTCCAGGGAGTGGGACAGGACCATGATCTCGATGTTGTCCGCGATGTGCTCCCGGCTGGGGAGGCTCAGGCGCATCTCCACGTGCATGGCGATGCCGTCGCACACCCCGGGGACGCCCCACTGGAAGGGCACGCCACCCGCGTCCCGGATGCCCCTGGCCACCTCCCGGGTGAGGGCATCCAGGTGGATGTGGCCGGGGATCAGGTTGTTGAAGCTGTTGGCGATGCCGATGAACGGTTTGTCCGAAGCAAGGTCCTCGGCGGTGGTCCCGGCGGACATCATGAGCGCCCTGTGCGGCAGGGTCGTCACACCGTGCTTGAGTTTGTCCGATCTTCTTTTCATGGATATTCCCTCTTCCTTCCCTTGATGAATTCCTCCCCCATCACGATCACCAGGCACTCGACCTCCTCGTTTCCCGTGCTCTGTCCCCGGTGGGGGACGACGGGATTCACATGGACGGCAACCTGGCCATGGGGCATCGCACTATGTTTACTCACAGAAAAAACAGATTGCAAGCGGCTACCCCGGAAACCCTGCGGGTTTTCTTTTCGGGGGACACCATACTGAGCTATTGATATCCGAAAACCAATCCGACCCAAAAAACGCATGGTACGAACAGCCGAAGAGGTTGCACTGGGGTTTCCCCTCCACGTGATCCAGCAGTGGAACAGGCAGAGGCACGAAAGAACCGGACGACCCTTGGGGGAAAATGTTTTTCTGGATAGATGGAAAGTTTTTTGGACTGCGGATTGAAGCCCGGGGACCTGGGCCGGAGGTAGAACAGAAAGATAAGGATGGTGTCCCCCGAATTGGAAGGGGTGAAAATCTTCACCCCTTCCGGGTTGTTCTTCGAGGGGGTCAGCGGACCTGCAGCTTGGGGAGCCCCCATTCGGTGACAGGTTCGTATTTCACGGTCTTGGGGTCGGCCTTGACGATCCGCATGGCCGAGAGCGGGCAGTGATCGTTCGCCGAGTACGTGATGTCGCCCGTGATCCCGCCGGTGTCGAAGTCCTTCATGGACTCCAGTGTGTCCAGGAGTTTTTCCCTGGTCAGATCCTCGCCGCACCGCTTGATGGCCTCGGCCATGATGATGGCGTTGACGTGGGAGAGGATGTAGTAGCGGGCCGGCAGGGAACCGGGCGGGTTCTTTTTTGTCCAGAGCTCCATCAGCTTTTCCATGCTCGGCGCGCCGGTCTCGCCCGGAAGAGCCGTGTATTCCGTGACGTAGAAGTTGGCCGCGGCATCCCCCGCGACCTCGATCACCTGCTCGAAGCGGGTGTTGGCCACCGCCAGTACCGGCACGGTCAGTCCGATCTTCATGGCCTCTTTCAGGAACATGATGCTGTGCGAGGGGATGGTCGTCATGAAGACGTAGTCCGGATCGGCCGCCTTGATGTTGTGGGCCTGGGCGCTGAGTTCGATGGCGCTGCGGCTGTACTTTTCAACGGCCACCACGTCGAGGCCGTACTTTTCCACGGCCGCGTCAAACCCCAGTTTCCCCTCCAGCCCGAACTCGTCGTCCTGATACAGGAGGGCGATCCTGGGTTTTTTCGCCCCAAGGGTGAAGAGCACGTACTCGATGTTGAATATCATGTTTTCCGAGTAGTACGGTCCGAAGGAGAAAATGTACTCGGGCTCGGGCGTGTCCGGATCGAAAATGCTGGAGGCCGCGATGGTGCAGAACGAGGGTATTTTTTCGCGCTTGATGCTGGGGGCGAGCGCCGCCGTGATGGGCGTCCCCGAGGTGGAGATCAGGCCGAAGATCTTGTCCCTCGTGATCAGCTTTTTGAAGCTCGCGATGGCCGTCGGCGGTTCGTATTTCCCGTCCTCCGAGATGAATTTGATTTTCCTCCCGTTGATGCCGCCCTGTTCGTTGATGTAGTCGAAATAATCTTTTGCCCCGTTCGCAATGGCCGTCCCGACCATGGCGATCTTTCCCGTGAGCGGCGCGATGCACCCGATGACGATCTCGTCATCCGTCACGCCTTTTTCCGCCGCCCCCGCGGGGCACATGCCCGCCGCCGCCAGGGCGAACCCGGCCACCAGAGCAAACACACTTGACCACCTTCTCATGACGTCCTCCTTTCGAATCGTTGATGGGTTTGTGGTTGACCTTCCCTGTCCTCGAAACCGTGCTTCCACCATCTCCTTTCTTTGAAAAGACCGGTTTCATGGGTTGAACATGCGCCGGTTTCCCCCTAATGGGTGTAAGGCCACATCTGCCAGTAGGTTTTGACGTTGCGCCAGATCCCATACAGCCCCTTGGGCTCGATGATGACGAAGAGCATGATGATCAGGCCGTACAGGATGAGATTGATGTCGGCGAACCGCTCGACGACCAGGGGAAAGGAATCCCTCAGGAGATCCGGGAGATATTTCAAGAGCTCAGGCAGGACGGTCATGAAGGCGGCCCCGAAGATGGAGCCCAGGATGGTTCCCATGCCCCCGACGATGATCATGGCGAGATACTGAACCGAGAGGTAGAGCTCGAAGTGGTTCGGCCCGATGTACTGCATGTAGTGCCCGTAGAGCGCCCCGGCCACCCCCCCGTAAAAGGAGCTCACGGCGAAGGCGGAGAGTTTGTACCAGCGAAGCCCGATCCCCATGGTCTCCGCGGCGATGTCCCTGTCGCGGATGGCTATCCAGGCCCGGCCCGGCTTGGATCGGACGAGGTTCCTGGCGTAGGCGACGGCCAGGACGGCGATGGGGAAGACGAGGAAGAAGAAGCTCTTGTCCGTGTCGAAGGTCAACCCGAAAACGGACGCGGGCATCACGGCCATGCCGTTTGCGCCGTTGGTCAGGCTGACCCAGGAGTTGGCGACGTGCTCGACGATGAACCCGAAGGCGAAGGTCGTGATCGCGAGGTAGAGGCCCCTCAGCTTGAGGGAGGGGATCCCCACGAGCATGCCGCAGAGGGTTGCGATGAACCCGGCAGCGGGCAGCGCCAGCAGGAACGGAAGCCCCGCCTCCACCAGCTTGGCGCTCGAGTAGGCCCCGATGGCCAGGAAACCCGCGTGGCCCACGGAGATCTGCCCGGTGAAGCCGGTCAGGAGATTGAGGCCCAGGGCCCCTATGGTCGCGATGGCACAGAGGTTGATGATGTAGATGACGTAGATGTCCGAGACCAGCACCGCGCCGACGAGCCCGATGACGAAGAGGAGGACGCAGACCTTGACGAAGGCGGTCTGGAAGATGGCGATGTCCTCCCGGTAGGACGTTTTGAAATCACCGCTTCTCATCGGTTCATCTCCTTCAGGTTAGACGCGTTCGATCTCTTCTTTTCCAAAAAGCCCGTAGGGCTTGATCATCAGGATCGCGATCAGGATGACGAAGGAGGTGATCTCCTTGATGTCGCCCCCGAGATAGCCCCCCGCGATGTTTTCCACCACGCCGATGATGAGGCCCCCGACGATCGCGCCGAAGATGCTGTCCAGGCCCCCGAGGACGACGGCCGGGAACACCTTGATGCCCACGAAGCTCGAGGACGGGTGGAGGTAGGTGATGCTGCTCAAAAGGATCCCCCCGATGGCGGCCACCACCGCGGAGATGGCCCAGGAGAGGCCGAAGATTCTTCGCACGCTGATCCCCATGAGGAGCGAAGCGTCCTGATCGTTGGCCACGGCGCGGGTGCCGATCCCCAGGGTCGAAAACTTGAAGAAGCACGCAAAAATTATGATCAGAAGGGCCGAGACGGTGATGGTGACTATGTGGGCCGGAGAGACGGCCACATTCCCGATCGAGACCGGCGCCTCGGACACGAAGGACGGGAACTTTTTGATCATGTACCCCCAGAAAAGGCCGATGACCCCCTTCAGGAAAACGCTCAGCCCGATGGTGACCATGATGACCGAAAAGATCGGCTCCCCCATCATTGGCCTGAGGAAGAGCTCTTCGGTGATCAGGCCGATGAGCGCGGTCGTGGCGAAGGTGAGAAGGAACGCCCAGAAGATGGGGATGTTCAATTGGATGATGAAGAAATAGCAGACGTAAGCGCCCAGGGTCATGAGCTCCCCCTGGGCGAAATTGAAGACGTCCGTGGCCTTGTAGATGATCACGAAGCCCAGCGCCACCAGGGAGTAAATGCTTCCCACGGCGAGGCCGCTGATGGTCAGCTGCAGGATGTTTTCCAGGGTTCCGGTCATCCCTCTCCCCCCTGTCCGGCTTTGTACATGCGGTTGATCACGTCCGCGTACTTCTTCTCGATGATGTTTCTTCGCACCTTCTGGGTGGCCGTGAGCTCGTCGTCGTCCTGGTCCAACTCCTTGTCCAGGACCGTGAAGCGCTTGACCGTTTCCACCCGGGCGAACTTCCTGTTGACCTCTTCGGTGATCCCGGAGACCAGCTCGTAAACCTCGGGCTTCTGGGAGAGGTCCTTGAAGGTGGTGTACGCCACCCGGCGATCCTCGGCCCATTTCCCCACGTTGTCGTACTCGATGAGGATCAGCGCGGTCAGGTACTTGCGGTTATCCCCTATGACGACCGCGTCCTTGATGTAAGGGCTCGCCTTGAACTCGTTTTCGATCTCCTGGGGGGAGATGTTCTTCCCGCCTGAGGTGATGATGATGTCCTTTTTCCGGTCCGTGATGACGAGGTGACCGTCTTCCGTCAGGCCGCCCACGTCCCCGGAGAGGTACCATCCGTCGACCACGGATTCCGCCGTCGCCTCGGGGTTCCGGTAATATCCCTTGAAGACCCCTTCCGTCCTGAAAAGGAGCTCCCCGTCATCGGCGATCCGCATTTCCACCCCGGGCGAGAGCGGTCCCACCGTGCCCACCCGGATGTCGTCCCCCTGGTGCACGCTGCAGATCCCGGTGCACTCGGTGGAGCCATAGAGGTTCCGGATCCTGACGCCGATGGAGTGGAAGAAGACGACCGTCTCGGGCGGCGTGGGCGCTCCCCCCGTGTAGACGTACCGAACCCTGTTCAACCCGAAGTGCTTCTTGAGGGGGTGGGCGTGGAGGAGCGAGGTCAGGGCCTTCACCGCCTTCCGGCCAGGGCCGGAACCATCGCCGCGGCACTCGCCGTCGTAGATCTCCTTTTCCTTTTTCCGGCACCACCCGTCGACCCAGCGCTTGAGCCGGGTCGCGTCGCGCATCCTCATGAGGTGGCCGGAGTGCATCTTCTCCCATATGCGCGGGACCGCGAAAAACACGGTGGGCGCGATCTCCCGGATGTTGTCCTGCACCGTGCTGAGGCTCTCGGCGAAGTTGACCGTGATGCCACCGGTCATGAGGGGGTAGAGAACCGAGAAGCTCCGCTCCGCGATGTGGCACAGGGGGAGGTAGGACACGATGACGTCGTCCGCCCTGAGCGGCGTGCAGGAGAGGAAGTTTCGGGCGCTGGCGATGGCGTTGCGGTGGGAGATCATGGCCCCCTTGGGTTTCCCGGTCGTCCCGGAGGTGTACACCATGAGGGCCGTGTCCTCGGGGTCCGTCCGGTCAACGAGCCTTTCGAAGAGCCCCGGGTCCTCCCGGTCTTTTGTCCCGCCGAGCGCCAGCACGTCCTCGAAGCTCGTGATCAGGGGGCTGCGGTAGCGCCTGAGCCCCTTCATGTCTATGACGATGATCTTCCTGAGCTCCGGGAGCCGCTCCCTGACCTCGAGCACCTTGTCGGCCTGCTCCTGGTCCCCGACGACCACGAACCTTGTCCGGGAGTGATCGAGGATGTACTCCACCTGGGTCGCCACGTTCGTGGGGTAGATCCCCACGACCACGCCGCCCACGCTCTGGCTCCCGAGATCGGCATAGAGCCACTCCGGGTTGTTCTCGGAGAGGATGGACACCTTGTCCTCCCGCTCGAGGCCCATGGCTATGAGTCCGAGCCCGAAGCGCCTGGTCTTCTCGTAGTACTCCTTCCAGGTGATGTTCTGCCAGATGCCCAGGTCCTTCTCCCGCAGGGCCACCTTGTGGCCGTAAGTGCGGGCGGACTCCCGCAGCAGTTTGGGAATGGTCTTTTCGTCCATCATGCCGCTCCCCGGTCTCGCTCGGTCCCCTTGAAATCCTCACCCAGGTACGCCTCGATCACCTTGGGGTGGCTCTGGATCTCCTTGGGGGTTCCCTCGGCGATCTTGACCCCGAAATCGATGCAGATGATCCGGCTCGAGATGTCCATGATGACCCTGAGGTCGTGCTCGATCAGGACGATGGTCGTCCCGAACTCCTCGTTGACGTCCAGGGCGAACCGGACGATGTCCTCTGTTTCCTCGAGGTTCATTCCCGCCGTGGGCTCGTCCAGGAGCAGGAGCCGGGGCTCCATGGCGAGGGCCCGACCCAGCTCGACCCGCTTCTGGAGCCCGTAGGGCAGCTCGCCCACCACCTTCTTGCGGCTGGCCTCGATCTCCAGGAAATCGATGATCTCCTCCGCCTTCATCCGGTTGGAGACCTCCTCCCTCTGGGCCTTCCCCAGGAAGACGCCGCCGGAGAACACGCCGCTCCTGAGAAAGAGGTGCCGGCCCAGGAGGATGTTGTCGAGGACCGTCATGTTCCTGAAGAGCTCGATGTTCTGAAAGGTCCTGGCGATGCCCATCTCGACGATCTTGTGGGGCGGCAGGGAGAGGAGGTCTTTTCCCTCGAAGTGGATTTTTCCCTGCTGGGGGGCGTAAAGGCGGCTGATGCAGTTGAAGATGGAGGTCTTGCCCGCGCCGTTGGGGCCGATAATGGAGAAGATCTCCCCGGGGTAGACGTCGAAGTCGATCCTCTGAAGGGCCTTAATCCCCCCGAAGGAGAGGCTCAGGCGCTCGACCGCCAGCTGGGGCTCCACACCCGCCCTTTCAGGAGAGCCAGCGCTTTCTTCTCTTGTAGTGCTTGACGTCTGCAAAGCTCTTTATGCTCCCTTCCGCGGTGATTCCCAGGTAGAACTCCATGACGTCCTCGTTCTGCCGGAGCCTCTCGCAGGGGTCGTCCATGACGATGCGCCCGTTCTCCATGATGTAGCCGTGCGAGGCGGTTTGAAGCGCGATGTTGGCGTTCTGCTCCACGAGCAGCACGGAGATGGCGTCCTCGCGGTTGATCGTCCCGATGATGGCGAAGATCTCCTTGACCAGGAGGGGCGCGAGCCCCAGGGAAGGCTCGTCCAGGAGCAGGAATTTGGGTCTGCTCATGAGGGCGCGGCCGATGGCGAGCATCTGCTGCTCGCCGCCGCTCAGGTACCCAGCCTTGACGGGCAGGGCTTTTTTGAGCGCGGGAAAGTACCCCAGGACCTTGTCCATGTCCGTCTTCACCCGGAGGCGGTCCCGCCTCGTGAAAGAGCCCACCCTGAGGTTTTCCTGGCACGTGAGGTCCTGGAACACCCTGCGGCCCTCGGGCACCTGCGAGATGCCCATGCGCACGATCTTCTCCGGGCTCACCCCGTTGAGCCTTTTCCTGAAGAAGGTGATGTTGCCGCCCTCGATCTCTCCTTCCTGGGACTTCAGCAGGCCGGAAATCGACTTCAACACCGTGCTCTTGCCCGCCCCGTTGGCCCCGAGGAGGGTGACGATCCGACCTTCGGGCACGCGCAGGGACACGCCCTTGACCGCCAGGATCACGTCGTTGTAAGTGATCTCCACGTTGTCCATTTCAAGCATCTGCGGCTCCTCCGCGGCTCAGCACCGCATGCCCCGCGACTTGACCCCCGGCCGGGTTTTCTCGACCCGGTAGGCCTTTTCTACCCAGTCGCAGAGCAGGGGGCGCGTGTCCCTGGGATCGATGACGTCCTCCACGTCGAAGGCCTCGGCCGAGCGAAAGGGGGACGCGTATCCCCTGTAGGTGTCTTCCAGCTCCCGCAGGAGGGCCTCCGGGTCGTCCGACGCCTCGATCTCGGCCCGGTGGGCGGCGAACACCCCGCCTTCCACCACGATGTTCCCCCAGTTGGCCGAAGGCCAGAAGTAGCGCCAGTTGAGGCCGCTGTAGTCCGCCTGGCTCCTCCCGGCCACGCCGTAGGCCTTGCGCACGTAAACGGCGGCGCTGGGGACCGTGGCCTGGTACACCGAGAAGACCGCCCGCACGCCCTTGCGGATCGTCCCGTGCATCTCGGCCTCCTTCCCGACGCGGAAGCCGGGCTGGTCCACGAAATTCACGATGGGCAGGTGGAAGGTGTCGCACATGTCGACGAATCTCTGGAATTTCTCGGCCACGTCCCAACCGAAGGAGCCTGCCCAGAACCGCGGGTCATTGGCCACAACCCCCACGGGGTAGCCGTCAAGCGCATTGTCAAGGGCATCGCTTCGAAAGCTGGTGGCACCATGGAAGCAAGCGATTGACAGCGATTTAATAAAAATTGTTGACAATCTATTCGTTCTTGTAGATAATCCGAAAAACTTTCACCACAACACGGTATTTTTAAAGGTCGTCCAGATGAGTTCAGGCCCAGACAGGAAGGAAGATTCCCGTCTCAGATGGCTTCGCGCGAGGGAGTCCCTCGCCGGAGGCGTGGGATCCGCCGCGAGGCTTTCGCTCATGCCCCTTTTCGCCTCCCATGGAAAAGGCTCCAGGCTCTTCGACATGGATGGCAAGGAGTACGTCGACTATGTGCTCGCTTACGGTCCCCTGGTCCTGGGGCACGCCCCGGAAGCGGTGGTCGAGGCGGTTCGCGAGCAACTCGATAAGGGGACCATGTTCGGTACGGCCTTTGAAAAGGAGTATCTCCTGGCCGAGGAAGTCGTGCGGGCCGTGCCCTGCTGCGACCTTGTGCGGTTCACGAACTCGGGCACCGAGTCCCTCCATTTCCTGCTCAGGCTGGCCAGGGCCTTCACCGGCAGAGAGAAGATCGTCAAATTCGAAGGCCACTACCACGGGTGGACGGACGACATCTTCATCAGCGTGAAGCCTTCCCGGGCCCTCGGCCCGAAAAATGCCCCCGCCCCCCTCAGGGAATCACCGGGCCAGCCATCGGACGCCTCCCGCAATCTCATTATTCTGCCCTGGAACGACCTGGACATCGTTGAAGCGACCCTCTCACAACGCTCGCATGAGGTCGCCGCGGTCATTTTAGAGCCGGTGATGTTTTACCACGGCGGGATTCCGCCGGCTGACGGCTACCTTCAGGGTCTGCGCGACATCACGAGTCGCCATGACGTCCTGCTCATCTTTGACGAAATCGTCACAGGCTTTCGCCTCGCCCTCGGCGGGGCCCAGGAGTATTTCGGGGTCGTTCCGGACCTCTGCGCGCTGGCGAAGGGTTTTGCTGCGGGGCTTCCCATTGCGGGCTTCGGGGGACGCCGGGACATTATGGAGCTGGTGGCGGAAAACAGGGTCCCTCACATGGGCACCTACAATTCCAACCCCCTGGCGGTCGCGGGGGCCCTCGCCGCGCTCGGGGAGCTGGCGCGGGACGGCTGCGCGGCCTTGAGAACCATGGCCACGCAAGGCAGGGATTTGAAATCGGGTCTCGCCGAGCTGATACGAAGGACCGGGGCGCCCTTCTCCATCAGCGGCTATGATTCCATTTTCAGCATCATCTCCCCCCCCAAGCACCCAATAAACTACCGGGACACCCTGGGCTACGATCTCGAACTCATGGGCAGGTTTCACAAGGCCCTTCTCGATCGAGGCGTGATGATCATGGGCCGGGGGACGGTCATGCTCAGTGCGGCGCACACTGGAGAAGACGTGAAGCAGACGCTGGACGCGGCGTCGGGCGCATTCGAGGAACTGGGATATTAGCCACCGGAAATACCGGCACAACGCAAAATACTAACACAAGGGAGGACGTCATGAAAACGAGGGGGTTTTTGATTTCTTTTTTGGCTCTGGCGTTGGTTTTGGGGCAGGTCCTTGCGGTCCAGGCGGAGGAAAAGGTTTTTAAGGTCGGGGCTGCCCTGGCCTTTTCCGGGCCCCTGGCCTTTGTCGGAAACGGCTTCCGAAACGGGGCCCAGATCACGGTCGACTACTTCAACGGGAAAGGCGGCCTCAAAATCGGTGAGGACAGCTATCGTATCGAGATCGTCGATGCGGACACCAAGTTCACGGCGGACGGCGCCACGACAGCGGCGAGAAGGCTGGTGGACGCCGAAAAGGTTCACATGGTCATAGGCGCCATCGCGGGGCCTCAGACCCTGGGGGTCCTCTCCGTGACGGGGCCGGCGAAAATCATAACCCTCCACTCCGCCGGCGTGACGGAATCCATCGACAAAAAGCACGGCCGGAAGTATTCCTTCAGGGGGTGGATGTCCTATGACGAAATAGCGCCCGGGGTTTTCAAGTGGCTGAAGAAAAACAGGGGGATCCAGCGGATCGCCATGCTGGACCTGGACTATGAGTCGTCTCATCACGGGCACGACGTTGTCCAAAGGATTGCAGAGAAACTGGGGCTGGAAGTCGTTTATGACGAGTTCTACGAAGGCGGCACCAAGGACCTGAGCCCCTTTCTCCTGAAGGCGATCGCCAAGAAGCCCGACGTCATCTTCAACACCGCCACATCCGGAACGGGCTGGGGGCTCCTGATCAAGCAGGCCAGGGAGCTTGGATACGAGGGGCTGTTTGCCGAGAACCATCCGCCCACCCCCAAGGAAACAGGCGAGATCGCCGGCATGGACAACATGCAGGGCCTGATCGGATTCGGGTATGCAACCGATGGAGAAATGGCCCCGGAAGGCATGGTCGCTTTTAAAGACGCCTACGTCAAAAAATACGGAAGCTGGCACGAACACTCGACGGTTCTGGGGATTCCCTTCGCCTCCGTGCTCATGGCCATCGAGAAAGCCGGCACCCTGGATCCCGACAAGATAGCGGCGGTACTCGAATCGGGGGCCGAGTGGAAGATACCCTGGGGGATCACCGGGACGTGGGGAGGCGCCGGGTCCTACGGCCATCCCCACCAGTGGTTCGCGCCGAATTACGCCATTGAGGTACAGGGGGAGAAGGCCGTCCCGATCGGTGTCATCCCCATGAGCGACCTGCTTCACGGGTGGGATTAATAGAGGAACGGGTGGGTGGGCCTTGAGGGGCCCGCCCATGCGGGCGGGGGTCTTTTAATAGTCATGTTCGTCCTTTATGGTCAGGTGGTCGTGAATGGGCTTGTCTCCGGGTTGATCTACGCGCTGACCGCCGCGGGGTTTTCCCTGATTTACGGCAACGCCGGCATCCTTTTCTTTGCCATCGGCGATGCCTACATGCTTGGGGCCATTTCGTTCTATTACCTCATTGCGGTGGCGGGCCTACCCTACCCTTTGGCGCTTCTGGCCGTCCTGGTTCTCCTTGGGCTGCTGGGCGTGATCCTGGAAGCCGTCATTTTCCGCCGCCTCAGGGGAAACGATCTGACCATGGCCTTCGCCTCCCTGGCCATAGGGCTTCTCATGGCGGGGATCGCCCTCGAGGTCTTCGGCGAACAGGGAAAAGGGCTTCCCAGCCCCTTTCCCGGCCGCTTCAAGGTGCTTGGAATCATGCTCACGTGGGACAAGGTCGTCATCATGGGAGCATCCCTGATCATCCTCTCGGGGCTTCACGCCTTCTTCAAGGCCACCCGGACCGGACGCGCCATCCGAGCCGTAAGCCAGGACCTGGACGCGGCCATGCTCATGGGGGTCGAGGTGAACTTCATAAAGGCCCTCACCTTTTTCATGGCCCTCGGGGTCGCGGGCGGAGCCGGGGCGCTCGTCACGCCGCTCTACTACGCGGACGTCTTCATGGGCCCCCCGGTCCTCATGACGACGCTGATCGTGGTCGTGCTCGGAGGGCTGGGCTCCTATCCCGGAGCCGTCATAGGAGGGCTCCTCATCGGGCTCATCGAATCCTTCGGGTACACGTTTATCGGCGGTGTGACCACGGTTTTGATGTTTCTGGCGGTTATCGCTTTACTGATATTCAAGCCTCAGGGGTTGCTTGGCCGTGAATGAGACGCCGCACAAGAATATACTGTTCCCGTTGATCGCGATCCTTCTCCTCGGGCTCCCGTGGGTCCTGCAGAGCGCCTACTCGCTCCACCTCATGATCATGGTCGGCCTGATGGTCGTTCTCGCCGCGAGCAACCGCCTCGTGCTGGTGTCCGGCGCGTGGTTCATGGGCCATGCGGCCTTTTACGCCATAGGCGCTTACGGAGTGGTCCTTTTGCGCTCCAAGGCGGGATTGGATTACTGGACCGCCCTCCCGCTGGCCGGCCTGATGGCGTCCCTGGTCGCCTTCGTTCTCGGGTACGCCACGAGCAGGGTCCGCGGCATTCCGTTCGCCATCATCAGTGTCGCCTTTGTGGAAGTGGTCCGGCTCACCATCATCAAGATAAAGTGGCTTGGGGGGCACAAGGCCCTCACGAGCCCCCCGCCGGAACCCCTGCTGGGAATCGATTTTTCGAGCAAGATCGAATATTATTATTTCATCCTTTTTCTGGTATTGATCACCCTTTTTATTTTGTATCTCATAGAGAATTCACCTGCCGGCGCGGCGCTCAAGACCATGGCGGCAAACGAGGAGCTCGCGGAATCCCTGGGGATCAACACCACCCGCTACAAGGTGTTCACCCTCACCTTGTGCGCCTTTTTCGGCGGCATGGCCGGGGGTTTTTACGCGCCCTATGTCGCCGTCACCGGGCCGACATCTTTCACCCTGAACACCTCGATTCTCATCCTGTTCAATGTCGTCGTCGGCGGGATGGGCAGTCTCTGGGGGCCCGTGGTCGGGGCCGTGTTCCTGACCCTCCTCCCGGAAGTTCTCCCGGGGCAGGCCGGGATCCAGAACATACTGTACGCGGGGGTCGTCCTGGCCGTTTTGTTTTTCCTGCCCCGCGGAATCGTTGATCTTCCGAACCGGATCCGGCTCGCCGCCGGCCGGCGAAAAGGGGGCAAACTTGCTTGAGGTCCTGAACCTGACGAAGAATTTCGGGGGACTCTTCGCCGTGAACGACCTGTCCTTCAGGGTCAAGCAGGGTGAGGTCGTGGGCCTCATCGGCCCCAACGGCGCGGGCAAGACGACCGTCTTCAGCCTGCTTTCGGGTTTCCTCAAGCCCTCGAGGGGGTCCATCCGGTTTCAGGGACAGGAGATCGCCGGGCTGCACCCCAACAAGACGGCCGCGAGAGGCCTTGTCCGGACATTCCAGCTCACGAGCCTCGCCGGTTCCCGGACGGTGCTCGAGAACGTCCTTGCGGCCCACCACCTCGCTCGAAAACCCCACATCCTCTCCACGGTCTTCAGGCTCCCCGGGGGGGGCCGCGCGGAGACTGTGATCCGTGAAAGGGCCATGGAGGGGTTGGGGCGTTTCGGCATGGCTGACGTGAGGGACGAAATCGCCATGAGCCTCCCCCACGGCAGGCAAAAGGCCCTGGGCATCCTCATGGCGCTGTGCGCCGACCCGAAGCTCCTGCTCCTGGACGAACCCACCGCCGGGATGAGCGGCGCGGAGACGGGGGAAATCATGAGCCTGATCTCTCGAATAAGGGGCGAGGGGACGACCGTCATGCTGGTGGAGCACGACCTGAGGGTCGTCATGGGGGCCTGCGACCGGGTGATCGTGCTCAATTACGGGAACAAGATCGCCGAGGGTTCGCCGGAGGAGGTGGCAAGAGACCCGGAGGTCATCTCCGCCTACCTGGGGTTCGAGCAGTCAGGGGGGGCGCGAAATGGCTGAAAGGCGCATTCTCGAAATATCCGACGTCCGGGTCAGCTTCGGAGGAGCCCGCATCCTGAGAGGCGTTGAGCTTGCGGTCCGGCAGGAGCAGATCGTGTGCCTCATCGGCGCGAACGGCGCGGGTAAGACGACCCTCCTGAGAACGATCGCGGGGCTCGAACGGCCGGATTCGGGAAAAATCACGGCATTCGGCCGGGACATCACCGGGGCCCGCCCGAGAGCGATTCTCACCCTCGGGCTCTCCATGGTGCCTGAGGCCGGGAGGGTGTTCAGCGACATGACCGTCATGGAAAACCTGCTCATGGGGGCTTACCTGCGGACGGACAAAAGAGAGACTGGAAAAGACCTGGAGCGGTGTTTCGAGTATTTCCCGGTCCTCGAAAAGAGGCGGCAGCAGACAGCGGGCTCCCTGTCGGGGGGGGAGAGGCAGATGCTTGCAGTGAGCCGGGCGCTGATGTCCAGGCCGAGGCTCCTCATGATGGACGAGCCTTCGTCGGGCCTGGCGCCCATCATGGTGAGCATGCTGGGCAATATGGTTGGGGAGGTCAATCGCACGGGCATCTCCGTTCTCCTCGTCGAGCAAAACGCCGAGATGGCCCTGAAGGTCGCGCACTACGGATACGTCCTGGAGCGGGGCCGTGTGCCCCTGGAAGGCCCGACCGGGGAGCTTCACGTGAACAGGAAGGTCCAGGCGGCCTACCTCGGGCTTATGGAGTGATTTATGGCTGAAAATGAGAGGTCGAGATCCCGACTTTTGTTCGAAAGAGCGGAAAAGGTCCTTCCCGGGCCCCAGAGCAATCTTCGAATCCCCATCTCCATCGCCCCGACCTACATCGTGAGGGGGGAAGGGGCGAGGCTCTGGGATGCGGACGACAGGGAATACATCGATTACATGATCGCCGCGGGGCCCGGCATCCTGGGCCATTCCAACACGGCGTACATCGAGGCGGTCGTCGAGCAGCTGAACCGCCTTTACTACACCGTTTCAGGCGCCACACAGACGCCCATGGAGGTCGAGCTTGCCGAGAAGATCGTACAGTACGTTCCCTGCGCGGAAAAGGTCCGGTTCTGCCTGTCCGGGACGGAGGCCGTGCAGCTCGCGTTACGCCTCGCAAGGGCATATACGGGCCGAAGAGTTTTCGTCCGTTTTGAAGGCGCCTACCACGGCTGGCTGGACAATGTCCTCGGTGGTGTCACCGCCGAAGACACCGTAAACCACCCTCACCCCCTCGCCTCGCCCGACGACCCCCTGGGGACCGACGGTCGTGACGACGCGGCGTTTGAACAGTCCTTCCGGCTTCCCTGGAACGAGTTCGGCATCGTCGAGCGTGTCCTCGAGAAACACTGGCGCGACGTGGCCATGATCCTGGTGGAGCCCGTCCAGGCGGCGGGGTGCTATGAGCCCAAGCCGGGTTTTCTGGACCACCTGCGAAACCTCTGCGACAGGTACGGCATCGTCCTCTGTTTCGACGAGGTGGTCACGGGATTCCGCCTGGCCATGGGCGGGGCCCAGGAGGCATACGGTGTGACTCCCGATCTCGCGACCTACGGAAAGGCCCTGGCAGCCGGGGTTCCCATATCGGCCGTGGCCGGCCGCGCCTCGATAATGGACCTCCTGAAGTCGTCCAGGGTGGTCGGCGCGGGGACCTTCAACGGCTACCCCCTGGGTGTGGCGGCGGCCCTCGCAACCATGTCCGCCCTGGAGTCCGCGGGCGGAGAATGTTTCACGCGTGTCGACCAAACCCAGGAGCTCCTGGCGTCGGGCCTCAGGAGGATCGGGGAGGAATCGGGGGTAAAAATGCTCGTCCAGGGTGTGAGAGGCCTTTTTGTCATCCATTTCACGGACCGCGAGAAGGTCTACAGCCTCAGGGAGCTCGCGGGATCGGACCCGTCGCTTCCGAACCGCCTCAGAGTTCTTCTGGCGGAAGAAGGGGTCCTCATCATGTGGGGCGGGCGCTGGTACGTCACCGCGGCCCACACCGAGGACGACGTCCGTGAAACCCTGGCGAAGGCCCGGAGGGCCATCGGGAGGCTTTAGAGGAGCACGCGGAATCCGGAGGGAAGCATGAACACGTCGCCCACACAGATCGAACCCTATCTCATGGCACTTCTGGCCTCCAGGGTAGGGTCCATTTCGGTCCAGATGAACAACATCATGATAAAGAGCGCGAGGTCCTCGGTTCTTGCTCTAGCGAGGGATTGCTCCACCGCCGTTCTTGACGCCGATGGACAGGTGCTCGCGTTCCCCGCCGGCTTTCCCGTTCACGTGGGCGGCACCTCCCTCGCGGGCGAGGCCCTCCTGGAGATGAAGGGCGGACGGCTCAGGCCGGGGGACGCCTATCTCCTCAACTCGCCGTACCACGGAAACACTCACCCCGCCGATCACACGATCCTGGTGCCCGTGTTCCACGAGGACGAACTGCTCTTCATCTGCGTCTGCCGGGGTCACCAGGCCGACATAGGAAACTCCGTCCCGACGACCTACCACACGACGGCGCGGGATGTTTACGAGGAAGGGGCCCTGATCTTTCCCTGCGTGAAGGTCCAGGAGGACTACACGGATGTGGAAGACATCGTCAACATGTGCAGGATGCGCATCCGGGTGCCCGAGGTCTGGTACGGCGACTACCTGGCCATGATCGGGGCCGCGCGGATAGGGGAAAGGGAGCTCCAGGGGATCGCACGGAAATACGGGCCGGACACCATCAGGGCCTTCTGCTCGGCGTGGCACGAGTACGGGCGACAGAGAATGGTCGAAGAGATCAGGAAGTTTCCCGCCGGAACAGCGTCCTACGAGACCACTCACGATCCGGTGCCCGGCCTTGTCCCGGGCGGGGTCGCCGTTCGCGTGAAGCTGACGGTCAACCCCGGGGAGGGATGGGTCGAGTGTGACTTCACGGACAATGAGGATTCCCTGCCCTGCGGGCTCAACGTGAGCGAGGCGACTCTCACTTCAGCGGCAAGGACTGGGGTCCTGAACCGCATGGAGGCGAAAGACCTGCCCCACTGCGAGGGGGCCCTGTCACGCATACGGATCAAGATGCTTGAAGGGAGCGTGGTCGGCAGATCGAGACACCCTTTCTCTTCCTCGGTTGCGACGACCAATGTGAACGACCGTGCGCTCGTGGCGGTCCAGTGCGCCTTCAACCAGATCACCGGGCGCCTGGGAATGGCCGAGCCCAAGTACGACATGGGGCCGGCGATCTCCGTCATATCCGGAAAGGATTCCCGGAAGGGCGACCGGCCCTACGTCACCCAGATCATCGGGGCGACCGGTGGTTTTGGAGGCATGAACGGCCGGGACGGGTACGCCCATTACGCCATCTCCAACGGGGGTATGTATGTCGTGAACTCGGTGGAGATGGTGGAAAACCAGTACCCGATCAGGTACCTCAAGCAGGAGATCGCGTCGGACAGGGCGGGCGCGGGAAAATTCGACGGGGGCCCTTCAGCCGAGACCATACTCGCCCCCGTGACCGACCCGGTGACCTTCGTCTACCTGGGGGACGGCCGCGACAACCCCGCAAAGGGTGCCGCCGGGGGCCTCAACGGGGCCCCCGCGCAGGCCTTCAGGGAGCGCGTCCTCGACGGCGTCCGCACGGAAACGATCGAGGAGCTCCCAATGATACACCAGGTAACCCTCCCGCCCGGGGAGGCCCTGAAAGGACTTTATTCCGCGGCGGGCGGATACGGTGACCCCCTGGAACGGGATCCCGAGCTTGTCCGGCACAGGGTCCTGGAAGGGTGGGCGACAGCGGAACGTGCACGGAACGTCTACGGCGTGGTCCTGGACGAGTCGCCCGGGGGTTGCTCGGTGAACCGGGAGGCGACGGAAGAGCTGCGCGCGCATCTGAAAAAAGGGAGGCCATAGAGTAATGGGGATTCGCGTCTGTATCGACATCGGCGGAACATTCACCGATGTGGCCGTGGTCAACGACGAGGACGGCGGGCTCAACATATTCAAGAACTCGACCACGCCCGACGAATACGCCAGAGGTGTCCTCGCGGGCCTGACGGATGCCGCCGAATTTTACGGAATGGAGCCGGCCGAGTTTCTCAGGCTCTGCTCCTCATCCCGCGGAGGGGCGATAAACTACGGCACGACGATCGCCACCAACGCCCTCATCCAGCAGAAAACCGCCCGGGTGGGACTGATCTGCACCGAGGGTCACAGGGACATTCTGACCTTCCGGGAGGGGGGAAAGGACGACCCTTTCGACTGGGACCTGGATTACCCGGACCCTTACGTGCCCCGCCACCTCACCGTGGGCGTTCCCGAACGTGTGGGGGCCGGGGGGGAGGTGGTCAAGCCTCTTGACGAGGACGCGGTCCGCGAGGCGGTTCTGCGGTTCAAGGCGCTCGATGTCGATGTCATCGCCGTGAGCCTCTTGTGGTCCATGGTCAACCCCGGGCACGAACGACGCGTGGGAGCGATCATCGAACGGGAGTGGCCGGGGGTCAAGTTCAACCTCAGCCACCTCGTCAACCCCATCATCGGCGAGTACAGGCGGACCATCGCCACGGTGATCAACGCCTCCCTGCTTCCCATAGTCGGTCCCTACCTCCACGGTTTCGACGAGAGGCTCAAGGAGCTCGGTTACGAGGGGGACCTGAGCGTCGTCTCCTGCTTCGGCGGGATCCTCTCCCTTGAAGACATGGTCCGCCGGCCGATTTACAGCGTGGACTCGGGCCCCACGGGGGCTCCTGTCGCGGGTCTGCTTTTCGCCCGCAAGGAATTGGAGAGCAGCAACGCCGTCACGTGCGACATGGGAGGCACCAGCTTCGACGTGAGCCGGGTGACGGACGGCGTCATCTCCGAGACCCCGGATGCGAAGGTAGGGTTTGATTGCCTCGGCATTCGAAAGGTCGACACGAAATCCATCGGCGCGGGGGGCGGATCCATCGCGAGGGTCGACTCAGGAGGGCTCCTGCACGTGGGCCCGGAATCCGCGGGCGCCATGCCCGGGCCCGCCTGCTATGGCCGGGGCGGAAGGCGGCCGACCGTCACCGACGCCAACCTCGTGCTCGGCTACTTGAACCCGAAAGCCATCCTGGGCGGAAGAATGGATCTGAACCGGGGCCTGGCCGCCGACGCCATCCAAAGAGACATCGCTGGCCCCCTCGGGCTTGACACCCGGGAGGCTGCCTTCTCCGTTTGGAAAACGGTCTGTGTCAACATGACGGACGCCATCCGGATGATCACATCCTGGGAGGGAATCGATCCCGTGGAATATGTGTTCGTCTCGGGCGGCGGCGCGGCCGGCCTCCACATCATCCCCATGCTCAAGGACCTGGGCGTGCGCCGTCTCATCATCCCCAAGGCGGCGGGGGTCCTTTCCGCCGTCGGCGGGCTGGCCTCGGACATGGTCTCCGAATTTCAGCTGAACACTGAGACGGAAACAAGCGATTTCGATTACAGCGGGGTGAATTCGACCCTCGAGGAGCTCAAGGAAAAGGCCCGCCTCTTCCTTGAGCGAAACCGGGTGCCTCCCGAGAATCGCGCGCTCGAGTTCACAGCGGACGCGCGCTACCTCTCCCAGCCGTGGCAGATCACCCTACCCGTTTCGGGCTCGCCCTACCAGGGCGCAGCGGATGTGGAAAACCTGATGGACTCCTTTCACAGGGTCCACGAGCAGCTCCGCGGCAGTCGCGAGGCGGGTCAGCACATCGCCATCTCAACGTGGCGGGTGAAAGCCGTCGGGCGGACACCGGAGTTGATTTACAGGACCGCCGCGCCCGGCGGGACGGAACCCGAAGAAGAAGCGAAGCTCGACGACAGGGAGGCTTACTTCAAGGAAATCGGGGGGCCCACCTGGACCCCGGTCTTTCACGGCGACCGGCTCAGGCCGGGAAACCGTGTGATCGGACCGGCAATCGTCGAGGAAATGGCCACGACACTGGTCGTTTTCCCGGGCACCTGGATCGAGGTGTCCGCGCTCGGCGGGTACGTAGTCCATTTTTCCCAAGCCTGTTTAGAAAGGTAACAATATGGAAAAGCTCATTATCACGGCCGCGGTGACCGGCTCCCTGGTGACGCCGGAGCAGAACCCGGGCCTGCCGGTCACGCCGGAGGAGATCGCCTCCGCGGCTATCGAGAGCGCCGGGGCGGGGGCCGCCATGGTTCACCTTCACGTGAGGGACCCTGAAAGCGGCCGGCCCGTGCACGACGCGGATCTTTTCGCCGACGTCATCGGACGCATCCGGGCACGGAGCGACGTGATCGTCAACATTTCAACCGGCGGGGGGCCGGGCATGAGCTTTGACGAGAGGATCGGCGTGATTCCCGCTCTCGCGGCCCGGCCCGGTCTCAAGCCCGAGGTGGCCTCTCTAAACGCCGGCTCCGTCAACTTCGGCATCCTGAGCCAGAGGACGGGCGAGTTCGTCATGAGCGCCGTCCAGGAAAACCCCTGGCCCGAGTTGAAGAGGTTCGCGGAGACCATGTCGAGGCACGACGTGAAACCGGAGATCGAGATCTACGAGGCCGGGATGATTCACAACGCCGTGGTCCTGGAATCCATTGGGGCCCTCAGGGCGCCGTTGCACTTTCAATTCGTCCTGGGTGTGCTCGGCGCCCTCCAGGCAAGGGTGGACAACCTCGTTTTCCTGAAGAACTCTCTTCCCCCGGGTGCCACCTGGTCTGTCTGCGCGGTGGGGCTCGAGATTTTCGAAATGGCTCCCGTGGCCATTGCATCGGGCGGCCATGTGCGCGTGGGCCTGGAGGACACGGTTTTTCTGGCCCCTGGTGTGAAGGTACGTTCCAATCGTGAACTTGTCGCCAAAATAGCCGACATGGCCCAATGGATTGGAAGACCCCTGGCGACCCCGGAAGAAGCCAGAGAGATGCTCCACATCCGCAACGCGGCCGGAAAGGAAGGTGATTCATGAACCAGCTGCAAGGCGTCATGGACGCCATACAACTTCCAAGGGTGAGCCAGGTCGGGGTCGTCGTGAGGGATGTCCGAAAGGCGTGTGAATTCTACCGGAAATTCTTCGGCCTCGGACCCTTCACGATTTATGAGTTCGAACCGGACCGCCACTGGTACATGGAAGAGCCGTCACCCCTCAGGCTCATGATGGGTAAGGCCATGTGGGGGGATGTGGAGTTTGAGCTCATCGAGCCCCTCGAAGGCCGGTCCCTCCACAGGGAGTTTCTTGAAAGCAACGGCGAAGGGCTTCAGCACCTCGGTTTCATCGTTGCGGACTATGAAGGCGTCTGCGGCCGCATGGTCGAGGCCGGCTTCAGCCCTTTGATGCGGGCGGAATCCTACCTGGAGCAATACGGCGGAGATCTCAAGGCGTGCTACTTTGACACGCGTCGCGTGGGTGGCGTTATTTGCGAGGTCATATGGAAATCATGGCTCCCGGAGTGTACGGCGTGAAAACGGCCCGGTCGGCGGTGGACCGCGAAGGCGGCGGCTTGAGGCTGAACCACATAGGCTTCGTGGTGGATGACATCGAGGGCGCCGTCCGGGTCATGAGCGCCCTCGGCTTGAAGAAAAGCACCCCGCCCGAACCGGACCCCGTCCAGAAGGTGAACGCCGCCTTTGTCGAGATTGTCCCGGATCAGGGCGTCTACCTGGAACTCCTCGAGCCGGTTTCCGGGGATTCACCCATATCCGGTCACCTGGAGAAGGGAGGGGGCCTGCATCACCTCTGTTTCGAAGTGGTCGACATGGACGCCGCCTGTGCCCGGCTGGGCAGCGAAGGCTATCGATGCGTCACACGCCCGACCGCCTGCGTCGGCTTTGACCGGAGTTTTGGGCTCGAAGGCACACGGATCGCCTTTTTCCTGACCCCCATGCGTCTCCTGGTGGAACTCGTGGAGAAGAACGGGGGCGGCCTTCGTTGACAAATTGTGTAAACTTCACTAAACACAGGTTTTTTCAAGGAAATAAATCCCGGTTCATCTTTTGAAACAGGGACATTGAAACCGCCGATGGAAAAAGAAGAGATCCTCCAGAATGTGAAAGACCGCATCATAAGGGGTAAATGGAACCCGGGGGAGCGGATCATCGAACTGCAATTGTCCCGAGAGCTGAGTTGCGGCAGGGCCAAGGTGAGGGAAGCCTTGAGGCAACTGGAACAGGAGGGGTTCGTTACAATAATTCCCAACGTGGGAACCGTCGTCAGCGAACTTTCCCAGAAGGATATTGTCCAGATTTACGATCTCATGGGGGTCCTGGAAGGTCTCAGCCTGCGCATCGCCACGCCTTTCCTCGCCAGGGAAGTCATAGCCCGAATAGAGGAGCTCGTTTTGGGGTTTGAAAAGAGCAGGAACGATCCATTTCTGATGTCCCAGCACAATTTTGAATTACACCGTTTTTTGACCACGCTCAGCGGGAATGAGCGGCTCATTCAATTCATGGAAAACATCCGCATGCATACCTACAGAATGCGCCTTCAGACATTCTATTCCGAAGATCAGATTGAAGCCAGCATCGTGGAGCACAGACAAATACTGCAAGCGATTAAAGAGAAAAAGGCGGAGGAAGCCGAAGCAATTATTCGAAAACATTACCAGAACGCAAAAGAACGTCTAATCAAAAGGGATTACTACACTTATTAATCTAGTGCCCATCCATAAATCCCGAATTTTCGGGGGTGAGGTTTGGGCGAATACGGCTCTAACCTACTCCGCGCTGGGTGTCCCAGACGCGAAAGCCACGTCATTTAGGCGACTTGAGGTAAAATCGCC
>Ga0272443_10000859_pt1 | contig 50214 bp, 24 predicted proteins | sample SSMAcet12_FD_193581 | JGI IMG/M metagenome (GOLD analysis project Ga0272443, IMG submission 193581) | Marine sediment archaeal communities from Little Sippewissett salt marsh, Falmouth, MA, United States - SSM-Acet-12 | ecosystem: Environmental > Aquatic > Marine > Wetlands > Sediment ...
CGAATCCTACTACGGGTTCCGCTCGTTCAACCAACTGCTGGAAGAGGCCGAGGCGCAGGGCATCCTCGACCTGGAGCGCGAGGAAAAGTCCGGCGGCTACATCATCCGGGGCTGCCACGCGCCCTAGCGATCTGTCGTCTGCGGGATTCACAGACCGAGCAGACGCCCATCTTATGGCGGTTGTCCTCTGCCAGATGACGCGCAGTGCGTAGCAGAATATCTCGGTATTCGTGGGGGGGCTCCAGGCACCGTTCGGGGGGCTTTCACAGAGACATCGCGCCGGGTCGAGGCCCAAGAGCCTTGCAAGGGGATGGCCATTTCGGGTATCATAGGAGACGAGGCGTGCAGGCGGTGCCATTCATGCGGTCATAGCGGAGAGACGTGCGATGAGAGGGTTCCGATCGGTCCTACTGAGCTGTTTGATGGTTTCCTTGGGGATCGCCGAGATACCGATCCACTTGGAGGGCCAGTTGGGCGGGAGCAGCCAAGCCATTGCGATCTCGGAACGGAGTGGGATTGCCTATCTCGGAGTGGGCCCGCGCGTCGTGACGCTGGACATCTCGGACCCCAACGAGATCCGCCAAATCGCCCAAAGTGAGGTCCTGCCCGAGGTCGTGGAGGATGTGGTCGTCAGGGATGGGTATGTGTATGTCGCCGATGGATACGCCGGCCTGGTTATCCTCGACGCGTCCGATGCCAATACCCCCAGCGTTGTCGGTCGATGGAGCCACCTGGAAGGCTACACCACCGCCCGCGGGCGCAGCGTGCGTCTCTTCGGAGACTACGCCTATTTCGCCGACGGCAGCGAAGGCCTGCACATCATCGACGTGTCACATCCCACCAAACCGGGCCGCATCGGCGGCGTCACCACGGTCTACCCCAAGGCCGTGGCGGTCACCGACGGATATGCCTTCGTGGATTCCTACGCCGAAGGGGTGACAGTTATCGACGTATCCGATCCGACCCAGCCCCGAACGTTGCCCCAATCTGAAGTGCTGCCTCAACCGACGGCCATGGAGATCGTCGGCAATCTGCTCTATGCCTCCGGAGCCATCAAAGGGGAGTCGGGACTGTATGTCATCGACGCCCATGATCCCGCCCGTCTTTCCTGGGTGGGCCGCTGCAGAATGAACTATCCTGAGGGACTGGTGATCGCAGAGGAGATGGCCTACGTCACCAACAGATGGAACGGACTCGACATCATTGATCTGGCCGATCCGGCGCTGCCCGCGCATATCGGCAGCTACAAGACCCAGGGGGCTGCCACCGCGGTCGCGGTCTGTGACCGCGGCACCTGCATTGCCACGGACTACGGCGGTTTGGAGATCGTGGACGTCTCATCCCCTACGGCACCGGTCCCCTTCGGAATGTACGCGACCACCAACTTCGGAGACATCGCGGTCGCAGGCTCGTACGCCTACTTGACCAGCGCCTACACGGGGATGCAGATCGTAGACGTTTCCGATCGGGCGGCTCCTTCCTACGTGAGTTGGCTTGATCTGACGTACGCGAACGCGGTGGAATTGGGGAAAGGGCATATCTGCGTCGCCGACGGTTGGGACTTCCTGGCCGTAGACGTGACGCATCCTTGGGAACCGCTGGTGATGGGAGCTCATGACCTGGGCCAGGAAAACGATGATCTCGTCGTCGTTGACCGACACGTCTATCTCGCCACCAATCGAAACCTGGCCATCCTCGACGTGGTCAATCCCCGCAACCCGGTCCAGGTGGGATGGTGTGACGTGTCTGGTTCCAGTCGCGGTGTGTGTATCTTGGATGGATACGCTTATGTGGCGCATTCCGAAGGACTGGATATCATAGACGTGTCCGACCCCTGTGCGCCTTTGCTCGTGTCATGCTATAGCGACGACATCGGGGTGTTCCAAGTGGCCGTTGTTGACGGCTTTGCGTATCTGGCGAATGCGAATTCCGGACTGCGCATACTGGACGTCTCAGATCCCTACCTGTCTGAATATGTCGCGCGCTACGACACGTACTATGCGCACGACATCGTCATTCGAGACCAATTCGCGCTGCTGCTCGACTACCGCGACGGCCTGCAGATCATCGACATCTCCGACCCCGATTCCCTGGTCTCGGTCGGAGCGTGTGATGTGCCGGGCTATGCGATGCGGCTGGCCGTTGTGGACGACTACGCGTACGTGGCGTGCAGTTCCGGCGGACTTGCCATCCTGAAAATCGACTGGTCCGGTGCGCTGGAACCGAAGAGGGAACTCGACAACCACGATCCCTAACGACACGATTGGGGTCGATGCTGAGACCATCGTCGTTGACATGGCTCTCGGCGGGCGAAACGAGCGTAAGGAGTGAAGTCATGAGGCGATTTGGGACGGTGTTGCTGATCGGTCTCGCTGGTTTGGGGTGTGCGTCGCGGCCGGAGGCGTACTGGTACCGTCCGGATAAGACGCTAGAGGAGGCGCGGGCCGACTGCAAGGCATGCAATCGCCAGGCCCAGGCGCACGCCCAGGAAGAACACATTCGGCGCTATCAGGACAGCATCACGCGCGGTCGGCCCTGGCAGATGGGCAGCGAAGCGCACGAAGAGGCCAACCGGGACCTCGATGAGTATAATGCCTTCGTTGCCTGTATGAACGCCAAGGGGTATCAGCGACGTCGGGAATTGCCGCTCGGGTCCGACCTCAGCACAGGCAAGTGTTTCGGCGCCGATCGTGGCCAGCACCTGGCCGGGCGCCGCGCCGGAGGCGCAGAGACGGGTGACGGATACCCGCCTATCGACGTGCGTTTCCGTGGGTCAGCCACGCCAGATTGAAACGCGCCAAAGCGATGGTCTCGTAGAGTTTCTTTTCGCCCCGTTCGAAGAGCAGGTAGATCGTGCCGTCCGGTCCGGCTGCCAGCGACGAATACGAACTTGGGCCTTCGTACACCAGCCGCTTGACGGGCCAGGTCTTGGCGCCGTCGAAGCTGGCCCAGACCGTCATGCGGATGCGCGTCTTGCCCGGGTTGTCGGGCGTGCTGAACAGCAGGACATCTTTGCCATTCGTGGCTTCCAAGGGCAGAGCCACCAGCCCGGCGTTGCAGCCGTAGCTGGGTTTGGTGCCGTATTTGAAGTAGAATGGCTCGCCCACCTCGAAGAGGTCCATGGAGACCTCCCAGTCCGTCCACATGTGCCCACCGTCGTGGCTCCAGGCGATGCGCCGGCGGTGATCGACCGCCATGTGACAGCGCGAGTTGTAGTAGACGTTGCCATCGGACAATTCCGCCAGCGTTCCTTCGCCCGTCCCGCTTTGGACCGGTCCGCTGGTCTGCCAGGTTTGGCCGTGATCGTCACTGTAGATGGCGGTGTTGTAGTTGTAGGGCCACCACTCCTGATCGTTGTTTCCCTTAGGTGGCTGGATACGGGCGGGCATCAGCAGCCGGCCCTTGTGCGCGCCGTAGCGCAGTGTCACGCCCGATTCCGAACAGGTCGTCTGCACCGGGACGCCCTCGGGCGCACCGTGTCCGGCGGCATTGGCTTTGACCACGATGGTTTCCTTCTTCCAGGTCTTCCCGGTATCGCTGCTGCGCCAGAGCCGACCGTTCTTGGGATCGACGACCAGCACATCTGCGGTGGTGGCGTCAACCACCGCGCTGCCACTGGCGTCGGGGCCGATTTCCTGAATCGGCTCCCAGGTCTTGCCCCCATCCGTACTGCGGCGCAGCAGCCGGCCCGACCGGGCGAAGGCCAGCACGGTGCCGTCGGTGGCCACGACGATGTTCGGGATACGCACGGACTCGAAGATATCCTGCATCTCGAAAACAGGTGCCGCCTGTGCGGCAAAGCCCGTACCCACCAACGATAGAATGCTCATGAAACTCAATAGCAAGGTCTTGGTTCGCATGTCTCTCTCCGGTCAAGATGGTTCGTGGCTACTCCGTACTGTCTCACGAAGGCCATTGTCTGTCGCAATCTACTTGAACGCAACCCTATTCTCGTTACGCGCGGCATGGGTGGCAGCCTCAAGTCCGGAGGACTTGGGGATGGTTCGTCGCTAAGAGGCCTGCTCGCCAAACATGAGCCAGACCGGTCTGCCATCCCCAAGCTGCGCTTGAGGCTGCCACCCGGCGCTGTCGCTTGAATTCTCGGGAGATTCTGCTAGTCTTGATCTGAAGGGCTGTTGATACTGTGACGGCATGTCTTCAGAGTGGGACACGAGGCGAAGGAAGAGGTGGACTATGGATCGGATGCGGATTGGGTTGGCGGTTATCTTGGCGGTGACGTGCTGTGGCTATGCGCAGGATGCGAGCCGCTACGCTCTTGAAGACCGTGGGACTTTCGATGCGGCCGACCGGGTTCAGGTGACCGTGGAGATACGTGACGTCGCCGAGCCGGGCAAGAGACTTCCCGTGCGGGCGATTGTCACCGCGGCCGACGGTTCCCACGCCGACGGGTCGGGTCACGGGTTGTATGCCGATGGGCGCTTCTATGCCGACGGAGAGTTCGAAGTCGTCGTGCCGGCCGGCCAGACCCGGATCGAGTTGCGCAGCGGGCCGTACTATGTGCCGTTGGTGATTGAAGAGAATCTGGCAGCAGGGCGGGCCTACCATGTGGCCGCGAAACTCTTTCACTGGTTCGCGCCGGAAGCGCACGGCTGGTACGGTGGCGACAACCACGTCCACGCCTTGCACGATGCCCACGCGACGGTGCGGGCGAGCCTGAGGTATACGGCACTGCAGGGCCGGGCCAACGGCTTGAACTGGATCACTGAGGCGGGTTCGAACGTTCCCTATGACGACATCAACCGGCTGGACACGGATCAGTTTCTTTTACGCTACGCGACGGAGCAGCGACCCGGCGCCTACGTGGGGCACGTCAACACGCCCGGTATCACTCAGCCGCTGCCGCAAGAGGCACTGGCGGCACTATCGAATCGGCCCTTGCCCGTCCAGGCGCTCAAAAGGCAAGCACACCAACTTGGCGGTGTCGCGGTTCATACGCATCCCTTGTCGCCGCCATACCAGTTGCACTGGATGGGGGCGACGGAGTTTTTCTCCGATGCCGTGATGGGCAACTGTGCGGACCTGTTCGACATCGATTCACGGGCCACGGAATGGCTATGGTTCATGGCGCTGAACCTGGGCAACAAGGTTGGGGCCAGTGGCTCGACGGACAGCGCTCTAGGCCGGGTACGCACCGCGTCGCCAGGAGACCGCCGTGTGTATTGCCAGGCCGATGCGTTCACCTATCCTGCGATTGTGGAAGGCTTGCGCCGCGGGCGGACTATGGCGACCAACGGCTGCCGCATGTTTCCCTTGTTCGAGATCGACGGTCGTCAGCCGGGCGATGTGATTGAACTGAAGGGCAAAGAGCGATTCACCGCGGCGCTGACGATTCACATCTGGGACGGCGCGCGCACGGCTCAGCTCCACCGCAATGGCCTCCGCGTCTGGGCGGCCGACCTGACCGGCCGGGGTGGACCCATCGAGCTGGAGAAGGAGATCGAAGAATCCCAGAACTGCTGGTACGTCCTGCGCGTCGAAGACCGACACGGCAACTGGGCGATTACGAGTCCGATCTATTTTCAGGCGGACGCAGACCCGAAGAAGTCACCGGCTGAGGCGATCCTGCTGGAGATCAGCAATTGCACGCGGTTCATCGAATTGCGGCGGCAGTTCCACGCCCACATCATCGCGACGGTGGCTGAGGGTGAGACGATCGCAGCGGTGGAGTTGCTGCGTGACGGTCAAGTGCAGCAGGCGTTCACCGTGCAGGCAGGAGACAGGATCGCCCAAGGCAAGGTGCCCGTGAACGGCTTGCGGGGCGATTACCAGCAGGGGTGGGTGTGGACCCCGAACGCCGAGAAGGCGGTGCATTTCCAGGGCGACTACCCGGTGACGGACTCGGGCTGGTACGCCGTGCGCCTGCAGACCAGCACGGGCCGCATGGTCACCTCCGACGGCGTTCATTTCGACGCAACCTATCCCAACAGCCGGACGATGTCCGTGGCCCATCTAAACGGCCGCGGCAGTTCCCTGAAACTGCTCGGCTACGGTGAGGAAATGCCTCTGGCGGACGTCAAGCTGCCCTTCGAGGGCGACCACTGGTGGTATCCCAAACGCACCTACTGGCAGATGGTCGCCGATTTTGGCCAGGGTCCCCAGCAACTGGGAGGTGGCTGGGACGGGGCCCGGGCCAATTTCCGTGCCGCGAACTGATCTTCCGCACACTCCGACCCACCTTGTTTCGCTGCCCTCGATTTGTTAGAATAACGCTAAAGAGCCGACTCCTCGAGTGCGGAGGGACCAGAGGTCCACTTGAGTGTCGCGCAATATCAGTCGGAAGGAGTGCATCACATATGGTCCGTTCTGCGAAGACGTTTCCACTGTTTCTGAGTCTTCTTCTTCTCGTCGGATTAGCGCCGCGGCCCGCAAAGGCGGCCGATCTGGTCATCAGCGAGTTCGTGGCCTCCAACGCCCGGAGCCTGCGCGACTCGGATGGCGATTATCCTGACTGGATCGAGATCCAGAACACCACCGCCGAGACGGTGAGTCTCAACGGCTGGTCGCTGACCGACGACCCGAACGACTTGACCAAATGGGAGTTTCCTGCCGTCTCCATCGCCCCCGGCGCGTATCTGGTCGTCTTTGCCTCGAGCAAAGACCAGTGCGATCCGGACGGCGAGTTGCACGCGAGTTTTGCGCTGGCGGCCGGCGGTGAATCGGTGCTGCTGGTTGGGCCGGACGGCGCGGTGGTGCACGGTTACCGGGACTACCCGCCACAGTTCTCCGACATCGCCTACGGCATGAGCGGTTCCGGCTCGGGCACCCAGACCGAAACGATCCTGATTCCTGAAGGCGCCGATGCCAGGGCGCTGATCCCGACCGATGGAACGCTGGGCTTGGATTGGATTTTGCCCGGGTTCGGTGACTCGGCTTGGCTGGCCGGCCCGACGGGCGTCGGGTACGATTACGGCGACCTTGTCGGCCTCGACATCAGCGCGATGCGCAACGTGAATGAGACCGCGTATGTCCGGGTTCCGTTTCAGGTTGACGCCGCCGCGGACGTAGGGCAGTTGATCCTGCGCATGAAGTATGAAGACGGCTTCGTCGCCTACTTGAACGGCGTCGAGGTGGCCCGGGGCAACGCGCCGCCGGCCGAGGAGCTGACGTGGAATTCGGGATCACTGGGCGGAGCGACGCGCGGTGACGATTACGCCGTGGTCTTCGAGGAGTTCGATATCACTGCGTATGGCGACCGGCTCATCGAAGGTGAGAACATCCTGGCCATTCACGGGCTCAATGCCGGTCTGAACAGTTCCGATCTGCTGGTGTTGCCCGAACTGGTGGCGATCCGCTTTGAGCCGATGGATTTGTCCGGTGTCGTCGAGGGCTATCTGCTCCAGCCTTCGCCCGGCGCGCCGAACCAGACGGCGCTGGCTCAGATCGGGCCGGCGATCTACGACGTGACGGAGAATCCGCCGCCTCCGCTGCCGGGTGACGATCTGGTCGTCACGGCGCGTGTCAACCAAACGCTGGCGCCGGTGCTGGGGGTGAGCTTGAGTTGGGTCGTCGGCTTCGAGGTGGAGAGCCGCGTGCCGGTAGCCGGTTCGATCCTGATGGTCGATGATGGCACGGCAGGCGACGCCGTGGCCGATGACGGCATCTACACGGCGGTTATCCCTGGCACATCCCTGACGGCCGGCAATATGGTGCGGTGGAGTGTCAGCGCCGTAGACATCACGGGCGAGTATTCGCGGGCTCCGCTGTTTCCGCATCACGACGATTCGCCCGAGTTCTACGGGACTGTGGTGCAGGATCCGACACTCGATTCGGACTTGCCCATTCTGCAATGGTTCGTCGAGAACGTCTCTGCCTCCGAATCGCGCAGTGGGACGCGCTGTGCGGTCTTCTACCTCGACCAGTTCTACGACAATGTCAACGTCCACATCCGCGGCGGCAGCACCTCCGGCGCGACGAAGAAGCACTTCAAGTTCCGCTTCAATCACGGCTACAAGTTCCAGTACCGCGAGGACGCACCGCGGGTCAACGAGTTCAATCTCAACAGCACGTTCAGTGACAAGGCCTACCTGCGGCAGAACCTGGCGTTCAACGCGTACGATTGGTGTGGCTGCCCGGGCAGTGAATCGTTTCCGATGCGCGCCCAGCGGAACGGCGCGTTCTTCGGTGTCCAGATCTTTATCGAGGAGCCGGAAGAGGAACTGCTGGAGCGCGAAGGGCTCGACCCGGACGGGGCGCTCTACAAAATCTACGACACGTTTAACGTGGGCGCCTGGGCCGAGAAGAAGTCGCGGCGTTGGGAGACGCAGGACGATCTGAATGATTTCCGGCGGGCCATCAACAACACCTCCGGGACCACGCTGCACCACAACATCTTCGATTACGTGGATCTGCCCCGGACGCTCAATTACCTGGCCGCGACGATCCTGTGCCATCAGAACGATCACCCGCACAAGAACCACTATCTCTACTGCGATTCCGACGGTTCGGGCCAATGGTGCTTCATGCCGTGGGACCACGACCTGACCTGGGGCTCCAACTGGATCGGCAGCCAGGGCGGTTCCTATAGCGACGTCATCTACGCGGCCGACGATCGCGTGCCGGGGCGATCCAGCGATGTCAAGCCTTCGCACCCCTTCGTCGGCAAGCAGGACTGTCAGGAATGGAATCGGCACTGGAATCATCTGATCGACGCGCTGCTCGACGATGACGTCGTGCGGGAGATGTACCTGCGCCGCCTGCGGACGGTGATGGACGATTTTCTCAAAGCGCCCGGAACCCCTTACGAAGATTTGTTCGTCGAGAACCGGATCGACGAACTGGTCGCGGCGATGCGACACGACGTCGCGCTGGACTATGCGAAGTGGGCCAACCCGTGGCCCTGGGGCGGCCAAGGTGGCTATCCGCGCGATCAGTCGTTCCAATATGCGATCGACGTGATCAAGGAGGACTACCTGGCCGTGCGACGGACGCACTTGTTCGTCACGCACAACGTCGATCGCGTGGCCGGCTACAATATCTCGGGGTCTTATTCGGCCGCCATCCCCAACGCTCAGCCGGCCGATGCCACGCTGGCCTTCAGTGCGTACGAATTCAACCCGTCTTCTGGCAACCAGGAAGAGGAGTACATCGAGCTGGTCAATCCGAATGCTTATGCGGTGGACATCTCGGATTGGCAATTGACCGGAGGCGTAGAGCACACGTTTCTGCCCGGCACGGTGATTGTCGCCGGAGGCAGTCTCTATGTCTCGCCCAGCGCTGGCGCTTTTCTCAATCGGGTGGCGAGTCCCAGCGGCGGAGAAGGGCGGTTCGTGCAGGGCAACTACCGGGGGCATCTGTCCAGTTGGGGTGAGACGGTGGAACTGACGGATCGTGCCGGCCGGCTCGTGGCAACCCTGACCTATCCGGGCGAGCCCAGCGACCAGCAGCGCTATCTGCGCATCACCGAGATCATGTACAACCCGGCCGACTCCGGATCGTTCGACAGCGATGAATATGAATTCATCGAGTTGCAGAACATTGGCACGACTGCTTTGTCCCTGGCGGGGGTGAAGCTGACCGACGGCGTGACCTACGCGTTCGCCGATGATGTGGCTCTGTCGCTCGCGCCCGGCGGCTGCCTCGTGATCGTCAAGAACCTCGGCGCCTTTGCCGAATGCTACGATATCAGTGCCGTCGACCTGGCGCCGGGGATGTATACCGGCAGCCTGGGCAATGGCGGCGAGACGATCAAGCTGGAGGACCGGAACAACAGCACCATCCTCGAATTCAAATACCAGGACGACTGGTTCGACGAAACCGACGGATTGGGATACTCTCTGACCATCAAGGATGCCGCCAGCTCGGATCTGGCCGGCTGGGATGACGCTGAGGCGTGGCAGGCCAGTGCGAATGAAGGTGGTTCTCCGGGAAGCAACTAGGAGCGAGGTATGAGATTCTCCGTTTGGCTGGTCGCGGCGCTGTTGCTGTCGCTCTCGTGGTACGTCATGGCTCAGGAGACGCCGGTCATCAGCGAGTTTCTGGCTTCCAATACCAGCCGGGCACCGCTCTCAGCCGGCGAACTTCTCGACGAGGACGGTGAATCTTCCGACTGGATCGAAATCTGGAATCCGTCGTTCGAGGCGGTGAATCTGGCCGGCTGGTTTCTCACGGATAATCTGGACAATCCGACGAAGTGGGAATTCCCGGCCGTCGAATTGGCCCCGAACGATTTCCTCGTCGTGTTCGCTTCGGGCAAGGACCGGCGCGATCCGACGAGTGAGTTGCATACGAGCTTCGCGTTGGCGGCCGGTGGCGAATCCGTGGCGCTGGTCGCGCCCGGTGAGACGGTCGTCCATGCCTATGCCGACTACCGGCCGCAGTTCACCGATATCGCCTATGGCTTGAGCGCCGGAGATTCGGGGCTTCAAACCGAGACGGTCCTGGTGGCCGAGGGCGCGACGGCCCGAGCGCTGATCCCCTCCGATGGGACGCTGGGCCTGGCCTGGACGCAGACGGATTTCGATGACGGCGCCTGGCTGAGCGGCACGACCGGCGTCGGCTTCGACTACCCGGGTCTGGTCGGCCTCGATGTGACCGCCATGCGGGGCGTCAACGAGACGGTTTACGTCCGTATCCCGTTTCAGATCGAGGACCCCGCTTCGGTGGGCCGGCTGACCCTGCGCATGAAATACGAGGATGGCTTCGTCGCCTTGCTGAACGGGGTCGAAGTGGCGCGGTCCAACGCGCCGGACGTGGCGGAGCCGGCCTGGGACACGGCCGCGGCGGCGATTCGTCCGGACCAGGAGGCTGTAACGTTCGAAGACTTCGACATTTCCGCCCATGCCGAGCGATTGGTGGCAGGTGACAACATCCTGGCCATCCAGGGCCTGAACATCGACTTGATCAGTTCCGATCTGTTGGTGCTGCCCGAACTGGTGGCGGTGAGCTTCCATACGATCGATTGGTCGCAGGTGTATGAGGGATTCCTCGCCGAGCCGACTCCCGGCGCCTCCAACGGGGACCTGCTGACCGAGATGGGCCCGGCGCTGCACGAGGTCACGGAGAACCCGCCTCGTCCGGCACCGGGCGAAGATGTTACGATTACCGCGCGAGTCGCCGAGACGCTGGCGCCGGTACTCGGCGCGCAGTTGACCTGGGAGGTCAACTTCAACGCGGAGAGCCGCGTGGAGACGGGCGACGTGGTGCCCATGGTCGACGATGGCACGGCTGGTGACGCCGTCGCGGGCGACGGGGTGTACACCGCTGTGATCCCCGGGATGGTATGCGAGCCGGGTAGTATGGTGCGTTGGCGGGTTGACGCCGTGGATACCGAAGGCCGAATGTCACGCAATCCGCTCTTCTTGCGCCCCGACGATGCTCCCGAATTCTACGGGACAGTCGTCCAGGACCCGGCGTTCAGCTCGGGATTGCCCATCCTGTACTGGTTCTCACAGGAGCCGAGTCGCACGCGGACGCGCAGCGGAGGCCGAGCATCTGTGTTCTTCGACGGGGAATTCTACGACAACGTCTTCGTGCGCCAGCGGGGCGGCTACACCGCCCAGAACTCACAGAAGTTCGTCTTCAACCGTGGCCACCGCTTTCGCCTTTCGCCCGAGCACGCGCGCGTCCGGGAATTCAACCTGAACGAGAGTGGTTCCGATTCCACCTACCTGCGTCAGCCGCTGGCGTTCGAGACCATGCGCAACGCGGGGAGTCCGGCCTCGCTATCGTTTCTGATGTTGTCCGTGCTCAATGGTGAGGTGGATCGCGTCGGCATCTACATCGAGCAGGTGGACGAGGAATTCCTGGAACGCAATGGCCTGCGTTCAGACGGGGCGCTCTACAAGTTCGTCCAGCGCTCGTCGATAACACCGGTGTTCAACGATACCAGCACGGGTATCGAGAAGAAAACGCGCGAGTACGAGGGATATGAGGACATCGCAGCGGTCGTGACCGGTCTGAACGCGTCGAGCGAGGAGCGGCGCCGCGTATTCGTATTCGACAACTTCGATCTGCCTCAGATGATGAACTATCTGGCAGCGCGGTGCCTGCTCCAGGACACCGACGACATCCGCAAGAATTTCTACTTCTATCGCGACACCAACGGCAGCGGCGAGTGGTCGATCTTCCCGTGGGACAAGGACTGGACTTTCGGTATTATCGGTGACGGCGGCGTTTACACCACCCATCCCTTCCTCGGCGCCGATTCGCATCCGAAGAACGACGGTCGGCAGTGGAGCGTGTACCTCAGCGTGATGTATCATCTGCCGGAGACGCAGGAGATGTTCCTGAGGCGGCTCCGCACCGTGATGGATCAGTGGCTTCAGCCGCCGGGCGTGCCGGAAGGGTCGCTGTGGTTTGAGAACCGGATCGATGAAATGGTGGACCAGGCGCAGGGGAAGCTGCCGGGCGGCGCTCGCTCGCTGAAGAACTATTTCCCGCCGCGCCGTGAGCAGTTGTACCTCGAGCACAGCATCCACAACACGACAGCCCCGCCGCCCGGAGGCTGTGCGGGGATTCCGGGTTATCAGCCGGGCGATGCCACCCTGGCGTTCGGCACCTGCGACGCCAATCCCGTCTCGGGCAACCAGGACGAAGAATACCTCGAATTGATCAATCCGAACGCGTACGCTGTCGATATCTCAGACTGGACGCTGACCGGCGGGATCGAGCACACGTTTCGACCCGGTACAGTCGTCATCGCGGGCGGTAGTCTCTACGTTTCGCCCAACGTGCGGACCTTCCGGCAGAGGACGCTTAGCCCGAGAGGTGGGCAAGGGCGCTTCGTGCAGGGCAACTACCGTGGACATCTCTCCAGTTGGGGCGAGACTATCGATCTTGAGGACCAGCACGGCCGACTTGTCGCGAGCCTGACCTATCCGGGCGATCCCAGCGACCAGCAGCGCTATCTGCGCGTGAGCGAGATCATGTACAACCCACCGGCGGCAGAGCCGTTCGACAACGAGGACTACGAATTTCTCGAACTGACGAACGTCGGCTCGGAGCCGCTGTCACTGGCGGGCGTCAAACTGACCGACGGAATCTCCTACGCCTTTGCGGATGATTCGTCGGTGACACTTGCGCCGGGTGGCTATCTCGTCATCGTCAGGAACCGCGAGGCGTTCGCGGCCCGGTACGACACGAGCACCATCGATCTGGCGCCGGGGGTTTTTGCCGGCCACCTCAGCAATGCCGGTGAGACGATCAAGCTGGAAGACCACACCAACAGCACGATCCTCGCATTCGACTATCAGGACGATTGGTTCGACGAGACCGACGGTCGCGGCTTCTCGCTCGTCAGTCGCGATCCCGCGGACCCCGACCGCGACCAGTGGGGCCGGGCCGAGGGCTGGTGCCAGAGTGCCGAGCAGGGGGGCTCCCCCGGATATGAGGGTGGCCAGAGTTGCCCCGATTCGCTATAATCGCATTGTCGGCGATCGGAACGAGGCCGGTCGTTCACGGCAGATGTTTCGCGATTTGGCATAGGTGCAGATTTGCTGACAAGACGCTCATCGATCCGCATGGTGGTCCTGGCGGTCCTGGCCATTCCAGCGATTCTTCCACCGGGCGTGGGATACAGCGCGACGAACGCGTCAGCGCGGGAGGTGATTCAATACCAGCTCCGGACCTTGCGTCCGGCCATCGAGGATCTGAGGCGGACATTCGGCGCACGTTATCCGCAGGGCCGTGCGTATCTGCGCCGGTTGGACGAGTTGGACGAAGCGTTTGCTCGGAACGATCCAACCGTAGGGAAACGCCTCGAACTGCTGCGGCGGGAGGCTCTGCTCGCTAATCCCTTGCTGGATTTCGACAAGGTGCTGGTCGTCAAACGCAAGAGCATGCGGTACGTCCCGTCGGCGCAGGATAAGAAGATCTGGTTCTCCAACAACCCCGGTGCGGACCTGGGCTTTCCCTCGAACCATGAGTGCAACTCGTCGCTCCCACGGGAAGGCTACGACAACGAGATTGCGATCCTGTCGTTGAACGAGCCGGGCCGTGGTTTGGTGACCCTGTATCGTCCAGAGACGGACGCGTATGTGGGAGAGGTGGATCTGCATTGGGCGGCCGACCGGTTGCTGTTCACGCAGTCGGATCCGACGAGCTGGAAGGTGTGGGAGATGCGAACGGATGGCACGCAACTGCGCCAGGTTTCGCAGATGCCCGAGGACGTGGACAGTTTCGATGCCTGCTATCTGCCTGACGGCAGGATCGTCTTCGGATCGACCGCTTCGTATCAGGCGGTTCCGTGCTGGCACGGGCAGAAATTGGTGAGCAATCTCTATCTGATGAACGCCGACGGTTCCGGCGTGCGCCAGCTCTGCTTCGACCAGGACCACGATCTCCATCCGTGCGTGCTGCCCAACGGACAGGTGCTGTTTCATCGTTGGGACTACACCGGGATCAACCACATCTTCATGCGACAGTTGATGGTGATGAATCCGGACGGGACGGGGCAGCGAGCCGTGTACGGCAGCAATTCCTGGTTCCCGAATTCGCTGTACTTTCCGCAGCCGTTGCCGGGCCGGAGCAACCACCTGGTCAGCATTCTCGCGGGCTATCACGGCGTGCACAAGATGGGCCAGCTCGTCCTGTTGGATACGAACCAAGGGTGGTACGAGGCCGAGGGCCTGGTGACGCGGATTTCAGGGAAGGGCGATCCGATCAGGCCCGTCGTGCGCGATCACCTGGTGGATCGCGATTGGCCCAAGTTTCTCCATCCCTATCCGTTGAGTGACAAGCATTTCCTGGTCGCCTGCTGGCCGGAGCGGGCGGCAAGCTGGGGGATCTATCTGGCCGACGTTTTCGACAATCTCTTGCTGGTGCGCGAAGAACCGGGCTATGCCCTGTTCGAGCCCGTACCGATTACGCAACGACCTGTGCCTCGGGTGATTCCGGATCGCGTCGAACCGACTGCTGAGACGGGGGTGGTCTATCTGCACGATGTCTACGCCGGGCCCGGTCTGGCGGGCGTACCGCGCGGCACGGCGCAGCGATTGCGGATTCTGGCCTACCATTTCGGCTATCGTGGTTTGGCGGGTCCCGACAAGATCGGCTACGGCGGCCCGTGGGAAGCGATGCGCATCCTGGGGACAGTGCCTTTGGCCGAAGATGGCTCAGCGATGTTCCGCGTGCCGGCCAACACGCCCGTCGCGGTTCAGCCGCTGGATGCCGAGGGCAAAGCGATACAACTGATGCGGAGTTGGTTCACGGTGATGCCGGGTGAGAAGCTTTCCTGCGTTGGGTGTCATGAGAGTCCGGCCGAGGTGGCCCGGGGGGAAATGGCGCAGGCCGCCCGACAGCCCGTGCAAGCAATCGAGCCGTGGTACGGGCTGGCACGCGGCTTCGACTTCGCGCGGGAAGTTCAGCCCGTCCTGAATAGACATTGCGTCTCTTGTCACGACGGCCGCGCGGGCCGGCCTGACTTGCGGCCTGAGGATCAGGTGCCCAACTACCGAGGACAGCGTCTGGCCAAGCTGGGCGTTGACCGGCTGCATCCAGAGATGCGGAAGGATACCGAAGGGTTTCTGAAGTACACACCGGCCTACGACGCGCTGCTGCCGTTCGTACGCCGCGTGGGTATTGAGGACGACGTCAGCCTGTTGATCGCGGGGGAGTATCATGCCGATACCAGCCCGCTGATCCAGCTCCTGCGCGCCGGGCATCAGGGCGTTGCGCTCGACCGCGAAGCCTGGGACCGGCTCGTCACGTGGATCGATCTCAACGCGCCGTGTCACGGTACCTGGGGCGATGTGTACCCGGTTCCCGACGGCGCCCACGAGCGGCGCATGGAATTGCGTCGTGCTTTTGGCGGCCCGCGGGTCGACCCCGAGCAGGTTCCGGAGGCGTTGGTGTACGACGAGACGCCGGTTGCGAGGGTGTCGCTGCCTCGGGGGACGACAGGGCCTTCACGGGCAGTTGCCGAGGTTTCCCCGGTATCGTGGCAGACCAGCCGTGAGCGAATCGTCGATCTTGGTGAGGGGGTCACGCTGAAACTGGTTCGGCTTCCGGCTGGACCCGGGGCGGCGGAGCGGCCGTTGTGGATGGGGGCCTTCGAGATAACCAACGAACAGTTCCGGCGGTTTGACCCCGATCACGACAGTCGCTACTATCAGAAACGGCACGCGCGCAGCGATGATCGAGGCTTGTCTTTGAGTGACAACCAACAACCGGCGGTAAGAGTGTCGTGGGAGCAGGCGATGGCGTTTTGCCACTGGCTTTCAGCGCGCACGCCGATGCACTTTACCTTACCGACTGAGACCCAGTGGGAATATGCCTGTCGTGCCGGCTCTGATTCGCCGCTGAGTTTCGGCGATCCGAACGATGACTTTTCAGCCTGGGCCAACATGGCGGATCTGGCGTTCGCGGGGCGCGCCACCGAACAGCAGCGCCTGGCTTGGGAAAAGGGCAAGGCCCCCCAGGTGACGGGGGGATTGGAGCATCTGGCCATGGAAGGGGCGGCGCTGGCGAGTACGTGCTGCAATGACGGCGCTGTCGTGACCGCGCCCGTTGGCAGCTATCGCCCAAACGCGTGGGGCCTTTTCGACATGCACGGCAATGCGGCCGAATGGACCCGCGATGCCGAGGCGCCGACGCCAGAGCAGGGACGGGGGCACGTCGAACGCAAGATTGTGTGCGGCGGGTCGTTCTTCGATCCGCCCCGATATGGCCAGAGCACGGCACGCGTCGCCTATCCCGCGTGGCAACGCGTTTTCAATGTGGGTTTTCGGGTGGTTTGTGTAGATACCGGTACTCCTGAGGTAGCGGTGAATGTGATTGAGAAGAGGGCAGTCGAATGAAGCAGACAGTGGCAAGGAAGTTCGGTTGGTCGGTGATGGTTATGGTGATGCTGGCCTCTCTGGGATCCGCTGGGGCCGCGGAGCCGGTCTATCTCTCTCCCCAGGCGATGGCGACAGCGGCCAACGGTACGCAGCTCTACATCGCCTTCGGCGCGGCGCAGCAGGTGGGCGTGTTCGATGTGGCGCAGGGCAAGGTCGTGCGCCGGATCGAGGTGCCGGGCGAGCCGACGAGTCTGGCCGTCAGTGGCGGAGGCCGGTGGCTGTATGTCAGTTGCGGCGGTGCCGATGGACGGGTCTGTGTCATCGACCTGCATAGTGATGAGATGACCCGAGAGATTCCGGTTGGGTATGGTCCCAGTGACCTGGCGCTGGATGCACGGCGCAACGTGCTGTACGTGTGCAATCGTTTTGCCAATGACGTGTGGGCCCTCGACGTCACTGCAGCGAAGTGTGTCGGGAAGGCGACGGTGACGCGCGAACCGATCGCCGCGGCGCTGACGGTTGATGGTCGCTGGCTGTACGTGGGGAACCATCTGCCCATCGGTGCGGCTAACGTCGGACCCGTGGCTTCGGACGTGTCCGTCATCGATACGGAAACGATGCAGGTGCGCACTTCGATCGCGCTGCCCAACGGCAGTACGGGCGTGCGCGATCTTGCTGCTTCTCCGGACGGCCGGTACGTCTTCGTCTCGCATATCCTGGGCCGCTACACGATGCCGACGACGCAGTTGGATCGGGGATGGATGAATACCAATGCCTTGACCGTGATCGATGCGGTCAAGCACAAGGCGATCGATACGGTGCTGCTGGACGATGTCGATGAGGGCGCGGCCAATCCCTGGGCGATTGCCTGTTCAGCCGACGGCAAGACGGTCTTCGTCACGCATGCGGGGACTGATGAGGTCAGCGTGATCGATGTGGACGCGATGATGACCAAGATTGGGGATCATCAGGCGCAGCAGCCGAGTAACGGCAGCGGCGGTAGCTATGCTTCCTACGGCGGCCGCGTCGTCTCTACGATTCCGAACCAGCTCAGCTTCCTCAAGGATGTCCGGCGGCGGATTACCCTGAAGGGTAGGGGACCGCGAGCACTCGCTGTGCTCGGGTCGAAGGCTTATGTCGCGGAATACTACACGGATAGCCTCTCAATGGTCGATGCGGGCGCGGACCGGGCCAAAGTGACAGCGCTGGCGTTGGGCCCGCAGCAGGAGCTCACGGGCCGGCGGCGGGGCGAGATGCTGTTCAACGACGCCCATCTGTGTTTTCAGAAGTGGCAGAGCTGCGCGAGCTGCCATCCGGACGCGCGCGTCGATGCCTTGAACTGGGATCTGCTCAACGACGGGATCGGCAATCCGAAGAATACCAAGACCATGCTGCTGGCGCACCAGACGGCACCGGCGATGATTACGGGCGTGCGCCCCAACGCCGAATCGGCGGTGCGGGCCGGGTTCCGGCATATCCTGTTCGCGGTCCCGGAGGAAGAGAACGCCGTCGTGATCGACCAATACCTCCACGGGTTGGAGCCGCTACCGAGTCCGCACTTGGTGGAAGGTCAACTGAGTGTGGCGGCGGTGCGGGGCAAAGCGGTCTTCGCGCAAGCACACTGTGCCTCGTGTCACAGTGGTGAACTGCTGACCGACAGGGAGAAGTACGATGTTGGCACCGCCGAGGGTCTGGACAAAGGGATTCAGTTTGATACGCCGTCGCTGGTGGAGGCCTGGCGCACGGGGCCGTACCTATACGATGGTCGGGCCGCTACGATTCACGAAGTCGTGACGAAGTACAACCCGACCGATAAGCACGGGACCACGTCGAATCTGAGCGACGCGGAGATCGACGACCTGGTCGAATACGTCCTGTCGCAGTGATCTCGATTCTGCCCGGGACATGTGAGGTATGTCATCCTGAACGCAGCGGAGCGTAGTGAAGGATCTGGCTTTCGTATACGGCGAGGTCTTTCGATCTGGGCCCAGATCCTTCGCCTCCGGCTCAGGATGACACAGCCAGGGGTGTGGAGAATTCCCTCGGTTAACCCTACTCTTCCGGGGGTTCGAATTTATAGCCGACCTCGCGGATGGTGTGGATGTAAATGGGGTGGTGCGGGTTCGGTTCGATCTTGTTACGCAGCGTCGTGACGAAGCGGTCGATGGTGCGTGAGCCGACGTAGGCGTCGTAGCCCCAGACCTGGTTGAGAATCTCGTCGCGCGACAGTGCCCGGCCCGGCCGCTTGACGAACAGTTCGAGCAAGCCGAATTCCTTGGGCGAAAGCTTGATCTCTTCCCCGTTACGGGTCAATTTGCGGGCGGGCAGATCCAGCGTGCAATCACCGAAGTGATACACTTCCGCCTCAGGCTGTTGCGTGCGACGCAAGAGTGCCTCGGCCCGGGCCAGCAGTTCCTTGATGCTGAACGGTTTGGTGACGTAGTCGTCGGCGCCGAGGTTCAAGCCCAGCACGATATCCGATTCCTCGCCCTTGGCGGTGAGCATGATGATGGCGGTATCGAGCCCTTCCTTGCGAATGAGTCGACAGACCTCGTAGCCGTTGATCTTGGGGAGCATCAAATCGAGCAGGACGAGATCGGGTTTGGCGTTCAGGACGGTATTGAGACCGGTTTCGCCGTCCTCAGCGGTCAGGACGTGGTAGCCCTGAAACTCGAAGTTGTCCTTGAGTCCCCTGAGCATGGTGGGATCGTCTTCAACGATCAGTACGGTTTCCATGGGCTTGTGGCACTTCAAACTGATACCCCTCGTTCCCCATCATCCGAATATACGGCGGCCGGTTTGGGTCCGGCTCGATCTTGCGTTGCAGCCGCGCGATGGTCTGGTCGACGTCCTGCAGCGTCACGAAACGGGCGTGGCCCCAGACGGCCGCACGAATCTCTTCCCGTGTCAATGGGCAGCCCGGCTGTTTGAGAAAGAGCCGGAGCATCTTCAATTCACCCGGCGTCAGCGCCACGTCTTCTCCCTGGCGCAGCAGGGTGCCGTTGCGGAGGTCCAGCCGGCAACCGCCGAATTCATACACCAGCGGTTCACAGGTTCCCCGTCGCCGCATGAAGGCGTTGGCCCGCGCCAGCAGTTCCTTGATGCTGAACGGCTTGCTCACGTAGTCGTCGGCGCCGGTGTTGAGGCCCATCACGACGTCGGACTCTTCGTCACGCGCCGTCAGCATGATGATCGGCATATCGAGATTCCTCGCGCGGATGTGCGAGCAGACCTCGTAGCCGTCAATTCCCGGTAGCATGATGTCCAGTATAATCAGGTCGGGCCGTTCCTGCAACGCGTTGGTCAGGCCCTCGTTGCCGTCGCCGGCGGTGAGGGTCTGGTAGCCTTTGATCCGGAAGTTGTCTTCCAGGCCCCGTCGCAGAACGGGATCGTCTTCCACGATGAGCACGGTTCCCATCTTACAGTCCTTTCTCTAAGTGGTGCCGTGTATGGGCAGCTTGACGGTGAAGATGCTGCCCTGGCTCGGTTTGCTCTCGACGCCGATAGTGCCACCGTGGGCGTCGACAATGAACTTGGCGATACTCAGACCCAGGCCGCACCCTTCGGCGCGTCGCGCCAGGCTGCGATCCGTCTGGTAAAACCGTTTGAAGATGCGTTTGACGGCCCGACGCGGAATGCCGACGCCGTTATCGGAGACCGCAAAGCGGACCGCATGGTCCTCAGCGGTGACGCGCAGGGCAATCTGCTTGTTCTCATAGGAATACTTGCAGGCGTTGTCGAGCAGGTTGACCAGGACCGTCACCATGGCATCGGTGTCCGCCCGCACCTCGGGAAGATTGTCTTCGATGTCGACGTCGAGATGGCATGCGGACCGTTCGAACTTGGTCTTGACCGCCTCGATGGCGGCCTGGGCAATGGCTTCGGGCCGGGCCGGGCGGATACGGAAGGCCTGCTTGTTGCGCTCCATGCGCGAGAACGTCAGGAAGTTGTCGATTAGTCGGCTGAGCCGTCCGTTTTCGCGCGAGATCAGCTCCAGGTAGTCCGTCACCTGCTGTTGGTCCCGGTAATGGCCTTCCAGCAGCGTGTCCACCAGGACGCGCATCGAGGCCAGTGGCGTCTTGAGTTCATGGGTGACGGTGGCGATGAAATCGTTCTTGAGACGATTGAGCTTGACCTGACGGCCGATGGCCTTGGCCGCCACGGCGCCGAAGGCCAGAATGATCATGATCACGAGCGTGCCCGTCCAGGTGTACATGGCGATGCGCTGGCCCGCCGCCCGGTCGAGTTCGTCGCCTTCCTTGAAGAACAGTTCGATCTTCCAGTTGGGAAAGTACGTGCCGATGGCTCCGGTCGCGAACGGTTCCTTTTCGGGCTCGGTGCTGCCCATGACCAGTTGCCCGCTCTCATCCAGGATACGGCAGTCCATGTACTCGTTCTGGAACATCGCGGCAAAGTCTGTGAGCACCGAGCGAATCGTCGCGTCCGAGATCAGGGCGAAGTACGTGCGTTGTTGGGATCGATGCACCAGCCCGTAGGCCGTTGGCTGCTGATCGGGCAGGGGCTGGAGCCTGTCGGGGAGCCACGTTTGGAACGCCGCGGTGTTGGGAAAGCGATTGAGCAGATCGAGAGAGCGTTCCTCGGCTGCGATCAGCTTGCTCAAGGGTGCTTTGTGGATGCTGCGCCACTGGGCCTCGAGCCTGGGCATCGCGCGCATCAGATCGTACACCCTTTGTGCCACGAACAGATTTTGGTCGGTGGTCAGTGACGCACCGGCCTCATTCGGCTGATACAGCATGGCGACGAGCCGGTCAAACGTCTTCTCCAGCATATCCTCGTGTTGTGCCCGGTCCCGCACCCAACTCAACATCAGCAGTTGGGCATTGGCGATCAGCGACAGGATCGTCGCATCTCCCGTGTCGGCAAGCTCGGTGAAGACCGCCGGCTGGCATACTCTGATGGCTTCGTCGATGCGGTCGAGCTTGCCCAGGGAGCGGCTCTGTCCGATCACGGCCGCCAGGTAGCGGCGATCGTACACCGGATCGGCTTGCGGGTTCTGCTTGGGCCAGGCCAATCCTTGCTTGATCAGCTTGGCCAGGCGACGCAGGTCGGTGAGTGCCGAGCGCGCGTGCTTCTCATACTGCTGAGCGGCCTGGTCGTAGTCGCGCTCGACGAATTCCAATTGCCAGGCATCCGCGAACATATCGGTACTTTCGCCTGCCCCTCCCGCGTCGCGGGTCAGCGCTGGATAGAGGGGCTCACCCGACGGCGCGTAGATCAGCAGTCCGTCGCAGCCGTTCCGGCCGGTCGCCGCCACGAATTCCTGATAGGGGTGAGCGACTTCGTCCTGCCCCAGCAACCGGCAACGGGCCAGCCAGTCCTCGTTGGCTTTGCGTACCGTCGCGTCGAGTCGGCTTCTACAGACGGTAATCAGCTTCTGCCGGATCACCAGGCGTTCGTTGTCGATGGCCTCGTTCATAAACCACAACAAGCAGACGGTGGGCAGTATCACCACCACGAGGAGCAGCAATACCACCCACCGAAACTGACCGTAGCCCGTGTTCGCTTTCGCCTTCGTCCGCACCAGCGACCTCAAATCTGGTTATGCCGTCTGTGTTATTTGCCGGCCAGCGCCGCGAGCGCGTCGCCGCTGAGGGCATAGTTGTAAACGCGCACGTCGTCCAGCATGCCGTTCCAGAAGCGATCGGGCATGTCCGCGTTGGCCCCGATCAGAACCGGTGCATCGGTCCTGCTGATGCTGCCCGAGGCTTCCTGAGACGCATCCAAGGCCCCGTTGATGTACAGGGACATCTTACTGCCATCGTAGATGCCGGCCACGTGATACCACCGTCCGGTGCCGAGGGCTTGGGTGCTGTAGAGACTTCCATACTGGTTGCCGCCGGGGATGCTGAGGCCCGTACAGGCGAATTCCAGCGTGCTCTCTTCGTTGTTCCGTTGGATGCGCCAGGCGTAGTCGCCCTTTGTCACGATGGCTTGCCATGGTTTGTCAAAGGCGTTGATCTTGATCCAGGCTGCGACGGTGACGCTGCCGCTGGCGTCAAATCCGGATTTGCTCTCGATTTCGATGTAATCGTCCACGCCGTCGAACTCCAGCGCGCCGCCGACCTTGCCGCCGGACGGTTTCCAGGTTGGGCTGCCGATGAGTTTGCCCGTACGGCTGTTGCCTGAAGCGTCATTCGCTTCGCGGTCGCCCGTTTCATCCAGCTTCCACCAGGCAAGCATGCCGAGCGGTTGGGCCGTGCCGAAGACGTTCGGATGCAGATAGGCATCGTCCTGCGGCGCGTGCCAGGCGAGCTTGGAATTGCGCTGCCCGCCGCCGTCGTCATCACTGACCTGCACGTCGAAGCCGATCGGGATGCCCGCCATGGGCTTGGTGCCCAGCGTTCGCCACGGCAGCTTGATCTCAGCGCGGTAGCCTGCATTCGTCCGGGCAAAGGCGGCCTCGACACCGTCCATTTTCCCGTGTTGCGACTCGCCCAGCGCCGGGGAGCTGGCATCCCACCCGAAGTGGAACTGGAAGTCGTTGTCGTCATAGCTGTCGCGTTTGCTGTTGTCCGCGTCGATGAAGACCTCGACCATATCGTCGAGCCAGAACTCCTCCGAATCGTTCTGGAGATCGTCATCGGTGACATCGACCAGTACATAGAGGTTGTTCTTATCGTACAGGGCTTTGAACGAGGCCGAGCAGTCCTCTTTTGACGACGGCGCATCGTAGTAGCTCTTCTCCAGATCGTACGCCTGGGCGGCCGCCCAGCTCCCATCGACCTTGCCGTCGATGGCGGGGGCCGTCTCGGTCGGCGCGATGCCGGCCGCGGGGTCCTGATCATCCCAACTCATCGAGTGGCCCTCGATCTGGGCCATGGCCTGCTGGATCTTCATGACGGAGGCGAAGACCTGGCCCACTGGCGGGAGGTTGTCGACGCTCAGTCGGACACCAAAGTTGTTCGTCTCTTCTGAGGTTTGCAGGCGAATGGTGGTCCTCTCGGTGGCTTGGGCCAGTTGAGTCATCGCCTGGCGCACTTGGTTGCCTAGGTCGTTGTCCGGAACGTCCGTGTTCTGGAGACCGAAGTTGATGAGTCCGGACAGGTTGATCAATAGGAGCTTGTTTGTCGATTCCGGCAGAGCGTTCAAGGCAGTTTGTAGCGACCCTTTGCCCGATGCGCCCGAACCTCGCTTCAGCGCTGCGGCCGATGTTGAAATGAGATCTGGATTGAGCGAGAAAACCGTGGTCTTGCTGGTCTGATCCATGTAGCCGTAGATGTTCTGCTGATTGGCCAGCGTGATCTCATAGCGGCCGTTCATGGGTTCAGTTTGAGTGAGGATCAGGTTGGCTGAGTTGAGCACGGTCGTCAAGAGTTCACGCGTTTTCAGCGGATCGGTACTGGTGATACTTACCCCGAAAGCCTTGGCTTGCGGCGGAATCTCCTGATTTTGGGCCAGCATATCGCCCGTCGTCGGGACCATGAAGAGCGATATCTGCTCGATGTTGCGGAACAGATCGGCACCGATGTCGAGACTGGTCGCGCTGAGGATTTGCCCAGTGATCGCTTGTGCCTGCGGCGTGTCCGGTCCTCCCAATCCCAGGGACAGCAGCGCAATTGCATCGGAGGGTACGGCCTTAAGGGCGGCCTTATTCAGATGCGGGGTGCGGATCATGTTGTAGGCAACGCAGTTGTGCCCGGACTTGAGATTGGCGTTGGCCTCGACGGCGATCGCTGTTTCTTCGATCGACAGCGAGGCGATGATATCGTTGACGTTCTCGAAATCGACGAAGCCGTTGGCCATGTGGATCTCCTGCGGAATCGCATCCGGCGGGAGTACCTTCATCAGGCCCTGATAGGCATCGTTGACGTTGACCCACAGCGTCAGCGCGTTGTCTTGTCGGGCGCGCTTGCTGATCTTGGCGAACGATTCATTGGCAGAGGCCAGGGACGGACCGCCCAGCAGGCCTTTGTAACGCTTGACCGCCGTGGCGAGTTGCTCAAGGGCCTGGTCCGACGGGCTGGCCAGGATGACAACCGTGTCGTCGTACGAGGCGCCGCCGCCGTCGGGGAAGTGGACCGTTTTCATGCCTTCAATGGCCTCAACCGAACGACCGGCCATTCCCAGCCCGGCCAGCAGCAGGCCGCGCAGGATGTCACTTTGCCCGGGGTACAGCACGGCAATCACCGACGGGGGGCCGCCGTGGGCGATCCCGGCCAATCCGGTGACACCGATTCCCATGCCGCGGATCTTCTTGAATTCAGCCATCATGCTCGGGTTCATCAGGGCGCCCACCATATTGGCCGGCCCCATCTCATTGTCCGACCACTGATTGCCTCCGCCCATCATGGCCAAGGGATTCTCGAAAGGCGTGCCCTTGAGCATGTTGAGGATGGTCTCGATCTGCTTTCCAGGACTGCCGATCTCCACGTACATGATCGTTTCCGGCGGCATCAGGCTGGCCGGATCGGCATTGCTCAACTCATCCAGCAAGGGTTTGACCTTCTCGATCAGTTGGGTTTGATCGCGGTGTTCGGTCACCAGCCTGCTGAACGCCGCCTTGGCCTCGAGCTCGTTCTTGAGCTTTGTGTAACACATGCCCTGGCGATAGAGGGCTTGGGCCACGAGGTTGTCCTGAGCGGAATCGTCCTCGATGACTTGCTGGTAGATCTTGATGGCTGCCTGGAGATCGCCTTCGACCTCCTCGGCATAGAGACCCTCCCGTAGCAACACGGACGCCGACTTCGCCAGAATGGTCGAACTGGTCAAGGTCAGCAACAACAACACAATTCTGGGTAGCGACATTCGCTTGATCATGGTGCTCTCCTTTCCAAACAGAGTAGCAAAGATCGTTGATTTCCGACAAGCGCAATATGCCGCATGCGTGTTACCGATTTGTTACCGGTCTGTCCTTTTTCGATGAATTTGAGCATCTCGGGAAGGGACGTCTGACGGTGGTTACGCCAAATGAAAAGCGACCATGACAAGCGTATGTCATGGTCGCTGTGTGGTGTATTCGACACGTGTGCTACGCGTTTTCCTTTTCGGGAGGCGCCTTCTCCGGGGGCACCGGTTCTTGCGGCGGTTTGGCAGTCTCGTCCTTCTCGGGTTTCTGGGTCGTCTCGCCCAGGTATTGGGGCAGTTCCACGCCGGCCATGCCGGCCACTTCATGCAGGGGCGGAATGGACCGGATCAGGCCGGAAAGGAAATTCGCGGTCGATGACGTGCCTTTTTCGTTGTTGCCCGAGTCCCAGACCGTGACCTTGTCGATCTTGATGTTCTTGATGGCTTCCACCTGGCGGGCCACGATATCCTCGATCTTCTCGATCATCAGCAGCGTCGAGGCCGAGCGGGCATCGCCGTTACAACTTCGGACCAACGCCTCATAGCCGGCCGCCTTGCTGTCCAGCACCTGGCGGATACCCTTGGCCTCCGCCTCGTACTTCGCCAGCGTCGCATCAGCCTGACCCTTTGCTTCGCGCCGGTACTTCTCGGCCTGGGCCTCGGCGGCAATCTCCACTTTGCGCCGCTCCGTTTCCTCACGCACCACTTCCTCGGCATTCAAACGTTCCTGCTCGGCCAGGTACTGAGCTTTCTGGATCTCCACCTCGGCCTTGCGTTTGGCGACCTCACCTTTCTCGAACGCCTCGGCCTGTTTGCTCGCCAGTTCCGCGTTGTAGTCGGCGATCTCGGCCAGCGATTTGTTCTCGCCCTCGACAGCCAACGCTTCCTGTTGTTTGACGAACACGCGCTGGTTGGCCTCGGCCTCCTTCTCACCCTTGACCGCTTCGGCCTCCTGTTGCTGTACAAAGACGCGGCGGTCGGCCTCGGCTTTCTTCTGGCCTTTGTCGGCCTCAGCAACATTCTCGGCCACGCGGATCGTCCGGTCTCGATCAGCCTCGGCCTCGCCGATGCGGGCCACGGTTTCCTGCTGTTGCACGAAGACGCGCCGATCGGCCTCGGCCGTCTTCTGGCCTTTCTCCGATTCGGCGGTGTGCTGGGCCACCCGAATCGCCCGCTCGCGGTTGGCCTGAGCTTCACCGATGTCACCGAGCTTGACCTGCTCGGCCACGTCGACCTTGGCCTTGTTGATGGCCTCGGAGGCGGCCTTCTTCCCGATCGATTCGATATAGTCCGATTCGTCGGTGATGTCGGTGATGTTGACGTTGATCAGATACAAGCCGATTTTGTTCAGTTCGGGCTCGACGTTCTTGCGGATGGAATCCAGGAAGCTCTCGCGATCCTGGTTGATCTGCTCGATCGTCAGCGAGGCGACGGTCAGACGCAACTGGCCAAAGATGATTTCCTTGGCCATGTCCTCGATCTCGCGCGGCTGCAAACGCAGCAGACGTTCGGCCGCGTTGTTCATGATCGCCTTGTCCGTACTGACACCGACGGTGAACGTACTCGGCACGTTGATGCGGATGTTCTGTAGCGACAGCGCCCCCTGCAAGGGGATGCTGATGGTCATGGGCGTCAGGCTCATGTACGAGTAGTCCTGGATCAGCGGCCAGACGAAAGCGCCGCCGCCATGGACGCACCGCGCCGACTGGTCTTGCCCGACCTTGCCGTAAATCACCAGGATGCGGTCCGAAGGGCAGCGCTTATAGCGCGACGCCAGAAACAGGATTGTCGAGACCAGCAGCAGCACGAAGCCGATAATCGCGATCAGCCACAGGCTCTGTCCCAGCATGCCCTGCGCCAGGGTTCCCTCAAGCATCATTTCCATGTCTCCACTCCTAACCTTCGCGTATAGGATTCCTCATTGTGTCTCGCCCAAGCGATTCTCATTCGACGTTTTCGACGACCAGCACATCCTGCGGCGTCACTTCGACGACGCGCACACGCTGTCCCGTCTTGATTTCCGTCTTGTCCTTCGAAACGGCATTGTAGATGCGGAGCCGATCCTGGACCGTGACCTTGGCCTTGCCCGTGCCCGCATTCGGGATCGTCAGATAGATTTCGCCTTCTTGCCCAATGGCGTTGCGCAGATTGATGTTGCCGCTGGCCTGGAGCGAGGCGGCCTTGCGGAAGATCAGTCCGATGATCCACACGGTCCCCAGCCCGGCGCCGGTCGCGACCACCAGACAGGTCGTGGCGTTGTGTCCGGTTTGACGCGACATGGCCAGCCCGACAAGACCGAACATCATGAAGAACGCGGTCAGGCCCTGGAACGACAGGATCTTGAAGCTGAGATACGCGTCGTGCATATCGCCGTCCAGGTGACCACCAACGTCACCGTCCACGTCGATATCGGCTATATCGGCGCCTCCGGCGTCGTAGTCACCGCCTCCGTCACCGCCGACGAACTGCAGGACGAGGCGAACCACGAACAGGATGCCTCCGATAACGGCGCAGACCAGATACAGCTTCTCGATCCCACTGAATTCGCTGGCAAATGTTGGCATAGCCCGACCCTTTCAAACCCGCTGTCGGCCCATTATACCGAGCGCTGGGCAAATGGCCAGCCGGCAGTGTCTGAAATCTTTGATCCTACCTATAGACGCGGGAGTGCCCCGGGTCTTGCGCCTGCGTACAGATTTTCTCTCGTTTCATCTCGTCTCGTCCGCTTCGGACGGCTTGTGGACGCGACGGGGTTGCGTTCAGCGCTCGATACGCCGGAGGTGGATGAAGGCCGCGCGACTGTCCGGAGCGTCGAACACCAACGTTCCGGCGGCATCGCGTTGCACCAGACGCTCATTCTGGGCCATGACATCGTACACCGTCACTTGCCAGCGGCCGGCCGGCAGCTTCGCCCGCACGCCCGCCCGAGCCCGATTGGTCCCGAGGACGTACTCTTCGTCAGGCCAGGCCAGGAGACGAAAGTCGGAGTGGACATGGTCGAAGAGGCCGAGGTGGTTGTCGCTGGAGTCCGGGTCATCGACCGGTGCCATCCGCCAGAACGTGACGTGTTCGTCGATCATCTGCCGCAGCCAGAGCAGGTTGTCGGCGGCCTGGTGTTCGCTCGCTCGGAAGCGGCCCCAGAAGTAATGACCTTGCTTGTTGGCTGGTTTATGGCCGGTGGTGCCGTAGCCGCCGCCCAGGAAGGCGCCGAGGTGTGCTTCGATCACGTCGGCCTCGCTCCAGCCGTCACCGGCCCCTTCGTAAGCCAGTTCATCGTCGATCACCGGAACATGGCCCCCGATGGCATGGTTGCGTGACACCCACTCGGCCGCGACGGGCAGTTTCTTGATCTTCCTCTGGATGGTGACGTGGTCGTGCCAGGGCGGGCTGGTGTTCAGTTCCGGGTACCAGTCGCGGGGATAGGCGTGCACGCTCAACGGGGTGGGGTAGGGGAGGAACCTTCGCAGGGTCTTTCCGAAGCGATTGATCTCGCTGCATGTATACTTCGGCACCTTGATATCGAACTCGTTGCAGAGGCAGAACCAGACGTTGGGGAAGCTTCCGTAACGGGCGGCCAGATAGCGCAGGATGGGCGTCGGGTCGCCATCGTTCGCCGAGGCCTTGAGGATCGCCCGGTTCTCCTGCGTATCCGGCCCGGCCACAATGATGTCGGCGATCAGATCGTGTTCGCAGGCAGTGCGCACGGCCAGGTCGACACGCTGGTGGAACCACGCCGGGTTGGGGCGGTGCGAGAAATTGCCGTTGTCGGTCGGTTGGCCCGCATCGTTGAGGAAAGGCTTGGCCGTCGGATGCGGATAACGACCTCCGGTGATAGAGAAACGCACCTTCTTGAAATACGCAGCGTTAGCCCGCATGTCATCGGCGATATTGCCCCCGCTGGGGCCGGTGTTGTTACGCTCGGAGAGAAACGTGTACATCGTATTGCCGAAGATGTAGGGATGCGAACCGTCCGTCCGTCGGTACCAGCGGCTCGCGGTCTGGTCGTGGTCGACCTCCCAGAAGCCCGGATGGTCGGAATCCGTGCAGACGATCTCGACCCCTTCGTGCTGGCCGTTCAGTTTCGCCTGGTTGGACGAGACCTTGACCAGTGTCCATTTGCCTGGGTGGGTGGGGCAGAAGCGTACTTTGAAGACGTTGCCGGAGGCGCCGCCCGCGCCGTCGCCATCCCAGAAGCCATGGACGGTATGCGCCTGGCCCTGTTCGTGCTGCCATGTCGCGGCCAGTTCCACGTCGCGCGCCGGTGCGTCGGTGGGGCGGTACGCAGGACCTTCGAACTGCACTTCATGGATGCCGAAACGGGGGACGTTCGTCGTCGCCCCCACGCAGCCGACGCAGAGCCCCAAGGAAACGGAAAACACCATAGCCAAGACGCGAACCTCGCGGGCTGTCATCATCGTCACTCCTAGCACAAATGAAACGTCTCTTGCCTGCTTTTTGCCAACTCCAGCCAGAGTAGTGCAGAGACGACGTTTATGCAAGAAGGCCGTTATGTCAGCCCGTCGAGGTCCGGCCTTGGACGTTTGCGTTAACGACCGCGTCCCACGGAGTAGCCCGCCTCGGGCCCGGGCGTCAGGATGGACTGGTACCATGCGGGCCGGCCCGGTGTCTCAGGTGAATCGAGCAGGTCGCGCCAGGCTTCGTCGGTGAGCCGGTCGCTCATCGGGTGTTTGAACTCGTAGTAGCTCAACACCGGTCCGGCGGCCAGAAACACCGAGCCATCGGGGGCCGGGCACGCCGCAACGATGATATCCACGTGGCCCACCGCCTCTTCCAGGACGCGCTGCTCGTATCCCTCCGTGTGGACATCCGCGACGAGTGTGGTTTTCAGGCCCAGTTCCTCCACGCCTGTGACCAGCAGCTCCAGCGAGCTCGGCAGACCTCGGATGTAGGCGGCGTCATCTTCCGACAGCGATTGGCCCAGCAGTTCCTTGTTCGAAATCTCGATCATGCGTTCCAACAGCTCTTCGAGCCCGGTCATTCGCGCTGCCGCTTCTTCCGACAGAACTTGCATATCACTAAGTCCCGTTCGGGTCATGCGGGCCAACGCCAGCAGGCGCCCGTAGAATTCGGGGATAGGCTCGATGTATCCGGGCGGTGGCGTGCTGGGTCGCCCGGATCGACCGACGGTATAGCTCTGTTTGGCGTAGAGAATGGTGTCGTGACGCAATTCGGTCCAGGAGGCCAAAGCGGCGCCGAGGCTGCGTCGTTGCCAGGCATCGGTTCGCATGAGGTTCGGATAGCCCTCGGGCAACTCGGCCAGCAGAGCCCGCAGGCTGTACAGCCAGGACCAATAGAGATTCGCATTCCACTGGGCAGCGCCGAGCGCGTCGAATTCGTCCTTGAGCTTGCCAAACTGTTGCCAGTACCTGGTGTACTCCGCGTCGCCTTCGTCGATCAGGATGTGCAACGCCTCTTTCGAGCCCAGCAGGGCCATGATGTCGAGCCCGCGCGGATAGCCGCGCACGCCGTCGATCGATCGGGTGAAGGGTACTCGCCTGGCATTGCCCGTGTAGGCCTCCACTGCCGGATAGACGAGATTCTGGAACATATAGGAATCGGGAATGAAGCGCTGGCCCATCAGCCGCATGCCCTTGGTTTTGTCCAGTACTTCGTTGAGGGTTTCGTCCGTGACGGGCCCGTCCACAATGATGTTGCCCGTACCGCCGAAGATCTGCGGTGAAGGCAACAGGGCCAGTTGAGTTTTCAAGTCGAGATAGGTCGCCTCGTCGGTCAGTTCCGCCAGCCGCGACATCCAGTCGACGCCCAGGACGGTCTCCAAGGCTCCCATATAGTCATACGGCGTCAGGTCGTCCGCCAGGCCCACATAGAAGGCCGTGACGCGGTAGATACGGTCCCAGACCTCCAGGGCCGTGCCCGCGCCGACCTCGCTATGCAACGCCTGCACGAGCAGCACCGCCTGAAGCGTCTGGATCCGGGCGTCCTCCGGGCTGACCAGCGCCTCGCCCATGGGACCCCAGGATTCGGCGCCCTTGAGCAGAAAGGCCATCCGCCCGTACCACATCATCGCCTTGAAGTAACGCTCCAGGTCTTCGCTGCGCGTGTAGTGACCGCGCGGCACGTACTGCGAGTAGTCCTCTTCGTAGATGAAGATGTCACTGGGTTCGAAGCCCTGGTGAGCCTCGATCTTCGCCAGTTCGCTCGCGACCGTCTCGGCCACCAGAGGCGTAACGCTCCAATCGGGCCGGAGCAGTTTGTGAGCGACCGAGAGAAACGCCATGTTACGCCGCGCGGCCTCCTGAAGATCGCCCTCGGATTGATCGTACACATTCTGGGTGGCAATCCGCAACGCCGAGGTCATCGCGTCGATATCCCCGATAAACTCGCGCTCCTCCACGTCCTTCAGCGTCTCGTCGAACTGGATATGGTATAAGTGCAGTACGGTATCCGTCGTGACGAAGAGGGGGACGTGACAGGCGTCAATGTGCCGGTAGGCGTCGACGATGTCGTCGTGCGTTTCACTCCACCAGGTCGTCGCCGTGCCCGGCGTGATGGCAAAGCCATGCTGCGCGACGCGATTCGTCAGCGGCCCCACGTCGAGAAGACTGCCCAACCCATCGAGATTCGTGATCCGTTCGACGTCTAAAGGCAGCGTATACCCCGGTGCATTCGGCTCGATATCGAGCGCATAAGGTTCGTAATATTGTCCGAAGGGCAGTTCGCTCGCTCCCGCGCGGGCGCCGAACAGGCCCACAGCCAGCAGGATGCACACGCCCCCCACAAACTTGCTCCTGATCCAACCGCAACCGTTCACGTTTTCTCCTTTCCTTTTCAACTGATAGATGTTCTATCGGCCAATACGGCCTCACGGTTCACAAACAACATCCTCCCATTGTAACCGGGGAGAGTCCACTCCTTCGCAGATTATCCAAGTGTTCTCAAAATCCCACCCCACAAAACTGGCCTCCCGTCGCATCTCCTCAGCCGAAAGCGCCGTCCCATACCCATTATCCGGCCCGCCGGCACCGTCAAGACCGAGGAAGTGGCACGCTTCCTCGGGCAGGTTCGGGTATGCGTATCCGGCGAACCCTCCCACCTCATCCTGCCCGGTCACCGAGCATGCGCTGTAGCAGTTGAGGATAACCACCGTCGTCTCGTCCGGCGTCACGATGGAACGGCTTCTCCGGAAGTCTTCCAGTTGGTGGAGGCCAACAAGACCTCCCACGTTGATTTCGCCCTGCACGATGCCCTGGGCGTAACTGTCCTGGATACGCGTCTGATAGCCATGGTTCAAGCCTGCCAGTCCGCCGACAGACCTGCCACCCCGCACACTGCTTTCCCGGACGGAGCAGGCGACAATGGACCGATCATTCTGACCGGCCAATCCTCCGACGGTGACACTATCAACGGCGGCTTGAATCTGAGCGCGGACTTCAGAGTTGGCGATCTGTCCGGTGTTGTATCCGACGAGCCCGCCTATTTGCCAGTACCCGCTGAGGATCTGGCCGCTGAAGGTGCAGTGCGAAATCTTACCTTCGTTGCAGCCGACCAGTCCGCCGATGGTATCCTCCCCGGCGAAGAGTCGGCCGCGGGCGCCGCAGTGGATTATCTGACCACCGTTACGCCCGGCCAGGATGCCGAGGTAGCCGGCCTCCGGGATGGCGCTGATGAGTGCCGAATCCAGGGCGAGATTGCATACGACAGCGTTGGGCTCGATGGTTTCGAAGAGACCGTGCCGGCCGTGATAGCGAATGGCGTGGCCGTTGCCGTCGAAGGTTCCGGAGAATGCCCTGATCAAAGCAAGCGGATAGGTCTGGTTTGTCAGGTCGAGATCCGCCGTGAGGATGAAGTGGCCGGCCCACAGATCCGGTCGATCGTGCAGCGCGTCGAGTTGTCCGGCCGTCGCGATCTGATAGGGATTGGATTCGCTGCCGTCGCCCGGATTGCTGTTGAAGTCGTAGGGCCCCAGGCTGACGACGATCTCCAGCGAACTGCCCGGCGCGGCGTAGGTGCCGGGACACGTGTAGAGTGCTTGGCCTTCGGTGCTGACCCACTGACAGTCCCGCCCGTCACAGACCTCTTGAGCCCGAGCGTAGTCATAGCTGATGACGCCCGGGACGAACCCCATCCACGTCAGGAACTGCCGAGCTGATTCGAGTTCAAGGCCCGAGATGTCAGGGATGCCGGCCAGTTCCGGGATGCCCGCCTGCCACACTAGAATCGGAGCGCCGCTCTCCGCCATGAACCAGTGGTCTTGCGTCCCATCGTTGGGGTCACCGACGAAGTCGAGGCCCGGGAAACTCGCCTGCTGCTGCATCTCCTCAGCGAGTAGGGGCACGCCGGAGAGCCAGTAGTGCTCTCCGTGGGTTATGCCGGCAGGTTTCTCTGTTGCCAGGTAGTAACTCTGTCGCACATCGTCGGCGTACTCGGCGTTTCCCACGAGAGGCAGTGGCTCCGGGACGGCGCCGGGCTTCTCAATACTCCTGCTGCTGCAGCTCGATACGATCGTTCCCTTGTTGGTTCCGACCAATCCGCCAGGCAGGGACCGATACGAGTCGACCAGAGCCGTGCCCGTCACGTAGCAGTTGGCCACGGTTCCCGTGTTGGTGCTGACCAGACTGCTCCAGGTCCCGAAACCCGAAGCGTAGCTTTCCCGCACGATCCCGCTGTTGCTGCCGACGAGATTGCCTCCTTCGGCGAACGAATACTGAATCAGTCCGGCGTTGGTGCCGACGAGCCCCCCGGACGTTCCGCCGCCCAGGACCAGGCCGTTCGTCGAGCAAAATACCACCCGTCCCGTCTCGCCATTGGTGCCGGCCAACCCGCCCACCTGCTCGCCAACTATGTAGCATTGACTGTGGCAATCCACAACGATGCCCGCGTTGTAGTCAATCAGGCCGCCACCGCGAGAGGGGTGATATGCACTTGCTTCTACGCCGGTCACGATCGTACCGGTCACCGAACAGTTCGCCACGAACCCCGCGTTCTGCCCCACCAGGGCGCCGCAATACAGGCCTTCCCCCATGTCGTCCACAATCAAGACGTCTCTCAAATGCAGATCGCAGATTCTTCCGGACTTTCCGACCGCCTGAAAAACGCCTGATCCGCCAGAACCACGCGGGATATGGAACACGCTGTTGTGGATGGTATGCCCATTGCCATGAAGGGTACCTTCAAACGGGACGCCACGGCCTCTCAGGCCACTCGGGAAGACCCACTGGCGCAGCAGGGGGCCGGCGAAGACCTCCCGGCCCGGCAGGGCGGGGTCGAGATCGAGGTCGGCGACCAGGGCGAAATGCTTGTCGCACAGATTTGGATCGTCGTCCATCGCCAGCAGTTGCTCGGCCGTGGCGATCTGGTAGGGATCGTTCGGCTCGCCCGTCCCGCCGGCGAAGTCGAGGGCATGGGACGGTGCGGTGTGGAGGACCAGCAGGAACAGAACAGCTGCGGTGGCGGCCCGGGAGCAGTGGCGTGACCCTGTCATGCTGTGACCCTCCAAACGTGATTGCCATCGTACGTCAAGCCGCTCCGCGTTGCGGCTTGCTTCTACTTAGATAATACCCCGGGGCCCGGCCATATTGCCGGATACCTCGGAAAAAAGTGGGGGATTTTCCGTTTCGTTGGCCCGGACGTCAATGCTGTGTGTGAAGATATCCTGCCGACTTTGAATTACCGCTTGTGAAACCGACTCTGTCACCCCTGCGAAGGCAGGGGGCCAGTCTGCATCGAAGGAGTCTGGATTCCCGCCTGCGCGGGAATGACAACAGGGGGGGCTCCCAAGGAGGTTCGTAAAGCAGAGTTCCGTTGCCCGGACACTCTCACGGATACTCAGCGCCAGGGGGCGTCGAACTCGTACTGGCCCGAATCGACGCGGTAGACGCGGGCGCGAGGCAGGGGCCGCTGGAATGCGACACCGGGTGTGGCGTCGGCGGCCAGGGGTTCCTGCGGCGCGGCGGTGGGGACGATGACGGTGGCTGAGGTATTGGCCGGGATCGTGATGCGGAGGGAGAAACGCTGGTCCTCGATGCGCCAGGTGCTGGCGATTGGCCCACGGATGGATTTGTAGCGGCCCTTCGCCCTGGTCAGACCACCCCCGGGGCGCGGAGCGATGGTGAAGTGCTTCCAGCCGGGCTGGGTTTCGTCGGGATTCAGGCCGATGATATGCCGCCACATCCATTCGCCGACGGCACCGAAGGCCCAGTGGTTGAACGAGTTCATGCCCGGGTCCTGGAAGCCCCGGCCCTTGACGTAGCCATCCCACCGCTCCCAGATCGTGGTGGCGCCGTTGTCGATCATGTAGAGCCAGGAGGGGAAGGTGCGGTCGGTCAGCACTTTCCAGGCGATGTCGTCGTGGCCGTAGCGCGAGAGTTCGAGCATGGCGCGGTGCGAGGTCTGGATGCCGGTGGAGAGGTGGCCGTCATAGCGTTCGATGCCCGCGAGCAGGTGTTGCACGGCCTTGGGATGCAGCGGTTCGGGCAGCAGGTCGAAATGCAGCGCCAACGCATAGCCGGCCTGCGTGTCGCCCTCGATCTTGCCATCGGGATCGACGAAACGCTCGTTGAACGCGGCTTTGATGCGCTCGAAGAGGCCGCGGTAGCGACGCGCTTCCTCGACGCGGCCTGTGACCTGGGCCATCTTTGCGACGATCTCGGTCGAGTGCGCGAAGAACGCCGTGGCGAAGACCTCGTTGGGCACCGCGCCGCCTTTGTTGGGCCAGCCGTCCTGGCGGACCCAGTTGCCGTTGAGCCAGTCGTTGTAGTCGTTGCCTCGGCCTTTGGCCCAGATCAGGTCGGGATTCTGCCCGTGGATGTAGTCCACCCAGCGGCGGGCCGCGTCGAAGTGTTTCGTCAGCAGCCTCTCGTCGGCGTAGTTCTGATACGCCCGCCAGGGCACGATGGTCCCGGCGTCACCCCAGGCGGGCACACCGGAAAAGGCCTGGTTCGGATCGCCCGGATGCGGAGCGAAGTCGGGGAAGCGTCCGTCGGCCGCCTGGTCGTCGCGCACATCCTGGACGAACTTGGTGAAGAAGGCCGCCATATCCATGTTGAAGATCGCGGTCTGCGAGAACGCCTGGATGTCGCCCATCCAGCCGAAGCGCTCATCGCGCTGCGGGCAATCGGTAGGCGTACTCATGAGGTTGGCCCGTTGCGTCCAGACGATATTCTGCAACAGTTGCGTCAGCGAGGCATCGGAGCACTCGAATATCCCGGCATCCGGCGAGGTCGAGTGAAAGACGCGACCGACTACGGCGTCATGGGCCGGCGGGGCGGCTAGACCGGTCAACTCGATGAAGCGGAAGCCATGGTAGGTGAAGTGCGGCTCGAATACGACCTCGCCATCGCGCGCGGGAATGTAACGGTCGATCTGCGGCGCACCGCGCAGGTTGGCGGTATAGAGGGTCCCGTCGTCGTTGAGCATCTCGGCGTGGCGCATAGTAATCGTCTGCTCCGCCTTGCCCTGGACCTTGATCCGGCACCAGCCCACCATGTTCTGCCCGAGATCGAATACATACGTTCCTGGCGCCGGCTCGGTCAGCGCGATTGGCTTGAGTTCCTTGACCACGCGAATCGGTTCGTTGGGCTGCCAAACCGGTACGGGCGACGCATGTGTCGCCCCGATGTCTACGGCGTGCCACGTACTGTCGTCGAAATCAGGCTGGTTCCAGCCGGTTTGTTCCTGGCGGGCGTCGTAGATTTCGCCATCGTAGATGCCCGACGCGCGGATCGGACCGGCGGTGGTGCTGCGCCACGAACGGTCGGTCGCCACAGCATGCGTGGTGCCGTCGGTCAGTTCGATTTCGAGTTGGCACAGAAAACGCGGGAACGAGCCATAGGAAAAGCGGGGCATAGCCATCAGTCGGCCCGCGTACCAGCCTTCGCCAACCAGGGCCCCGATGGCATTGTCGCCTGAGCCGAGCAGTCCGCTGACGTCGTAGGCGTGATATTGCACGCGTTTGCGATAGCTCGTCCATTCGGGAGCGAGAATGCGATCGCCGACGCGCTTGCCGTTGATGTGCAGTTCGTAGAGCCCCAGCCCCGTGACATAGGCGGTCGCGCGCCGCACCGTGTCGGGCAGAACGAACGAATTGCGGACCATCGTGGCCGGCAGGGCCCCGGGACTGGCGCCGGGCGCGACGGTGGTGGTGACACCGTCCGTCAGATTCGCGAGAGCCCACGGTCCCGTTTCAATGGAGTCCAGGGCCGAAACGCGTGCGTTGTGGGCCACGTTTTCGTCGTTGTATAGAACCTCCATTTCCGCCAAGGCAAAGGCGAAATTGTCGGCGTCACGGTTTCTCAATCGCGTGACCGTCAAACGCACGAACCACGCGGTGATGGGATCGAAACGATAGGCCGCTGCCGTTTCACCCGGGTTGGCTTCGTCTTCGGCCGTGCGATCGACCACGACGCGACCGTCCACGAGGTCCTTACGGCTCGCTACTTCGATTGTGAAACGCAACGGGAACAGAAAGCCCGGCGTGTCCGTGTAGTCATAGGGCCGTGCCGGGAACAAACGAACCGCGTCTATGGTCCGCGGTTGGCCCAGGTCCAGGACGACCCATTTCGTGACATCGGCGTGGGTGCTGAGTTCGCTGTGATACCCGTTATGAGGCTCATGCGCCACATTGTCTGTTCTCGACGGATCAGCAATCCACCGAGCCTGCCAGTCAGATCGTTCCAGCAGCCCCATGGTCCAACGTGCCGGCCGGCTCCAGGCCGAGGGCTGCCCATCCTTGTCCCAGACGCGCACCTTCCACCAGAGACGCATCCGCGACGTGAGCGGCTGGCCTTCGTAGACCACGTGAATGGTCCGGTCCGACGCAACCTTACCCGTATCCCACAGTAGGAGCGAATCATCATTCGCCCTCGCGCTACGGTCCAAGCCCTCCGGCGACGACGCGACCAGCACGCGGTAGGCCGTCTGCTTCTGTCGCGGTTCCTCCGACTGCACGATCCAGGACAGGCGGGGAGCAGTGACATCGAGTCCCACCGGATCGACCCGATATTCGCAGCGCAGTTGCGCAGGCGTCAGACCGGCCCGCGCGCCAGTTGCAGCGAACGACAAGAGAGTCAGTATGGTCAAGATATGTTGTCTATTCATGATGATTGAACTCCCCGGCACGCATCGTCTGTACGTCGTTTCCTTGCGATCGACCTTATCGTATCACTGCCCATCACGGTGCGGCAAGTCCCTTGTGCCGAGACAACCGATGTCTACCCAATGATGTTTTGACAAAGCCCGAAATGCCGCAGTACAATTGACACAGGCTGGACAATGTCGGATGAGGCACGGAAAGCGGTCGCAGGGTCGGGAAAAGTTGCAGAAAAGCGTGTAACCTTTGCCGGTAGCGTGCGTCTTAAGACATAAGGATTGTCTGGCGTTTCGGCTCTGATAGTTGGCGCCGAGATGGGATAAGGTGGTTGCGGCCAAGGAGTTAACGACATGGCCTTCAGCAAGGCATTCAGACAGAAGATCAGTGCCGTGCGCCTGCGTTGCAGCGTCAACGCGCTGCTGAGCCAGGCGGCTGCGGTGGTGGCCCTGGCGGGCGGGGTGGCGGTGCTCGCGATTCTGATCGAACGTCTGCTGGCCGTGACGGTCCGCACGCCTGTGACCCTCTGGGGCTTTGGCGCGGTAGCGATCGTTCTCATTCTCATTCCCTGGCTGTTCAAAGTGCCCAGTCGGATGCAGGCCTCGCTATTGCTCGATGAGCGGCTCAAGCTCAGCGAACGGTTCAGCACGACGCTGGCGCTGGCTCAGTCGGATAATCCCTTTGCCCGGGCGGCCCGCGCCGAGTCGCTGCGCGCGGTCCAGCAGGCCAATCTGCGGGGACATTTCCCGATCGATCTGTCACGCCGTTGGTACTACGGCGCCGGGATCTGGTTGGTTGTCGTTGCGCTGTTCTTCTTGCTGCCTCAGAAGGATCTCCTGGGTTTCCTCAGAGATCGCGAGAAGCAAGAGCAGCAGGCTCAAGCGGTCGAACAGGCACAGGATGAGGTCAAGCAAACGGCGCAGATCGTCAAGGCGGCTGTCAAGGATCTGGGCGATCCGAACCTGGCCGAGGATCTGAGCAAACTCGATTATTTGGCGCAGGCCGGCGCGCCGGAGGAGGTCAAACGGCAGGCGATCAAAGCGTTGGGCGATCTATCGGAGAAGATCAAGAAAATGCAGAGCGGCACGGAGGTCAAGGCCGCCGCCGTCCTCCAGCAGATGTTCAAACGCCTGCACGGCTCGGCCGATCCTTTCGCGCAGCAGGTGCGCATGGCCATGGCCAAGGGCGACTTTTCGCAGGCCGTCAATTTGCTGGGGCAGTTGCACAAGCAGTTGGCCGAGCAGACGATTCCCGAGGCGCGTCGCCAGGAATTGGCTCAGCAATTGCAGCAGTTGGCCAAGGAGTTGCAGAAGCTGGCCGAGCAGAAGCGCGAATTGGAAGAAGAGTTGGAGAAACGCGGGCTCAGCAAGGAACTGGCCCGGATGACGCCGGAGCAATTGAAGCAGGCGCTGCAAAGGCAAGGGCTCAAGCCGGAGATGATCGAGCAACTCATGCAAAAAATGGCGGCCTGCCAAGCGGCGCAGGGACGCTGTAGCGGCCTGAGCCAGGCAATGGCGGCCGCGGGCGCTGGAGGGCTGGTAGCCGACGATCTGTCCGATGTGATCGACCAACTCAACGCCGTGGAGTTGCTCCAGCAGCAGGCGGTCATGCTCCAAGCGAGTCTCAACGAGATCGGCCGTTGCATGGGATGCCTGGGCCAGAACCTGTGCCAGAACCTGCAACGAGGGGATGGTGCCGGTACGATGCCGAGCGAGGGGTATATGCTCTCCGAAGAAATCCAGGCCGGCACGAAGACGACGCGGGCGACTGGAAAAACCGACGCCGGCCCGATCATCGCGAGCTGGTATTTCAAGGATACCCAGGTCCGGGGCGAGGCGCAGCGTGGTTTCTCCGAGGTGGTGCAGGCCGGTCGGGCCAGTGCGGCCGAGGCGATCAGCGAGAACCAGATCCCGCGCCGCTACGAGGGTGCGGTCAAGGAGTACTTCAGTCAGTTAGAGCAAAGTGGTCCACAGCCGTGACCCGGGGCCTGCCCCGAGCATTCTTAAGAAGGGAGAGACCGCACTGGTGAGTTCCAGAGAGACAGCCGCACCGATGACTTCGTGTGACATGGTGAATGCTTCGTGACCTTGCTTGGGTGTGGTGATTGTGAGTGACGCGTACGGCTTCTATTTCGGTCAGCCCTGGTGGCTTCTGGCGAGCCTGCTGGTGGTCCCCATGGTCTGGCTGGCCCGGCGTAATCTGGTGGCGCTGGGCCGCGTGCGCTACACCATGGCGCTGCTGCTTCGCATTCTGGTCGTCCTGCTCCTGGTGATCCTGCTGGCTCGGCCCATGCTCGTGCGTAAGAACCATCGCGCGACGGTGATCGCGGTGATGGATCGCAGCCGTTCAATTCCGCAACCCAGCGCCGACGCCGCCTTGGATTACCTGATCCGGGCCGGCGCGCGGACGGGGGCCGAGAATCAATTCGCCATTGTGGATGTGGCCGAGACGGCGAGTATCTCGATGTTGCCCGCCAGCGAACCGACGGTGCGACGGCGCAACACGACGCTGGCCGGACAACAGAGTCGACTCGCCAGCGGGATCGAGATGGCCATGGCGATCGCACCGCCCGACACGGCCACGCGCATCGTGCTGGTCAGTGAGGGCAACGAGACCGAAGGGGATTTGAAGGAGGCGGCGCGAACGGCCGCTGCGAACAAAATCCCCATCGATGTACTTCCTCTACGGTATCGTTACGGAAGCGAAGTGCTCTTTCGTCGTCTGGCGGCTCCGCCGCAGGCTCGCAGCGGGCAGACGATTGATTTGCGTTTTCTGCTGGACAGTACGGCCAACGTTCGTGGCAAATTGCTGCTGACGTTGAACGACCAGCCGCTGGATCTGGTGCCCGACAGTCCTGAGGTGGCGGTCCCCGTCGAACTGGTGGCCGGGACCAACGTCAAGACGGTCTCCGTCCCGGTCGGATCGCGTGGGATGCACGCGTTCGAGGCGGTTTTCCTGCCGGACGAAGCCAACGCCGATCGCGTCATCGAAAACAACCGCGCCTCGGCGGTAACGTATGTCGCCGGGCCGGGGTACGTACGCGTCTTTGATACCGAAGGGGCCGGCGCGGATATCGCCCGGGCTTTGCAGGACGCGGACCTGGAGGCTTCGTGTGTCGACGTCGGCCTGATGCCCACCGAGTTGACACGCCTGATCGACGCCGATGCGGTGGTGCTGGTCAATACCCCGATCCATCATTTCACGATGGCGCAGCAGGAGATGTTATGCCGCTACGTCAACGATTTGGGCGGGGGGCTGGTCATGGTGGGTGGTCCCGCGTCGTTTGGCGCCGGGGGCTGGATCGGTTCGCCCGTGGCGGAGATCCTGCCGGTGGACCTGGATCCGCCGCAGAAGAAACAGATGCCGCGCGGCGCGCTGGTGCTGGTGATCGACCGCAGTGGTTCCATGATCGGTGAGAAGGTGGAGATCTGCAAGGTCTCGGCCGCTGCTTCCGTACGGCTGTTGAGCCGGCTCGATCTGGTGGGGGTCATTGTCTTCGATGCGTTGGTCGACTGGCTCGTACCGTTGGGTCCGGCGGGCGAGAAGGACGACATTTATGAGAAGCTGCGCAACATCGGCGCCGGGGGCGGCACCATCATGGGCCCGGCCATGGAGATGGCCTTCGACTCGCTGCAGGGCACCAGGTCAGCCGTCAAGCATGTCGTTTTGCTCACCGATGGCGTGACATCCGACCGCGATTTCTGCATGGACATGGCCCAGGAAATGGCCGGCAGCCGGGTCAGTGTCTCGACGGTGGCGGTGGGAGACAATGCCGACACGCAGTTGCTCCATGACATCGCCGAGATGACGCAGGGTCGGTTCTACCAGGTAACCGACCTGACGAATATTCCGAAGATCTTCGTCAAGGAAGCCCAGGTCGTCCGGCGGTCCATGATCATCGAGCAAACCTTCGCGCCGCAAGTGGCCTATTCGATGAGCGAGGCGATCAAGGGGCTGGCGCCGCCGCTGCCGGCCTTGGATGGCTACGTACTCACCGGACCGAAGGGCGGTCTGAACCAGTTGGTGCTGACCAGCCACGAGGCGGACCCGATTCTGGCGACGTGCCAGTCGGGGTTGGGTCGTTGCGTGGCGTTCACCAGTTCGGCCGACAGCCGCTGGGCCGGGCAATGGGTGCAATGGCCCGACTTCGCGCGCTTCTGGGAGCAGGCGGTGCGCTGGGCGGGCAAGCCCGCGCAGTCGGCCGACTGTGAGATCTTTGCCGACGTGCAAGGGCAACAGGTTACGGTCAACGTGGAAGCCTTCGACGAGCAGGGCCGCTTCTTGCAGTTCGCCGGTCTCCGGGGGCAGGTCCTGACGCCGCAGATGAAGAGCGAAACACTGCAACTGAACCAGACTGGTCCCGGGCAATACGCCAGGCGGTTTGACGTGCCGACTTCGGGCAGCTACATCGTCAATCTCCAGTATCAGAAAGTAGGCGCCGAGGAAGGGACGTGTTTGGCTAACACGATTGTGACGATTCCTTTCGCGCCGGAGTTTCGTGACTTGTCCGACAACGCGCCGCTGCTGGAGGAAGTGAGCCGGATCACGGGCGGCCGTGTCCTGCCCTACGATCCGAACCAGGCGAATCTGTACGACTATGCCGGCCTGAGCTTTCCGGAAACGAATTTACCTTTGCTACGTCCTTTGATGTTGATCTGGCTGGCTTTGTTCCTGTTGGATGTGGCGGTGCGGCGGGTCGTGGTCGATGTGCGGGCGGCCCTGCGCGGGGCGCGGGCCTGGGTCCTGGCCAAGACGCGTCGTGGCGAGGGCGGCGAGACCATCTCCCGGCTTCAGGCCACCCGCGCCAAGCTGCGCCGGCAATGGTCGGCACGCACGGCCGACACGACGATTGCGAAGCATCATTACGAAGGGGCTGAACGCTACGAAGGGGCGCTGCTCGACGAAAAGCCGAGACCTGCGCCGGAGGTCGCGGCCCAGCAAGCGGTTGCGGAATCCGAGAAGAAGACGCCAGTGGAGGGAGGCTCGCACATCGACCAGTTGCTGCGAGCCAAGCGTCAGAAGACGCAGCCCAATGCCGACTGAGGGGCAGCCGTCCTAGAGATGATTGTCAGGAGAGTAGTCACATGACGATGAACGAAAAAGAGGTCGAAACGCAGTGTCGTCAGTTCCGCGAGATGTTCGAGGCCCTGCGCACGCAGGTGGGCAAGGTGATCGTCGGTCACGAAGACATCGTCGACGACGTGCTGATCAGTCTGTTCGGCGGAGGCCATGTGCTGCTGGAAGGCGTCCCGGGATTGGGCAAGACCCTGCTGGTGCGCACGCTGAGTCAGGCCTTCTCGCTGACGTTTCGGCGCATCCAGTTCACGCCGGACCTGATGCCGGCCGACATCATGGGCACCAATATTGTGATCGAAGACCCCGCCACCGGACGGCGTGAGTTCCAGTTCCAGCAGGGCCCCATCTTCGGCCAGATTATCCTGGCCGACGAGATCAACCGGGCCACGCCCAAGACGCAGTCGGCTATGCTGGAGGCCATGCAGGAACATTCGGTCACCAGTGGCGGACAGGTCCGCAAGTTGCCCTCGCCGTTCATGGTCCTGGCCACGCAGAATCCCATCGAGCAGGAGGGGACCTATCCATTGCCCGAGGCGCAGTTGGATCGCTTCTTCTTCAAACTGGTCGTGGGCTACAGCGACCGCCGGCAACTCAAGACGATTCTGGATCGCACCACGACCGGGGAGGAGCCCCAGGCCGAAACGGTAGCGGACAGCGAGAAGATTCTCTGGGCCCAGAAACTGGTGCGGCAGGTGGTGGTTGCCGAACACGTGCAGGACTATGCCATTCGCCTGGTTCTGGCTACCCATCCGGAGGGCGAATTCGCAACGCAGATGACCAACCGCTTCGTGCGCTTCGGTTCGTCGCCGCGTGGTGTGCAGGCCCTGGTCCTGGCGGCCAAGGTCCGGGCCGTGCTGGACGAGCGCTACCATGTGGGGTTCGATGACATCACCCAATCCGTGCTGCCCGCGTTGCGCCATCGCATCCTGCTGAACTTCGAGGGCCAGGCCGAAGGCATCCAAACGGATGAGGTGCTGGTCGACATTGTTGAAAACACGCCCCGGACGTTGGAGCAGCAAAAAGTATAGGTCCAATAGGCCCTATGGGACCTATCTGGTCTATCGGAGTTGAAATGCCTGCAACGAAACCGACAACCCGCAAACTGACCGAACTGCTGGACGCGAAGTTCATGGCCCGGCTGGATTCGCTTGATGTGCTCAGCCGCAAGATTCTCCAAGGCAAGCTCCAGGGCGAACGGCGCTCCAAGCGGCGCGGCCAGAGTGTGGAGTTTGCCGACCACCGTCCGTATGTGGTGGGCGACGATCTGCGGTTCGTGGACTGGAACATCTATGGACGTCTCGAGCATCTGTTTTTGAAGCTGTTCCTGGAAGAGCAGGATCTGACGATTCATCTCCTGGTCGATACCAGCGCCTCGATGGGGATGGGCGAGCCGGCCAAGGCCCTCTTTGCCAAGCGGCTCACCGCGGCTTTGGGCTATGTGAGCCTGGTGAATAACAACCGTCTCTCGATCAGCCTGTTTGCCGACGGCCTGCGCACGCAGTTGACGCATATGCGGGGACGCAACTATCTGCCGCAGATGGCCGAGATGCTGCTGACCACCGAGTGCGACGGTTTTTCCGATTTCGAAAAGGCTTGTCGGGACGCGGCCACCAGTCGCATCGGCTCGGGTATCACCATTGTCATTTCGGATTTCCTGTTCAAGCAGGGTTACGATGCGGCCCTGCGCCGACTGATCGGCGCCCGGTATGATCTGTATGTGATTCAGGTGCTGTCGCCTCAGGAGATCGAGCCCGAACTGGGAGGCGACCTGAAGCTGCGTGACATCGAGGATGGCGATGCGGCTGAGATTACCGTCAGCGCCGCTCTGCTGAAATACTACAGACGAAACCTGGCGGCCTATTGTGCCGAGTTGAACGGCTTCTGCACGCGGCGCGGCGCCGTCTATGTGCGCGCCAACTCGGCCGATTCAGTGGAATCGCTGGTCTTGAACTATTTGCGTCGCGTTCGTCTGCTGCGTTAGCGGACGGCCGGAGAGAAACGTTTATGCAATGGCTGACACCCTTAGTTGGACTCTACGCCGCGGCGGTAGCTATCCCGTTGTTGCTGGTGCTCTACTTCCTCAAGCTCAAGCGGCATGAGATGCTCGTCTCCAGCACGCTGCTGTGGAAGCGCGCCGTTCAGGATTTGCAGGTCAACGCACCGTTTCAGAAGCTGCGCCGCAATTTGCTGCTGCTGCTCCAGTTGCTGGCGCTGATCGCGATGTTGCTGGCTCTGGCCGGACCGATGATGGCGCTGGACAAAGGCCCTGGCCAGCGGTACGTCATTCTGATCGACCGTTCAGCCAGTATGAATGCCACCGACGTCGCGCCCAGCCGACTGGCTGAGGCCAGAAAGCAGGCCAAGATCTTCGTTGAGTCGCTGCGCGGCGGGGCTGCCGTGTCCTTACGTGATCGGGCGGATCACGCGATGGTCATTGCCTTCGATCGTCATGCCAAGGTGATGTGCAATTTTACCTCCGACCGGCGCCAGCTCGCGGCCGCCATCGACGCGATCGAGGCCGGAGATGGCGCGTCACAGTTGGGCGAAGCGGTCACGGTGGCCCGCGCCTTCGCGCAGCCGGCGGGGGGCGAGGCCGATGCGAGTTCCGCCGAGGCCCGAGCCAAGCTGGTGTTGTTCAGCGACGGGCGGATTCGCGACGTGGAGACGATTGTCCTGGCCCAGGACGAATTGGCCTTTCACCGGATCGGTCAGGCGCAGGACAATGTCGCCATCACGGCGATGAAGGCACGGCGCTCCTACGAGCAACCCGAACAGGTCGAGGTCTTCGCGTCCCTGGCCAACTATGGCGCCGAAGCGGTGACGCGGGACGTGCAGCTCGGGGTCAATGGCAACGTGCGGGCCGTGCGTTCCGTCACGGTTCCCGCGTGCCAGACGGATGCTGACAGCGCGACCCCCGTACCCGGGAAGGTCGCGGTGAACTTCTCGCTCGCTCACAATGGCGAAGGTGTTCTCGAAGTGCGGCAGTTGACCGCCGACGCCTTGACTTGCGACGATGCGGCCTGGGGGGTGCTGGAGCCTCCGAAGCGTCTGTCGGTGCTCCTGGTGACCGAGGGCAATCCCGTGCTGGAATCAGCGCTGCGGGCTTGTCCGATCGAACGGCTGGATCCCTGTACGCCGGCCGGCTTTGAGGCCATGGACCGCGCTTTGTTCAGCATGCAGAATGCGTATGACGTGATCGTGTTGGACAATCACGCGCCGGCGCGATTGCCACGCTGCCGCTATCTGGCGTTCGGGGCCGTGCCGTCCGGTCTCGACGTCAATTCTCCACGGGAGTTGGAGAGCCAGATGATCGTGGACTGGCGTGCGCGGCATCCCGTGCTACAACACGTGAATCTCACGAACCTCTTCGCGGCCCAGACCCGGATGCTGGAGTTGCCGCGTGATGCCGACGTGCTGGCGGAATTCAACGAGTCGCCGGCGCTGGCGGTGTTGCACCGCCGGGGGAGCACGTTTCTCCTGGCCGGCTTCGACGTGTTACAGAGCAACTGGCCTTTCGAACCCAGTTTCGTTCTTTTCTGTTACAACGCCTTGAATTTTCTGGCTACCCAGGCCGGCGGAGGCGAGCAGCATGAGCTCAGCGTGGCCGAGCCGATCGCGCTGGAGAGTGTCTCCGCGAAGACGGTGACCGTTACGTGCCCGGATGCGTCCGAAGTTGAGGTCCGTCCCGATCCGGGCGGCAGCGCGCGCTTCCCGGCGACGTACCGAGTTGGCGTCTATGGGGTGGACATTCCCGACGAGCCGCAACGCTTCTATGCCGTCAATCTACTCGACGCCGAAGAGAGTGACATTGCACCGCGGCAGGAGATTTCGCTGTCGAACCTGACGGTCGCGGCCGAAACGCAAGCGATCGAACGAGCCAACGTTCCCCTCTGGCCCGTCCTGGTGCTGGCCGCCTTGGTGCTTGCCTGCGCCGAATGGCTGGCCTATAATCTGAAAGCACGAATTTGAGGATGACCTACGAGCACGGCGGGAGTCTCAGATGTTCAAAATAGCGGTTGCTTTCTTGCTTATGCTGACGTGTGTGTCGAGCGTCGGCACAGCCAAGGATGCCGAATTCTATGTGGACTTCTCCTGTGGTTGGGATGGGTACTATCGTCCCATGGAGTGGACCCCGATTGAGATTGGTGTCGACAGCGATCTCACCGAGCCGTTCGGCGGCACGTTCATCGCCTCGGCCCCTCAGGACGGCCTCAATACGCTCAACGTCGCACGCCACTTCGTGCTGACGCCCGACCGCACGGAGAGTCTACCTCTGGTGACCAAGTTTGCCTTCGGGATGGGCCGCTGCGACCTGGAGATTCGTGACCAGCGCGGACGGCGCCAGTGGGAACAGAGCGTCGACCTGTGGGATTTCACCGCTGAGAGTCGCGTGTTGAGCACCGTGCGGGATAGCGATATGCTCCTGGGGGTGATCGGTCAGCCGCGTTTCGGCCTGCTGCGCGTGCCGCGCGACACGGTGTGTCTCTCGGCCCGCGGGGAAGGCAACGTCTACGTGGGACGCAAGGTGCCTCGGGCTGTGCCTTGGGATTGGACGGGGTTTGTGAGTCTGGATGTGTTGGTGGTGTACGATCCGGACTGGACCCTGCTGCGCCCCGAGCAGATGCAAGCGATGACCGAGTGGGTCTCCAACGGGGGAACGCTCATGTTGATTCTCGGCCGCCATCCGCTGCCGCCGAGCAGTCCGTTGGCCCAAGTGATTCCTTTCGACATTGGCGAGCCCCGGCAGACGGAGGTTGCGGCCACGGTCCTGGACCGCTGGGGTTTGCCGGCCGGCAAGAGCGAGACCGTGACCTCGTGGCCCTTGTTTGCCAAGCCTGACGGGCGGCTGATCGACAGCACGAAGGCAGGCGAGGGGGGATACCTCCACGGCCTGGCGCGCGTCGGTTTCGGGCGCATTGCGGTGCTGGGGTTCGATCCGGGGGGGCTGCCCGCGGCCTATGCAGACCACGCGGCCGGTTTCTGGACGGCGCACGTGCAGTTATGCTTGGAAGACGCATCGGAGACCTCGGGAGGGCGCGAACCGTCGGATCTGGTCCGCCTGGCGTCCGTCAACAGCCACGGCCGGGCCATGGCGGTGGCTCCGGAAGAAGACGAAGAGCGGCAGAACGCGCACCGCCATGAACAGTGGTACCGGATCAGCGTGGCGCAGCAGGCCAGTAACGACGTCATGGAGTATCTCTATCGGTTGGTGGAAATGCGGCCTCTGAGTATCTGGTGGGTCGTTCTCACGCTGGTGACACTGGCCTTTATCCTCGGGCCGTTCGATTACCTGGTTCTCAAACGTTTGGATCGGCTGCCCTATACATGGCTGACCAGCACCGTGTGGATCGTCCTGTTCACTCTCGGGGCCTACTACGGGGTCCAGGCGCTGCGCGGAGGCGACATGCAACTGCGCGCCGTCAGTGTGTTGGACGGCATCGCCGACAGCGATTGTGCCTGGTCGACCTGCTACGCCGGCGTGTATTCGCCCCGCAGCGCCGATTACGAGTTGGAAGGCCTGGGCACGCGGCAATGGTGGTCGGGCATCGCACCGACGCAGGAGCAGATGTGGGCGCATCAGCAGCAGTCGGCGCTGCGCCAGATCTCCTGCCTGCAACAAGACGGTGCAAACTTGCCGATGTCGCTACCCATCAACATCTGGACCGTGCAGTCGCTCCTGACCGAAGCGCCGCTCGAAAGCATGCCTTTTACCGCCACGATCACGCGCACGGGCGAAGGGTATGCCGTGGATGTTGAGAACCTCTCCGATACTCCGATTCGCGTTGGTTGCGTGCTGTTGGAGGATGCCTATCTGCACCTTGGCCCCGTTCCGGCTCGCTCCAAGACGCAGTTCGATGGCCGGACCCATCCGTTCAATCCGTGGGGTACCGACCGGACGCAACCTAATCGACACGGGGGCCCTGAGGAGATCATGGCCAGACCGGTGCCCCGATATCCCGGCGCGCTGCGTGAAGAGGCACGCAATGCTTTCCTGGCCCAGGGCTGCTTCGAGCGCACGTTGGCCATGCACGCCTATCTTGACCAAGGGGCGGCGCTGGTCTGCGTGGAGTTCGAGGATGCCGCGGCGCCATTCGGTATCAAAGATCGCACCTATGAGGTGAACCACATCCAGTTGGCGCGACAGATTGTCTTTCCCCGAGAGGGGATTTGAGGAACCAGGCGATGATTGAGATCAAACAACTAACGAAGCGCTTTGGGAACCTGACCGCGGTCGACAACCTGGACCTGCGCATCGAGGCCGGTGACATCTTCGGATTCATCGGGCCCAACGGCGCCGGTAAGACCACGACGATGCGCATCCTGGTGACCCTCATGGAGCCCACGAGCGGGTCGGCCTTCATCGACGGGCTCGATGTGACCAGGAAAGGCAAAGAGGTGCGGCGGCGCGTCGGGTACATGCCCGATTTCATGGGCGTCTACGACGATCTGAAAGTGTTCGAGTATCTCGAGTTCTTCGCCGCAGCCTTTGGCATCGAGTATCGCAAACGCAAGGCCATCGTCGAAGGCGGT
>Ga0272443_10000860_pt1 | contig 50201 bp, 35 predicted proteins | sample SSMAcet12_FD_193581 | JGI IMG/M metagenome (GOLD analysis project Ga0272443, IMG submission 193581) | Marine sediment archaeal communities from Little Sippewissett salt marsh, Falmouth, MA, United States - SSM-Acet-12 | ecosystem: Environmental > Aquatic > Marine > Wetlands > Sediment ...
CCCCTTGCAATGCCCCATCAGGTAACGATGCAGCCCAGTGCACCACCAAAGAACTGTCATTCTGTCGCTATAGAAGGTATAAGGGGAGATAAAAGGCGGGAAAAATGATCTGGAAACTTCTTCGCTTCTGGTAGAGCGAATGTAACCAGACATTCTCACTCTTTGCTGGTCGCTGTCTTTCCGGTCTGTGCTGCCCACTGTTGATCACCATGCCCGAGATGCACATCATCTCGTTTCATGCTAAAGCCTCTATGAATACACAAGAGGCATCCGCTATCTGCACATTGCATAAGCATCCTGCGTGCCAGATACCAGGCCAGACATCACTCTACACCTTTTAGACTGCGAGACAATCAGTTAGCCGAGGAATGACTATCGAAGTCAGCAGATATCGCCAATCTGCTCCTAACGAAAAATGCATTTATGCAATGAATTAACAATTCTCCGACGCACTACTGCATTGCTTTAGGAGATAACTATCGACTGCGGGGAATCTTGAGACCCAGCTTCTTTATTTTTCGGAAGAGCGTGGATGTGTCAATGCCGAGTTCTTTGGCGGTGTTCTTACGGCTCCATCCGTTCCTTCGCAACGCCTCAAGAATGAACAGAGACTCCATCTCCTGCATTGTACCGGCGGTAGCCGCCGCAGAACTCTGTTGACTTTCGGTGAGATAGTCGGGCAGATGTGTGGAATTTATGAGGGTGCCGCCACTTAGTACGAAGCAATGTTCAATGATATTTTCCAGTTCACGAATATTCCCGGGATAGTCATGCTTCAGGAGGATGTTGAGAGCATGCGGTTCGACTCCAGCGATATCTTTGTGGCGAAGCCGATTAAACTGGTCGATGAAGTGGCGCACCAGCATCGGGATATCTTCTTTCCTCTCCCTCAAGGGGGGAATTACCAGCTTGATAACGTTTATTCGATAAAACAGATCATCGCGGAACTTACCGTCGGCCACGAGACCTTCGAGTCTCTTGTTCGTGACTGCAACTACTCTCACATCGGAGGTTACTGTCTTCGTGCTGCCGAGAGGTTCATACGTTCTCTCTTGCAGAACCCTGAGAAGCTCGACCTGCATCGCAGGTGAGATGTCGCTGATTTCATCGAGCAGGAGTGTACCGCCCTCGGCAATAGCGAAACGCCCTTTCTTGTCTCTCTTGGCGTCCGTGAAAGCTCCGGCGACGTAACCGAACAACTCGGACTCCAATAGAGTATCGGGCAAAGCTCCGCAGTTGATCGTAACGAACGGGTTCTCCTTGCGTCTACTCAAATTGTGAAGCGCCCTTGCCACCAGTTCCTTTCCCGTGCCGCTTTCTCCTTCGATAAGTACTGTGCTTTCGCTAAGAGCCACGGTTGGAAGAATATCGAATAATGCCAGCATCTTCTTGTTTCTACTGACGATACTCTCGAACGTATATTCGGTTTCCACTTCCTTGCGGAGATGCTCCGCGATCGCAAGATCTCTGAAGGTTTCGAGTCCTCCGATTACATTTCCCTTCGAATCTCTCAGAAGCGCCGCGGATAAGCTTATCGGTATCCGTCTCCCGTTCTTATTGACTATGCTCGCCGGGCGATTCACGACAGGTACGCCCGAAGCCATAGCTTCTCGAAGAGCACAGTTCGTGTCGCAAATGTCTGTCTGGAATATCTCTTTGCAGTTCTTCCCGATTATCTCCTCGGCATTGAACCCGGTCATCCTTTCCGCTGACTTATTGACAAAGACTATCTTCATATCAAGGTCAACAGTAAACACCCCGTCAGAGATGCTGTCGACGATTTTCAGCAGATGGTCGTGATCAAGTAAATGATACTGCCTGGCCACTTTGCCATTTCCTCCCGGTGCATCACTGCCACATTGCAGAAATGCAATGCCGATAATACCACAAAATCGCTCCTATGTCAAAGGAGATGTCAAGTAATCTGTGGCACGACGGACCAAATGCGCATTACTTGCCGAGAATCACCTGATCGCTGCCTGTTTCCTGTCTATAACAACGTATTCACAATATCAATTGACACTGTCCACGCTATTAGCTATTCACCTAATGAAGAAGATGTCTGTCATCTCAAGCGGGGAGGTCCAGTGGATCGTTATCGGAAGTCAAACAGGGAATTGTGGGACAAGTTGACTTACATCAACGCAAATTCCGAAATGTACGATCTGGAGGAATTCAAGAGAGGTAAATGTACGCTTGACGAGATCGAGGTCAAAGAGGTTGGCGATGTATCGGGGAAGTCCCTATTGCATCTTCAATGTCATTTTGGACAAGACACGATATCATGGGCCAGGCGAGGTGCGAAGGTCACCGGGGTTGATTTCTCAGGAGAAGCTGTTTCGCTCGCACGGGAGTTGGCGGAAGAACTGGGGGTCGAAGCTGAATTCATACTCAGTGACGTTTATGATCTTCCCGAGAAACTTGACAGGAAATTTGATGTCGTGTTCACATCGGCCGGTGTGCTCGTATGGCTTCCGGATCTAAAGGAGTGGGGACAGGTCATCGGAAGCCTGCTCAAACCGGGCGGAGCCTTCTACATTCGCGAGTTCCACCCTACAGCATACATCTTCGACGATGAGGATGACTCAGGTCAACCCAGAATCAGGTACCCATACTTCGGCTCCGAAAAACCGCTGGAACTCGAAAGCATAGGATCGTACGCGGACAAAGATTCGGACTTGCGGTCCGTCTCATTTGAATGGCCCCACTCGATGAGTGATATCGTCAACTCACTAATCAAAGCCGGAATGCGCATCGACTTCCTCAATGAGTTCCCATTCACAACCCATGACTCGCACCTGTTCCTGACAAGGCTCGACTCCGGACGATGGATTTACCGGGACAATCCCCAGAGCATACCATTCATGTTCTCGATAAAGGCAACGAAGCTCTGACAAGCACCGACATGCAAAAAATCAGAAAGCCCGCTCCATTGAAGCGGGCTTCTATCAATCATCATAAGCTGCGAAAAACGTAGCTACAACTTGCGAGAGTTAATCCTGGCTCAATCGATCGACCTCATCGACCTGGTCTCCGAACAGCTTCAGGGTCGCCTCCACGGGATCGGGGGTTGTCATATCAACACCGCATGCTCTGAGCTGCTCAATCGGGTAGTCATTGCCACCCGATGAGATCAAACGAAGATATTTCTCGATTATTCCCTCTTCACCATCGACGAACTTCTTCAGGATCGCCTGTGAGGCGGCATATGATGTCGCATACTGATAGACGTAGTATGTATAGTAGAAGTGAGGTATGCGAGACCACTTGACTTTTGAAATCTCATCGACTTCCATGTGCGGCCCGTAGTACTTCCGGGAGAGATCGAGCCAGATTTCATTCAATCTATCGGCTGATAATGCCTCCCCGGCCTCGACGAGCTTGTGTATCTCGAGTTCGAAACGGGCGAAGAACACCTGATGGAAAAACGTGCCTGACGTGTTGTCGATGTGTCGATTCAAAAGGAACAGCTTCTGCTTCTTGTCGGTGACCTTCTTCAGAAGATGCTGTAGCAATAACCCCTCGTTAAGAGTCGATGCGACTTCTGCTACGAATATCGAATAGCGCGCTTTCGTGTAATGCTGGGTCTTGTTCGAGAAGTAGCTGTGCATTGAGTGACCCAGCTCATGCGCAAGCGTGAACATGTTGTTGACTGTGTCATTGTAGTTCATCAGGACAAATGGGTGGCTCGAGTAGTTGCCCCAGCTATATGCGCCGCCGCTCTTCCCTTCCGTCTCGTACACATCCACCCATCTGCTGCCGAACGCCTCGCGCATGACTTTGCCGTAGTCCTCGCCGAGGGGCTTGACGGCTTCCAGAACCTCATTGACAGCCTCATCGTAAGGCACTTCGTAATTCTGATCGGGGAAGAGAGGACAGAATACATCAAATGGATAGAGCTTGTCCAGCTTCAGAATTCTCTTCCTGACAGCCATCCACTTGTGATACGAGTCAAGGTTGGCTTCGGTCGTATCGAGAAGCGAATGATACACCGAAACGGGGATGTTGTTGGCGTCGAGTGCATGATGCAGACTACTCTCATACTTGCGGGCTTTTGAGTAGAAGATGTCTTTGTTCACCGCAGTCGAAAGAGTTGCGCTGAGAGTATTGTTGTATTTGGAATAGGTGCTCATCAGCGCATCATGCGCATCGTGCCTGACTCGTTGATCTGTTGCCTCCATGAACTTCGCATACCTCTGTTTGGTAAGCTGAACTTCATTACCGTCTTCATCCTTGATCGTGGGATACTTGATGTCGGCATCATCAATCATGGAGAAGATGCTGTCGGGGCCACGCGCTATCATTGACGACTGTGCCAGCACTTCCTCTACCTCGGCGGATCGTATATGTGCGCGAGATCTAACGAGTTCCTTCAGGTAGAAATCGTAGACATCAGTCTGGGGGAACTGGTTTCCCATCTCGAGGAGTTTGTCATCATCTATCGACAGCAACTCGGGTTCGAGGAATGAATACGCCGCTGACGCTTCAGATGCAAGCATTGCCGCTCGATCAGTCAGGGCCTGATAAGCGGAGACACGGTTATCAAGATCCTTGTTCAGCTTCGCATATTGATAGAGGTTGTCACAGATCAGGTCGAGTTCAGTTCTCGTCTGCAGGCACTCATACAGGGTCTCTGCTGACGACGCCAGCTTACCGGAGAAACTCCTGGCCTTATCAACCAGTCCCTTTGCTTTGCTGAAGTCGTTCTCCCAAGCTTCATCGGAGGCATAGAGGGCAGTGAGATCCCAGGTATGTTCTGTCGCGATATCGCTTCTTTGCGGTATGGTCTTCGCGTCTTTAGTCTCAACAGTCATGGCATTCCTTTCGAGTCTTAATTCAAACAATCCTCGAATAAATGCAAAAACGACGCGAAATTCAAGTGATTTGGCCGCAAATGAGCCGAGTTATGAGTTCCCGGACAACTACTCAATCAACGAGTTCGGACTCCGGTTTGCCATCAGGATTCTCAGGCAGACGGAACTGATCCGGCCGCATTTCAATGACTTTCTGCAGCCAACTCTCCGGATATCCCTCTCCCTGAGGCCGGCCGTCTTCATCCCTGACATATCCGTCATTGTACTTCGCAATGAGATGGTGAGCCAGTTGTCGCCAGCGATCAACCGATAGCTCGGCATGTGAAATCGAGTAATCGGTCAGAAATCTCGTCATCAGATCAGGGTCCGATTCCCCCAGTTCCACTGCCACCTTGTCGATAGCTGGTTGTACCGCAACCGCAGTCAATTCTATGTCTTTCTGAACCGCCCTGATATCCTCTATCATGAAGGAGTATTTGAGGTTCGAGTAATTCGACACGAGATTGAACACCCACCATGCCGACTCCCAATCGAATCGCCGCATACCGCCCGTGGAGAAGCACTCAGGAATGTCAGTTATGCCGCAGTAGAACGGGACGTAACACGTGAAGTATGTATCATCGACCCCGTACCAGTACACACCGCCGATTTCATTGGGGAGCCAAGATCGCGATTGCGAAATGAACGAAAACGCAGTCTGTTGTGTCGAGATTGGGCGTTCCCAGGTGTACTCCACGCTGTCGATGAACCAGTTCATCGGCCGCCACCTGTAGGGAGTGCCATAAGGGCCCGCATCGACACCCTGAGTCATGTCAAAATCCGTTCCCTCGAAGTGATCCCGCATCAGATCGATAACATCGGTGAAGGAGATCTTTTCATCAGGTTTGATCCACAACGGATACGGCTCCGCTCCGGGAACTGCCCTGAAGTAGTCAGGTGACAGGTTCATGGACGGGGCAGCCCTGCGGAATATGCTCCACACCCTTCCGTCCGCATATCGCTGATTCTTGGGAGTAGCAGGGCAATATGCCTCACAGAACCTGAACGGATCTCCGGAACCAGGATCGTAGTAACCCTTCTCTTCGGCAAAAGACCGGACGTTGTAAGAATAAACGCAATTGTCGGGATCATCGAGTGGAAATTGACAAATTCTGGCTTTGTTCGCATGGCATGAGATGTAACCGTCGGGAACCTTAACCGCTACCCAGACGGCCCCTCCACTGTCGTCTCCCATGCCGATCATTTCGAGTATCCATGCCTCTTTCGTATCCGCGATCGAGAATGATTCGCCAGAGGATCGGTATCCATATTCGGCTACCAGAGTAGTCATTACTTCAATGGCTTCTCTGGCTGTCTTCGCACGCTGTAGTGCGAGTTGCATCATGTCCCAGTAGTGCAGGAGACCTTTTTCGTTCTGAAGCTCTTCACGACCGCCGAAAGTGGTTTCACTAATTGCGAGCTGATGCTCGTTCATGAGATCAACCACCGCATAAGTATGCGGCACCTGCCTGACCCAACCTCTAACGTCGCCATACCAGTTTGTGATAGCCAGCGAGTCCCCGTCTGGATAATCGGCAGCCGGGGAATATTCCATAGTCGGATGAAATTCACCGTCGCAGGTGTAGGTTATCATCACCGAGCCGTCTTCAGATGCTCCCTTAGTAACCAGCAGATTCGTACAGGCGTGCAGGCTGGAGCTGAATGCAACGATAGCCAGCATGATACACGTCACTAGAATTAGTCTTTTCATCTCGCTTACCTCTCCCTCAGTTTTTGACTAATTGTAAGGATAGGCAATCGCTGATGAATTCACAATTACAAATGAGGTCAGATTCTCTCGGGGCCTGTCAGAACCGGTTTCTTCGATTTCCGGGCGATACCCTTCAACATTCCGTTGAAGACGAGGTTGTGAAGAGGTGAGACTGCATACCAGTATAGGACTCCAAGCAATCCACGTGTTGCAAACCGGGCGATTTGTGACAGCTCCGTTCGCCCATCGCCAAGTTCTCTCAGGTCGAATTCCAGGACGGCATATCCCGGAACTCGCATTTCAGCCACGAGCCGCAGCCGTTCGTTCACCTTCACGTCAGACACTCTCCAGAAGTCGACTATGTCGCCCTTCTCGATGTCGTCGGAGTGAGTGCGTCCTTTCCTGAGACCGACACCACCTACAAGACGATCCAGTATACCCCTGAGCCACCACAACCAGTTCGCGTAATACCAGCCGTTCTTTCCACCGATTCGACAGAGCGGCTCCCAAATATCTTCCGGGGATGCCTTCAGCACGATACGTCTGTTATCGACGTAGATGCTTCCCCCCGACCAATGTGGATCGCCTTCCATAGTCCATTCAGCGGGAACGCTGGCATCGGGCAACGGATCGATACCCGCGACTTTCCGTTCTACTTCATCCAGTGATTTCCGGAACGCCAGACGATACGGTGTAGGAGTATGATCGACTATGTCAAGGATGGAAGTGTCATGGCATACAACACGATTCGACAGACCTTCTGCAAGTGGTCTCGCAAGTGAAGCCGGGACAGGAGTCACGAGGTGAATCCAGTACGAACTAAGTCTTGGCGTCAACACGGGAACCGGTACGACGAGTCTCTTTGTCAGATGCGCTTCCTCGGAGTAGATTCGCATCAGGTCCCGGTAATTCACAATACCCGGGCCACCGATGTCAAATGTCCTCCCCTTGGTTTCAGGATGTTCCAGACATCCGAGCAGATATGCCAGCACATCACCGATCGCAATCGGCTGAGCCTCAGTTCGCACCCACTTGGGCGTTATCATCACAGGAAGTCGCTCGACAAGATACCGCAGAATTTCGAACGATGCGCTTCCGGAGCCGATTATCATCGCCGCCCGGAGAATCGTTACGGGCACAGATCCCGATCGAAGGATTTCGCCCACCTCGAATCGCGATTGCAGGTGCTTGCTTAAGCCCGGCTCATCCTGTCCAAGTCCACCAAGATAGATGATCCTATCAACACCACCAGACTCCGCGGCTTTAACCATATTGTTCGCGGCATTACGATCCGCAGTTTCAAACGATGCAGTTGACGGAGACATCGAATGGACGAGATAGAACACAGCACCGCATCCTTTGGCAGCTCGCTGCAGTGACGCTTCGTCGAATACATCCACTTCACAGAGTGAGACTTGGGGGTGCTTCGCCCAGGGACGTTTCCCGAGCCTGGAAACAGATCTGCCTCCCGCACGAACGGTGTATCCCTGCTCAATCAATTTCGGGACGAGCCGCGCACCGACATATCCGGAGGCACCCAAAACAAGTACAGGCCGGTCAGTCATTTCTTTGACTCCCTCGCTTCACTCTTTGCAAAGACTGATTCCAGTCGCTTGTCGCCTTCGAGGCTTTCGATTACTTTAATGGCACTCTTCTCCTTATCCTTGATTTCGAGCATCAAATCAAATTCGATATCTTCAGATTGCTGAATGAAACCCCCGAAGTGCGACAGATCAACTTCATCGGCGTGTTTCCCCCGCCTGCCCGACGGATGCGGTGAGCTGTAATCCACCATGAGTTTCCCATCGTCATCAGACCACGTGCTCTCGGCAATCCGAAGTGCATCTGGAACGCTCTCTCCATTGTTTAGGAGTTCGTGGTGATAGACATCGAACAGCACCGGAATACCAGTTAGCCCGTGAATCTGCACACAATCCCTCAGATCATACAACCTGTCATCATTCTCAATGACTAACCTTCTCTTTATCACCTCATCCAGGTCGTTGTATCGCTGTATGAACTTTTCAATTGCGGCAGGCTTGTCGCCATATACACCTCCGACATGGATCTGCATCTTCGCCGTGTTGTCGAGACCCATGGCATCCATCAGACGGCAGTGATAGTACAGTTCACTGATGCTGTTTTTCAGAACATCATTTCGGGGAGAGTTAATCAGGACAAACTGATCGGGATGCATAGAGATCCTGAACGAATACTCCGCGATTGTTTTTCCCAGAGACTGGAGTTTCGATTCGAAGTGTTGTGTCCAGTCGAGTTCGCACACCGGATGTGATGCGAAGGGAACTATGTCGGATGAGATACGAAAGAACAACAGATCGTTGTTGATATTAAACCTCAGCATCGTCTCGAGGCATTCCAGGTTATTACTCGCCGTCTCTATCAGCTTCTCTTCGCTGTAGGAGGATAACCGGAATGTCTTGTTGCCACGACATCCCACTGAACGGTTTATGCAGGGGTAGCCAACCCTCACGAACTCATCTCCAATTGCCCAGGTTCTTCAGAACTCCTGTTAATTAGAAGAACATATACGATTTCCACAGGTTCTCACAATCGAAGCATCTGCGAAAGGGTTTTCAATCAAAAGGCGACTCATCGCAGTGTGAGCCGCCTTGAAAATTCAGATTAGACTTCGCAGAAATCAAAAACCGGCCACGAAACCGGCCGATATCCGCCTCTCTTCAGTGTCCATATCATAGTCAAGTTCGCCAACGAGCCTGACATTTGTCCTAAGGAGGTATCCCGCGTGCAGTCCTATCGTTCGGTAATCATGCTCAGAAAAGTCTGATTCGACCCAGTTGAACAGACACACGCCATACCACTTGCTCCTGTCACCGTTGGGTGTGAAGATGACTTCCGCCATCGCACCTCTTGTCTCGACATCGTCATCGCGGTCACCCTCGAACAACGGGTCGGAGTCGCGCCTTTCGAGATACTGGACATTCAGTTCGGCATAGTATCCGTCGGTAACAGTGAAGTCCGGTCCAATCATCCAGACTTCATTCGGATTCGACACGCCTTCCTTACCGTAGTACCCGAATCCGCCTATCCTCGCGTAATCGTTGACATCCTGAGAGACACGTCCCACAAAAGACTTGTATTTGTCGCTGTCATAAACCTTGAATTTGTCAGCTTCCGGAAGGCCATTGCCATTGACTACCTCCAGAATTACATCGGTGCCTGTCTCGAAGCCGTATGTAAGCATCAAACCCCTGTCGTAAGCTAGATTGATGCTGGATTCGCCGACACTTGTCTTGTAGATCTCGTAATCTTCCAGCGTAAGCCTGAGTTCTCTCTTGAACAACGGATCGGAAATCTGGAACTGCCCGACATAGATATCGAGTTCGCTCCCGAAGAGATCGTTGAACATCAGGTAGGCATCTTCAACACCGACTACTTCTCCCCGCTCATCCATGTAGAAGTAGAAGTAATATGCGAGATCTTCCGCCAGCGAACCGCCGGACAAGAGTTTTAACAGATACGGAGTTGTCATATCGGGTCGTTGCCCGCCGACACTCTCGTACTTGATATAGCCATCCATCCGCACTGCAATGGGGAAGTCCCTGATCAACGACAGATTCTCATCTCCTGTATCCACGAAATACCTCGGTGCGTCCTGATCCTTGAGAACAAAGCCGTTTCCAGCGAACTCATCACCGTATGCCTTCAGGCGCGGCACCGGATTGTGACATGTCGTGCATGACATGTTATACTTGCGCGCAAATGCAGGAATAGCGTTGGCGGACTTGCTGTCGGCAATGAACGAGATCGCCAGGGCTGCAATTATGACCATTGCTGTTGCGACAAATGCTGTTGACTTCTTCATTTTCCCTCCTTACGGTAGCACTTCAACTGTAGTCTCATGCTGATTCACTACTATGACTTCCGTTTCATCTTCAGGAACACCGAGAAAATCCGCGACTGGCTTGACCAGTCTGCAATAATTCAGCTGTGCAGTCACTGTCATGGGACCGGGCTCCGTCGCATCCGGCAGATCAAAAGTGAATGTCTCCAGCTTAGTCTCGCGAGGTCCGAGGCGATAGTCGACACCGAGCGAGGCCGTGTTCCACTGTTGAATGGTCATTCTACCCTGCGGGTCGAAGTATGGCATTCTGAAAATCCTGTCACCGTATGGTACACCATCGCGCTGCACACCCATGAAGTCCGGCATGTTCAGGGCGATTCCCATATCTTGATATGCTAACACGTCTTCAGAGATCGTGTACTCCTCGCCATCGAAACCCTTCTTGTCAACCGGTAGATGGTACTTGTTTCCTGCGGCATCCTCGGCTTCCACATGCAGCCACACTATTCTGTCCTCGACCGATCCCGACGGAAATTTGTGTCCGGTTTTCTGGTTGAATAGCGCAACGGTGAACCGGATGGTCTCCCCCGGTTCGGCTTCTCTTATATCCGGATGAACCCGCAATTCGACCGTTCCCCTGACCTTTCCCGGATCGTGAGCACCGTGAAACAGGTGTTGAGCAACGTCGGGGTATTTATTGCCCATCTGAGCACTGACTCCCGGCGCATATGTCATGTGACAGTCCTGGCACACAACCCCTTCTTTGTAATACGGCCCTTCGGTCAGCTCGAGATGAGTGGACTTTACCCAGACTCCGAATGGACTCATCTCGTTGTGACAGGTTCCGCAGAACTCCGCAGTCGACAGGAATTCCGAGTAGACCATCTCGTGAGCCGGAGATTCTCCTTCGGTACGTGGTCCATATTTCTTGTTCCCGGGCGAGCTTATCCAATTGAAGTTGTAAGGTGTGTCACCTTCGAATCCGACTACGGTGTGACAGACCTCACATGATACCGATTCATTGGCCCTGCTGTTTTCCGACGGTAGTGGCGGAGGGACATCGCCTGCGAGGAATGCAATCGGAGCGTGGCAGCCATTGCAACCTGCTTTTACCTCAGCTACTTTATCATCCTTGTCCGCATGGGGTATCGCAAGTTTGAAATACTCTATCTCGTCCCAGTGATGCGTGTACGCCTGAGACATCATGGCCTGACGCCACTGCTGATAAAAATCGACGTGACAGGACGCGCCACAGAACCTGGGAGTGTCATAGTCATCATACGAACGCGTTCCCAGCGACTCTTCCCCTGCTTTGATCGCGTGTTCCTGTGCAGAAAGCAATCCGAATGAAACTATCGAGGCTAAGGCGACGATTGACACAGTAATGACAGTGAGTCTGAATCCGAATGTTCGTGAAGATATCATCTCCTGACTCCCTTCGAAAACGATTATGCTCATGCGACTGAATACGCGACCTTTAATATATTATATCTAAGGAATGGTAGATATGGATGTCAAGCAAGAACTGCTCATTACTCAATTAGCTCTTAAGAGAGAGACGTCGAGGCATTAAGGAGGTTGACTAACCGGGATCTTCACCCTGTTTGAGTTTTTCACGAAGGGTTTTCCGATCAATGCCCAATATTTCCGCCGCGCGGGTCTTGTTTCCGTTGACGCTCGAAAGGACGTTCTTTATGTACTCGAGTTCCATTTCGGCAAGCGAACGGAACAAACCCTTGTCTCTGGATGCCGTGAATCGCATCAGGGATGGTAGATCCGGGACATCAATAGTAGTTGCATCATTCATCACCACAAGGCGCTGCATCAGGTTCTCGAGTTCTCGTACATTTCCGGGCCAGGCATAGTTTATAAGTGCTTTGAGAGCTCTGTCTGAAAACTCCGGCGTAGGTTTCCCTGCATCTTCGGCGAATTTGGAAGTGAAATGCCTCGCAAGCAGGAGGGCATCGTCGTTGCGATCCCTGAGCGGCGGGATCGTAATCGTGATCACGCTGATCCTGAAATACAGGTCCTCCCTGAACGTACCCTTGCCTACCAGAGTCTGGAGGTTCTTGTTGGTAGCGGTAAGTATTCGGACGTCAACTTTGCGGGGCTTCGAAGCTCCCACCATCCAGACTTCCCTGTCCTGCAGGACGCGGAGCAGCTTGACCTGCATTGACGGACTCATTTCGCTGATCTCATCGAGGAATATTGAACCGCCATCGGCTGTTTGAAAGAACCCGGCGCGGGACTCATGCGCACCGGTGAATGATCCTTTCACATGACCGAAAAGTTCACTTTCGATGAGTTCCTCGGGGATGGCGCCGCAGTTTACCGGCACGAACGGGGCGGACGCCCGGCTGCTATTGTAGTGAATTGCCCTGGCGACAAGTTCCTTCCCGGTACCACTCTCACCCGAGACGAGGATAGTGGCCGGTGAGTCGGCTGCTTTTTCTATAGAGCGAAACACACCCCTCATCGCCTTGGAGTTGCCGATTATGCCATGATAGGAATGGAACTGCTTGTCCTCGCCGGGTTGGGCGGTCTTTCTGGCCCGCAGTTTATCAAGCGCACGGCTCGCGGCCTTGATGAGTTCCTCATCGGTGAAAGGCTTGGACAGATACTCATCCGCACCCGCCTTCATCGCAGTCACCGCGCCCTCGATCGATGCGTAGCCCGTGATCATCATTATTTCCATATCCTTGAGGTTCTCGCGGACGTGCCGCACTAGATCAAGGCCGCTGACCCGAGGCATTTTGAGATCAGTAATAACCAGATCCACCGGATTGCTTTCGAGAAACTCTATGGCCTGCGGTACACCGGACACAGTGTAAACCACATATCCAGCAGCCGTGAGATTTCGCTGTATTACCTCCAGCGTGTTCGGAGCATCGTCTACGACCAGTATATGGGCTTTATCTCTCGACATCCCCTACCTTTCCTGACCTTGGGTTGTCCTGATGACCGTCAAGCGGGAAACGTACCGTGAATTTCGATCCCCTGCCCACATCACTGTCGACCTGAATCTCTCCACTATGCGATGAGACGATACCGTGCACGACCGCCAACCCGAGACCGGTGCCTTCGTCGACATCTTTGGTAGTGTAAAAAGGTATGAATATCTTCTTGAGTACAGCTTCATCCATACCGATTCCAGTGTCTTCAACGATCAATATAACTTCGTCTCCCTCGTCGACAGTAGTGATAGTTATCGTACCACCGTACGGCATTGCCTGGATAGCGTTCACGACGAGGTTAACCAGAACCTGATAGATCTGCCCGGGATCGGCCGTAATCTCCGGAAGATCGGCGGCAGGTTTCCGAATTAACTCGATTCCGGATTTTGAGCATCGATGCTCGAGGAAATAGAGACCTTCTTTGACAATGCTGTTCAGGTCAACTTGATCCTTGCGCAAAGGCGCCTGTCTTGCGAAGATCAGCAGCTTCTTGACGACTTCCCTCGAGTGGAGAGCAGCTGCAACTATTCGATCCAGATCTGTACCCGCTTGTTCGGGGAGTTCAGGTGATTTCTTCGCAAGCTGTGCAAACCCAAGTATACTCCCCAATGGCTCGTTCAGCTCGTGCGCGACTCCGGCTGCAAGCTGGCCGATGGTTGCCAGCCGATCGGCGTGACGAAGTTGCTCCTGCAATTCGGCCTTTTCCTGATCGGCTTCACGCTGTTCGACTACGAGTGCCAATTCTCTCGCAACGGCATTGATCAGTTTGCGCTCGTCTTTAAGGAACGGACCTTCATCAAGCTGCGGGCGCTCCTTGGAATAAGAGACTTCGACCAGCCCCCTGTACACACCGTTGACTTCGATATTCGCAGATATCTCTGACACGCCATTGCGAAAATCCTTTGACTCATACTGCCTCCCGTCGAGGACTATCCTCGCGGAGGTAACTTCCGGGTATAGCCATGCAGGTTGAAGGAGTTCGACGGTTGACCTGAGGATATCATCTACGTTGACATCCGAACGTCCAACCATCTTGGCGATTCCGTAGAGGCAGGTCAGCTCTTTGAGCCGTTCTCGCAACTCGACTTCAGCCCTGCGATGCGAAATCGCGTTTCCGAGCATCTGTGAGATACCTTCATAAAACACAACATCGCCCGATGTGAAAAACTTCTTCTTTTCGCATCGAAGCACCAGTAGACCGGTGCCCTTAGGTTCGATCGAAAAAGGCAGAAGAGCAAGTGACTTGAAGTTGCCTTCAGGCCTGAAACGAACGGTCGTACTCAATTCACGATCCGAGAGAACGATCGACAATGGCTCTTTCACCTGATCGACAAGGAAACTGCCCCTTTCCGAGAAACGATCACCGCGCGCATCGACATGCCCCATGAGCATGGCCTTGAACAGTCTTTCCAAATCGAACAGATGATCATCGTCTATTAGCGAGGAAAGCTCGAAACCGATTTCAGACGGCAGGGGCCTCACCTGATACGTGAAGCCATACTCAACCGGATTCAGCGCTTCGCTCCTGTAATACCGTCCCTTTTCCATGAGGCAGATATTGACTGCATCGCATTGACTGAAGTCCATCAAAATGGCGGAGGCTTCACGCAGGAAGTCTTTTCTGAGGAGCCCCCTGCTGGCAAGACGGAGTATCCTGCTCGACAGCGCGATGAAATCTCCTGTTACGTGATGTCCCTTGCGGTCTTTCTTAACCGTCATTTCCCCTCGGTCTCCCGTGAAAGTGATACCGTTAAACCCGCCCCGCGAAACTCATCACAATATAATCATATTGGTGTTCATGTAAAGCTACCTGTTTCCAACAGCTCCGGCCGGATTCCGGTATGAATTGCACGTCCGCAAGATCATGTTACTCTCGGGAAGGGACAAGAACGCTCACCACAGGTGTCAGAACAAGAGACACCAGCATTCCGATCGTGCCCGATTGCGGGGATGGCATTCCCCGGAAGTACAAGAGCAGGCAGGTAGCGAGTCCGAGTGTCGATGAGCATATAGCTCCACACTTGGAAGCGCGCTTCGTGAAGAGCCCCCAGATGAACGGGCCGAGAAATACTGATCCTACGGCTCCCCAGGAGATACCGAGAATCGAAACGATTGTCGCGGGTCTGAAATATGCGAGGGTCACCGAGATCGCTATGAAGACCGCGCTGAGAACCCGCATCATAAGTGTCAGTCTCTTATCATCCACATCTCTGTTGATGAAACCGGCGTACACATCTTTAGCAATCGAGGAACTCGACACAAGAATGAGCGCCGCAAGCGTGGACATGGATGCCGACAAGATAAGCAGCAACATCAACACCAGCAGAGTCTCAGGGACAATACTTGCAAGCAGCTCCGGCATAAGCGCATCGAAAATCGGCCTGCCGCCATCGAAAGCCTCCGGAGCATTTTCCGGATTCAGGAAGAATCTCGTGGTCGAACCCGTGAAATACCCGATACCGCCCACAAGCAACGCAAAGAACGTCGATGCGAACATGCCGATTCGGATTGACCTTCGATCCCTGACCGCGTAAAACTTCTGAACGAGCTGTGGCATGGCAAACGGAGCGACACTGGTCAAGAACACGAGCGAGAACAAAGGCCAGACTCCCGGGGGGCCAACCGCCGATACCAGTCGCGCATCGATATTCGAGAGGCCCTCGGTTATGTTGCCGATGCCCTGCCCCTGATTGATTACGGCAGCAAGCAGAATTATCACGCCCACTGTCATTATCATCCCGAAAACAACATCGATGATAGTCATTGACTTGTAACCACCCATTACAAGATACAGAGCTGTGAAACCACCCATGAAGACAAGGGCAAGCGTGTAGTCAATGCCAAATGTTGATCTGAAAAGATAACTTAGACCGATGAACACCGCCGCAGAATACGGAATGAAGAAGACGAATATCGACAGTGCAGCGAACATCTTGAGAAACGGGCTGTCATAACGCTTCTCGAAGTATTCCGCCATGGTGTGAACATCGTATTCTACTGACATCTTCTTGATGCGATAGCCAAGGAGCCACCAGACACCGAGGACTCCCAGGAGCGCGTTGCCTGCGGCAATCCACAGGCCGGAATATCCGAACCCCCAGCCGACTTTACCTGCGAATCCGATGAAAAGCACCGCCGAGAAGTATGCGGTGCCATAGGTGAATGCAGTCATCCACGGGCCGATGTTCCTGCCGCCGAGGAAGTAGTCCGAGAATGACCGGGTTCTGCGCAATCCTACTACGCCCGTAACGATTATCATCAGGGCGAACGCTGCAATCACGGCGTATTTCAACATCGAGACCCCTTGATTTCAGTGCGTTGTCATGCTGTGTTACTCTGACTCCGATTCTGTCTCGGGTTTGTCCTGGGTCGCTGAAACGCCGGGATACGCGAAAACGGAGTCGTCTATTTCTACATTGAATTCTATGGTGTCATAATCGAGGGTGATAGTGCCTAACTGCTCCATCTCCATCGTAATCGAATGAGCCATCTTCACGCCATCGACATCCTTGTAGTTGTCCAGATGCATTGAGGTGCTGAACTCCGAGCCTTCTATCTCCCCCTGCGTTATGACATGAAACTCCAGAAAAGTCGAGGCATCTATGTAAACGTGGCTGATATGTTTCTTCGGCTGAAGGATTTTGAGATGATACGCACTCACGCTATCGACCACATCCGTACCGACAAGTTCGACGGAGTAGCCTTTCTTCTTCGCGTTTAGCAGCATTCCTTCCAGGTTTGAATTCTCTTTCATGAGTCTTGCCTGGGCATCCGGCATGACCATCGGTGGTTGATCGCCCATCTGCATCCAGGCAGTGTCACCATCGAATACCTGCTTCATCTTTATGCCCTGTACTACCGACTCGGAGAGATACTTGAATGGCTTCTTAATGAGTACCGTTACCGGTACTTCCATCCCAGCCATTCTGGAAATGCCCTTGAAACGTATGGTCTCAATGGAATCGATCTTATCTTGACCGCCCTTAGCCTTGATATTCTTATCGATAACTTCGTCAATTGTTATGGCGCTCAGCCCGCTTACCATAAGCCCCAGTGACAATACGATACCCAAAAGCACCATTCGCTTCATACTCGACCTCCAACTACAGATTGAATGTGATGCCAATTATACTTATTGAAAGTGGTTCAGCAAAGACTAAAAGAACGAAATTACAGAAGGATTGCTAAAGAAGGGCTGATTGGTGACGGACGATTTCGCCCGTTATCATATAAATGATGTCTTCTGCGATGTTGGTGGTATGGTCCGCTATACGCTCGAGATTTCTCGAAACACTCAGCAGTCGAATGAGGCAATCGACAGACTTCGGATTCTTCTGTAGTTCCTCGGAAACCTGCCGGTACATATCCCGGTGAATTTCGTCGATTTCGTCATCCATCTCAAGAACAGACTGTGCTGTTTTTTCATCGGTGTTAATCAGCGAGTCGACACTGAGGCGCAACATGGTCTGCACCTTCTGTGACATTGCAGGGAAGTCAAAGGGCACCGAAACAACAGGCTGGCTGCAGAGAAACTTCGAACCTTCTGCGATGTTCAGAGCAAGATCTCCGATCCGCTCGAGATCGTTGTTCATTTTGAGAACCGCGATTATGAATCTCAGGTCCACCGCTACGGGCTGATGCAAAGCAAGAACTTTAAGGCAATCTTCCTCTACCTCGACCTCCATCTGGTCAACTTCAGCATCATCCCTGATGACCTGTTCGGCCAGCTTGTAATCTCTCTCTGCTATGGACTTGACGGATTTGTAAACGCTCTCTTCGACAAGAGTGCTCAACTGAATGATCTTCTTCTTGAGTCGATCCACTTCCTTCTGGAGCAATATACGCATCATAGAGGCGACTTCCTGTTCTTATCCGAACCGACCCGTAACGTAGTCTTCCGTTTCTTTCTTGTCCGGCTTAGTGAAAATTTTGTCTGTCTTACCGAATTCCACGAGCACGCCCTGGTAGAAAAACGCAGTGTGGTCGGAAATTCTGGCGGCCTGGTGCATATTATGAGTAACGATAACGATTGTAAACTGTTTTTTCAGTTCTCTGATCAGCTCTTCAATCTTGGTCGTAGAAATAGGATCGAGTGCCGATGCCGGTTCATCCATGAGAATGACCTCGGGTCTGACAGCGAGTGCTCTTGCGATACACAACCTTTGCTGCTGGCCTCCAGACAGCATATACGCGCTATCCTCAAGCTTGTCCTTAACTTCCTCCCAGAGGAACGCGTTCTTCAGCGCATCCTCCACAGCTTCAGCAATGATCGACTTGTCCCTGACACCGTTCACACGGAGACCATAAGCAACATTGTTGAAAATCGACTTGGGGAACGGGTTGGACTTCTGAAATACCATGCCGACCCTGCGGCGCAACGTCGACACTTCCTTGATTTCATAGATGTCCTTGCTGTCAAGAATCACTTTGCCGTCCATGCGAGTACCCGGAATAGTATCGTTCATCCGGTTAAGCGTACGGATAAACGTAGACTTGCCGCAACCAGAAGGTCCTATCAGGGCGGTAACATGGTTCTCCCTGATATCCATGTTGACATTGAATAGAACCTGATTCGATCCGTAGAAGAAACTCAGATCTCTTACAGTCATCTTGAAGTCGACTTTTTCGGTATCTGGATTCTGCATAGTATCAGTTATAACATCTTCTTCCACTTTTGCAAGTTCATTATCCATAGCTGCGAGCCCTTCTCATTTTGGAACGGATAAGGATGGCTGTTATGTTCAGCATGAATGTCAATATCAGCAACACAAGAACCGTACCATAGAGGATCGGTTTGGTGGCCTCCACATCCGGCGATTGTGTTGCCATTACATATATGTGGTAACCTAATTCCATGAATTGATCATTGAGCTTGCTTGGAAGATACGGAAGATAGTAAGCCGCTCCCGTGAACATAATTGGCGCGACTTCACCCGCTCCCCTGCTGACCGCAAGGATACCGCCCGTAAGGATTCCTGGAAGCGCCTGGGGCAGGATTACCCTTACGATGGTCTGCAGTTTCGTTGCTCCCAGGGAATAACTCGCTTCTTTCAGCTCGACAGGTATTGTCCGCAGAGCTTCTTCGGTAGAGATAATAACAACAGGCAGAGTCAAAAGCGCCAATGTCAGTGCCGCCCAGATGATCGCTGGCTGTCCCCACACCGGTCTGGCGGAATCGAAGAAAATCGAATCCATGCTCGAACCGATGAATCCAATGAAAAAGCCTAATCCAAAAAGTCCAAAAACGATAGACGGAACGCCCGCAAGATTAGCTATCGCAATCCGTATGAGCCGCGTTACTTTCGAATTGGGGCTTGTGTACTCCTGCAGGTAGATCGCCGTGAGAACGCCGATCGGAACTACTGCGATAACCATCAATATGACGAGGGCCACCGTACCGAAGATAGCAGGGAAAATACCTCCCCCCTCCATTCCGTTCTCGGGCGGTCTCGTGAGGAAGTCAACGGATATCGTACCCACACCATTGTAGAAAATGTTTGACAGGATTATAAAGAGCATCCCGGCTATTATCAACACTGCCAGCGCTGTCAGTCCTTTGGAGAAATCACCGGCATGCCTGGCAATGAATCCGGGTGGCTGAATAAAGTAGTCGTATTGCCGTGCTTCTGTTCTGTCGACCATTTTCATTCCAGCCTGCCCTGCAGTCTGGTTTTGAGTCTCGAAAGGATGACATCTCCACCAAGGTTCACGAGGAAAGTGAACACGAACAACAGAGAACCTATGAAGAACAGCACATTGTAGTGAGCAGAACCAAAGACCACCTCGGCAAGCTCGGCAGCAATAGTCGCGGAGAAGGTCCTTATGGAGTCGGTGATGCTTCCGGAAATCACTGCTGCGTTGCCGGAAGCCATCAGCACGATCATCGTCTCACCGATTGCGCGACCAAATCCCAATACTATGCCCGCAGCGATACCCGGAAGGGCCGCGGGAAGCGCCATAGAAAGGGATACCTGCCATGGGTTAGCCCCCAGCGCTGAGGCGGCATCTCGTAACGACAGCGGAACTGTAGATAGTGCATCCTCTGAAACAGTAAATATAATCGGGACAACAGCAAGACCGAGCGCGATCCCTGCCGTCAGCGCATTCAACCTGAAAGTCAGGCCCAGCAGGTTCTGGACGGATGTCGCAAGGACAATCAGGGCAAAGAATCCCAGCACAACTGATGGAATGCCGGCCAGCAGTTCGATGACAGGTTTAATTATCTCTCGCATTCGCCTCGAAGCGAATTCGGATGTGTATATCGCCGCTCCAACTCCAAGAGGAACCGCGAAAAGCATAGCCACAAGAGCAGCCTTCAATGTACCCAAAAAGAGCGGAAGCAAGGAATATTTCGGTACGTCCGAGTTCGGCTGCCAGGACCACTTGGCTTCGCGACCTTCGTAGTACTCCTGCTTGAAGACCATCTTACCGACACTGGCTTCTTCCTGAATCTCAGGATCGGTGAAAATCGGAATCGACTCTTTGAATATGAAAACGAAAATCAGGAGGATCACGACCAGAGCGCTCATCGCACTAATGGAGATGACTTTTTCCCCGATGAACTCGCCGACCTTGGACTTCGGCTTGAAATCGTAACTCTGCAACTCTGCCTCGTTTCGAAGTCAGGGCGAGGGCACTAACCCTCGCCTGATCCAAATCGCATTATTGAAAACGAGCTATTTAACCATGTTCTTCTCGGCCTGTTCCTTCGAAAGCGGGACATAGCCGATTTCCTCGGCAATCTTCTGCCCGGCCGGAGACAAGGCCCAGTTCACGAGCTTCTTGAGATCGCCGGTCGGTTTGCCGTTGAAGAACCAGTAGAGATCACGTGAGATCGGATATGTGCCGTCTGACACATTCTCCATAGTCGGCTGGATAGCGGGAGACTTCTCGTCAACCTTCACCAGGGCAAATTTCACACCTTTCGCCCATGCGATCCCACCGTACCCGATTCCGTTCTTGTCCTTGGAAACAGCATTAACCACTGCAGCCGTGCCAGGAAGTGTCTGAGTCTCTTCTGCGTAATCCTCTTTTTCGAGAACGTGTTCTTTGAAGAAGGCATAGGTCCCGGAGTTGTTCTCTCTACCGTAGAGGATAATGCGGGCGTCTTTGCCGCCAACTTCTTTCCAGTTCTTAATTTGCCCAGTATAGATACCTTTCAACTGGGCAAGACTGAATTCAGTAACCTGATTGTCATTGTGCAGATAAACAGCGATTCCGTCGAGAGAAACCGAGACTCGGTACGGCTCAACACCGGCTTTCTCAGCAAGTTTGTATTCTTTCGGTTTCATATCACGGGAAGCTTCGCAAACATCCGTTGTGCCGTTAAGCAGTGCCGCGATTCCGGTACCGGAACCGCCACCAGACACCTGGATCACGGTTTCTTCATTCAGCTTCATATACTCTTCGGCCCAACGCTGTCCGAGCCTGACGAGTGTGTCAGATCCTTTGATCGTGATGGTCGTCCCTGCAGAAAGCACTCCGGCAGCAACGATCAAAGCGATAAACGCAAATGTGAATTTTCTCATCTTTCCTCCTGTCTCCATGAACACATTTTCTCGGTGCCCATATAACTCTCCAATTGTTAGGATTCTGTTAGGGTACCGTAAATTTCTTTTCCCCATCTATTTGAACTTAAGCTGTAAATCAACCTGGAGTCTATTGAAGTCCAACTCCTCTGCATCGATGCCGATTGTGTTTACGAAATAAGATACATTGAAGTCCGCGTTCTTCATGACCTTGACTCCACCGCCTATCTCGTGCCCCTTTGCGTCAGTTCCGCCACCACGAAAGTCCGAGTCCGTGAAAGTACCAAGAACGGCATCCTTTTCAACCTCTCGATAAATGTATCTGAAATCCCACGACCCGGGACTGTCTTTCTTTCCAACACGGAGCCCCACGAGCCAGCCGGTGTCCAGACTGTCAGCGCCAGTATTCGTCACGAAGTCGCCCATTACCACAACTGGAACAGTCTCGAACTTGTGCGTGAACTCTGCGAAGAGTTCAACAAGCTGGTAATCGTTCAAGTACATGCCGTTCGCATCGACTGAATTCCCCATAGGCTCGTCGGCATCATAGAATGGCCCGAATCCCGAGGTGTTCACATATTCAAAGTAACCTCCACCAACCGAGACCGAGGACAAACCATCATTGAAATCGTACCCCAGAACACCTTCTGCGGCAGCGAGATAAGAGTCCTCGTCCGACGACCTCTCCTCAATATACAGGCCAGAACCTATGAGACTAACTGAGAAGTCATCGATATCCTGCGAGAAGTGAATAGCACCACCTTCAGGGTTGAAGTCCGAATCCCATAGAAGTTCCGAACTTCCCGGCTTGTAGAACGGATTTTTGAACTTTCCAGCGGTCAGCTTCCAACCAGGCAACTTCTCGTGTGTCATCTGAAAGTAGGCCAAGTCAAGCCTTAAGTCCTTTGTAGAGAACCCGTTGTCAAGGGTCTGGTTGGTTGATACGGGGTCGTCCGAACCGGTAGCAAGCTGAACTCTCACCTTGATTCTCTCGTTCACATCACCGTCTACGCCCAATCTTGCTCTGATTCGATGCCTGTTTCGAGTGTCCTTTCCTTCCTCATCTATCATTTCATGCCTGTAACGGAGATCACCAAAAACACTAATAGAGTTCCACCAGTCGGCGGCGTTTGCCAGACCGGTAGACAGCCCCAGCAGAAGAACTGTCAGTATGACTACCCTCATCGATTACTCCTTCCTCAAATGCGCATCAGTGATTCGGCACTTGGGACTCTGCGTTTGTCAGCAAAACGTTAACGTTACGTGATGAAACATTCACATTGTTAGGATTCGGTTAGGGAATAATTAGTATTGTGTAGGCGACAGATCAGGGATTAACCCTCAAGCCGGTGGCCTGAGCCTGCTTATTGCTGTTTTGGAAGGTGTATTGTGCAGGTAGTGCCGACGCCGGGTTCGCTTTCGATGGCGACTCTGCCACCATGAGCAATGGCGATATGCTTGACGATCGCCAGGCCGAGTCCGGTGCCACCAAGTTCTCTGCTACGGGACTTATCGACACGATAGAATCTCTCGAATACCCTCGCGAGATGCTCCCTGGCGATACCTTTGCCCTTGTCTCTCACGGATACATCGATTGATAGGTCTCCTTCAACCGCTGAGACATACACAATCGAACCGTTGTCAGAGTACTTGATTGAGTTGTCTATGAGATTCACCACGGCCTGTTCAAGCAGGAGCGGATTCACCGTTGCAGTCATCGAGCCATCACAGTCCAGTTCGACGCCTATCTGCTTTGCCTCGGCTCGGGCAGCACAGGCTTGTATAGCCGAATTCAGTATCTCCTCAATTTTCGTTACTTCAACTTCTACGACAGACTGCTCGGCCTCCTGCTCTATTCTGGACAGACTGAGCAAATCCTCGATAATCGAGTCCAGGCGATCCGCGTGCCTTGCAACCACCTGGAGAAATCGCCTTGCTTCATTCGCGTCTTCCAATGACCCGTCGAGCAATGTCTCCACATAGCCTTTTATGGATGTCACCGGAGTTTTGAGTTCATGCGAAACGTTCGCCACGAACTCTGTTCTCACATTCTCCAGACGCTTGAGTCGTGTCATGTCATTGAGTACAATGACGGCACCGATGCTGTCACCTCTTGAGTCTCTCAGCAGTGCACCACTGCTCTGAATATACCTTTCTTCACCATCCCTGACTATAATTGCGCTTTCTGAAGCTTCCCCGGCTTCAAGGGTCTTGGAGACCATCTTCTGCAACTTGGCGTTTCTGATAACTTCCTGCACGACCCTCCCGCGTGCCTTGTCGAGCCCTATACCAATCAAGTCTGCCGCGGCACGATTCATTCCGATGATGTATTCCTCGTCATCGACTGCGATTACGCCCTCCGACATACTTGCAAAAATGGCCTCCTGCTCATTCCTCTGGCGCGTGATCGTGTTGATTCTGTCGTCAAGCTCTTTTGCCATCGAGTTCATTGCAGCGGCAAGGCTCGACAGCTCCTCCGAGCCCGTTACTATCAGTTTGCGCCGCAGATGTCCTCTCGCAAACAGATCGGCTGCCTTGCGAAGATGTTCGATGGGTCTTGTAATCCTTCGAGAAACGAAGAGGCTCACGACAGCCGCCAGGATGGCTACTATGACACCGGCCACCGCGATCTTGCGCTGGATATCCGTCAATTCCAGCTCGACATGGGTGATCGGCATCGAAGTTCTCACGACAGAAGTAATCTCGCCACCTACACGGATAGGAATAGCGACATACATCAGGGTTTCGGTAATTGTGGTGCTGTACCGAACGGATTGCCCGATACCACCGTTCAGAGCGTCAATGATCTCAGGGCGATCCCCGTGATTCTCCATGAGCGCAGGGTTGTTCTCCGAGTCGCCGATGACCAGCCCCGACTTCATAACTACGGTTACTCTCGTACCCGTGACATTTCCCAGCAGGTCACACAAGCTGTCGATGACTGCGGAATTGTCCGGTTCAATCATCCCGGAGATCTGAGCTTCGACGAATTGGGCGCGTGCTCGAAGATTGTCCGACATCTGATCAAGATGAAACGAACGAAGCTCGCTGGACGCGTACCACGCTACGGAGATGACGGTAAGTATGATAACGAGAATGTAAGATGGATATAGCTGCCACAGCATCCGCTTTTCAGCCATCACTCATCCCTGAATCTGTACCCGACTCCGCGGACGGTTTCGATTACCGATCCGCTTTCACCGAGCTTACGCCGCAAACCAACGATTTGCACATCTACTGATCGATCGGTAACAACAGTTTCGTCTTCTCTGATGCCGTCCACGATCTGGTAACGAGTGAACACCCAACCGGGGTGCCTGGCAAGGAAGTGCAGAATTTTGAATTCGGTAGGAGTAAGATCAATGACCTGGTTGTTGACCGTGACTTCATGCTTGCCCGGATGTATGTTTATTCCGTGTTTAACGATCTGTCTCGACTGTGACGGAGGTTCCGATGATTTCCTACGCAGGACGGCCTTGACCCTTGCAAGCAGGACTCTCGGAGAGAAGGGCTTGGTAATATAGTCATCAGCTCCCATTTCAAGCCCCGCAACCACATCGGCCTCTTCCCCCTTGGCGGTAAGAATCACAACAGGTATATGCGCCGATCTCGAATCATTCTTGAAGATTCTACAAACCTCAAGGCCATCGATGCCCGGCAGCATGAGGTCCAATATGACCACGTTCGGGTTGACTTTGGGAAGCGCATCAATGGCTTCCTCTCCCGTCACCACCCCGTGAACCGAGTAACCTTCACGCTGAAGATTATGAGACACCAGTTCAAGAATATCGTTTTCGTCTTCAACGACTAAGACTGTTTCTTTCGCCACTTTTCCTCCCCCGACACCGAGATAATACCATTGGAATAGTCAGCTTAGCAAGTACAAAACAGGACAAATGTTAGAATTTCGTTAAGACGATCAGATAATCGCGTTATTCTGCGAAAAAACAGATTACCGGACGATACCCGGACATCCCGAATCGCGAGCGATGCTGGTGTTATGACGAAGTCAGCTTACCGAGCCGGCTCCGTGTTTCGCTGATCTCATCAAGTTCGATTTCCGGCTTGCCCCAGTACTTGAGGACCTCCCTGTATTCTTTAACTGCCTTCTGGGTGTTCCCAAGAGCCTCCTGAACTCTGCCGATGAAGTAAGCTGTAGCTATGTTCCTGTAAGCATTCGCGTTTTCGTTCTCTTCTGACCTGAGTTCCTCCAGGTATTTCATTGCACCTTCATAATCACCGGTCTTCAACATCAACTCGCCTAATACCAAGAGATTCTCCGAAGACTGCATATTCGGAGAATCCTGCATACGCACGTGGATATCAATCATCTGTGCTGTATCCTGGACTTTCAGAGCTTCAAACAACTCCTCAATAAAATCAGGGATGTACCACAAATCCTTGGGAACGCTTGCCTTGAACTCATCAACATTGCTCCTCAATATGGTGTCTGCCTTATCCAGCCGTTCCCTGTCGTACATCGCGATCAGAAGCGGGTAATTCATCTTGCTAAGTCTGTTGGCGTACTGAAGGGCCTCTTCGGCATAGTACAGGCAGCTATCGATCATTCCGAGCCTGCGGTAGTATGTCGAGATGTTGCCCAGACGGGACGTGATCTGGGTACTATCATTGGTGGGCATCACTGTTTCGAGTGCCTTGAATCTGTAATCCATTCCCGAATGAAAACGCCCGAACCAGAATTCGTAATTGGCACGCATACCGTAGTAGTTGCTGAGCTTGAATGGATCATCCGGATACTCTGCCCTGATCCTCTCGATAGTCTGGTCCGCTGTCTCGAAGTCTCTTCGAATTTCGTAGATCGAAACGAGCGTTACGAGGGCATCGTAGTCGTTTGGCTTCAGCTCAAGCAATTCAAGACATGCCTGCTCTGCCTCCTCCATCCTGCCCAGACTGAAGTAGATGCGAATGAGCCCGGCATATGGTCCGGGGGCCTGCGGATTCGCAGAAATCGCCCGCTTGGCATACTCGATCGACTTGTCGTATTCGTCGAGCTTCAGATATATATCGGCGTACCAGTTCAACGCAGGATAGAAATCCTCATCCAACATCATGACGGTATCAAGCTGCGCAAGCGCACCATAAGGGTCTTTCTTCAGCACGTTAAGCAGCAATGCATAGTAACCGCGCGTCTCCTTGTCGTCCGGATAGTTGTTCAAGTAGGCTTCAGTCTTGCTCATGGCATCGTCATACTGCATTCTCAGCCAGATGTCCGAGTAGATATCCAGCAATGTTCTCTCTTTCACCGGAAGTTTGTCGGCGTGCATATTGGCCAGGGCAAAGTGCTCGGCTGCGAGTTGGTTTCGCCCCTCGAATACGTGGCTCATGGCAAGTCGCATATATGGAAGTGCGAACGTCGAATCAAGTTCGATTGCCTTCTGGAAATGTTTGGTTGCCTGCGCTTCATTTATGATGAAGTGATTCATGCCGAGTATGTACTCCTTGTAAGCTTCAGGCGACGATGATGTTATGCCTGCAACGCTGACGTTCGAAGCCATTATCTCCTGCATATTCAATGATTGCGCAACCTTCTGGGTTAGGCTGTCAACCAATGCGAATGGATCATCTCCCACAACCTTCTCACCAAGAATGATTTTGCCGGTCTCGGCATCCTCGAGCCGGGCGTCTATTCGTATCATGTCGCCAAGTTTGAAAAATGAGCCGGAGAGAACTGTTGACGCACCGAGCGAACGAGCGGCATCAATACATCTCTCATGGTTCGGCAGGCCGTTTCCCTGTCTGTCCTCGTCGGATAAACAATCGAGAACTCTCGTGCGACTGATGATGTTCTTCGCTCCCCCCTGCGCGAGATCAGTAAGGAGAATCTCGGGAAGCCCCGCCTGAAGCCAGTCGAGTTCTTTGTCGCCGGTCTTGTTCTCAAATCCCAGAATTGCGAGCGCATTCTCTTTGGCCTGCAGACCCGAAATCGGCTGGGTATCGCTACTGCTGAGTATCTGGCTCAGGACCAGCGCAACCAGTACCACCCCGACAACGCTTAGACCAATGTTCACGAGCCTCTTCTTTGAACCCTTAGCAGCTTTGGCTTGCTTGTAGGAATCCGTGATAATCGATGCTGTGTCAGACAAACCGCTTTCGAACTGGCGCCTGAGGCTCCTGAGGTCCACGACAAGGTCACGGGTATCCTGGTATCGATCGTTAGGATCTTTCTGCAAACACTTGTCGATGATCCGATCGAGTTCTGACGGCAGGCTCTCATTCTTCTGCCTTGGAGGAGTGTGTTTTGCCTCCAGAATCTTAGCGAGGGTAGAAACCTTGTCGGGCCCCTCGAACGGAAACTCGCCGGTGAACATCTTGTAGAGCAAGATGCCGAATGAGAAGATATCAGATCTGGAGTCAACAGCTTCACCTCTTGCCTGTTCCGGTGACATATACGCGACTGTGCCGAGGATGTGGCCCTCCTGTGTCAACTCCTGAGACACGGTGTCGGTGCTGCCGTCGTCTCCGCCTGAAATCGCTGCCGCTACAGGCTTTGCAAGTCCGAAGTCAAGGATCTTCGGCTCGCCTTCCGGATCGATTCTGATGTTGTCGGTTTTGATATCCCTGTGCACGATGTTCAGCTTATGAGCCGAGGCAAGACCGGAGGCTGATTTTTCGGCAATCCTCAGGAGGTCCTTTATCGTAACCGAAGGCATCTTGAGGTAGTCGGTCAAGGACTGCCCCTCAACGTACTCCATAACGATATACCCAAGCTCCCGATCCTCTTCGTCAAGCTTACCCGCTCCAATGTCATAAATGGACATCACGTTGGAATTGGATATCTTCGCTGCCGTCTTTGCTTCCCTGTTGAACCGCTCAAGCCTGTCAGGATTCTCGAAAAACTCGGCATGCAAAATCTTGAGAGCAACATTGCGACCAAGCTTTTGATCCTCTGCCAGATACACTTCTCCCATCCCGCCTTCGCCGAGCTTACGGATAATCTTGAAGTGGGAGAACTGTTGACCAGATTCAAGTATCATGACTTTGCCCTCTTGATTGCCAGCATTGTTATATCATCCGACCTCGGAGCTTCATCGTCATTGATGAAACAGTCGATGTCGGTCATAAGCGCTTCTATGAGTTCACCCGGGCTCTTTTCTATTGAGTTCGCGATAAACCTACTCAACCTTTCTTCGCCGTACTGCACCGCCTCGTGTTCTGGATCACCCGGCAATTGTGCCTCGGTTACACCGTCGGTGAAGACCAGTATACATTCCCCTTCTGACAATTCCACCGACTTCTCGGTCCAGTCACCAAAGTCGAATGCGCCTATCATGAACCCAGTCGGATCCAGCTCCTCGACTCTCTTGTCATTCCTCACGATCATCGGAGGATTGTGTCCTGCATTTACGTATTGGATGGTCCCACTGCCCGGGTCTATCAATCCTATGAACATAGTCGCGAAATCACTCGTGGGATTGAAATCGTTCATCTGTAATGATACTCTCTTCACCGTCTCCGCCAGGCTGAATCTGTCTGAGTCATACAGGATTCGAAGGGATGCGAGTATATTCGACATCAACAGCGCGGCTCCCATTCCCTTACCGGAGACATCAGCGACTACGAATAGCAGTCTACCATCGGGAAGAGTCTTAACGTCATAGAGATCGCCGCCGACAGACCTTGACTGTTCTTGAAAGGCACAGATCTCGAAGTTGCCCACCTTCGATGGAGGCTCAACCAGCAGATTCTTCTGGATTGATGAAGCTCGTTCGAGTTCTCTTTCCATCAACTGCTTCTCCTGCCTTTCGGACAGCAACTCGTAGTTAAGAAGTCTGGAGGCTATGATATTCCCAAATGTAGCCAAAACCCTGAGGTGGTCATCGTCATATCTATGCAGCGGGCTTGACGTGTCAACGTACAGAATGCCAAGCACGCGCCCCTCGTCAAAAAGAGGCACAGCAATTGCCGACTTCAATTCTGAGAGGATTATAGACTTCTGCTGCGCAAATCTCGGATCAGTAAGTGGGTCGCAAATCAGGACTGAGTTCTTGTTCGTCATTATCTCTCGGACAATCGTGCGGGATAGCGTAAACTCCTCCGAATCCCCTTTTCCCGGAATGAGTACCGCAACCGCAATGACTTCGTTCTGATCTTCCGAGACGAAGAACACCGCAAGCCTTTCTGCCGGAATAATCTTCGCTATCATACCAAGCGATTTCTCGAGCATCACGTCCTTCGGTTCAGGCAGTGCCAGCATCTTCGCCATATCGAAAAGTGTAGGCACAAGCTCCGGCATTTCCGTCACTTTCGTAGGAAGCGGCTTCAGGGCATCGTCGATAGAGAGAAAGATGGAATTCTGTATCGCATCGTCAGTAAGTCTCGTCTTTGTAGAAACCTCTTTGGGGGTGGCTGGCTCTGTCTCATGGGCAATTCGGAATTCAGCCTGCCCGAACATGAGCATATCGCCCTCGACCACTTGCACACGGTCCGTAATCTTCCGGCCATTGACCATAGTCCCGTTATGGCTGCCAAGATCTGTCAGGAAACAATCACCACTTCTCTCGTCCACATCGACCTGGGCGTGTTTCCTTGATACGGTCTTGTTGTCTATGGCGAAATTGCAATTGGGATGACCTCCCTGCGTCAGCCTCCCGATCACATAGCTTCCCGGTTCAAGAGCCCAGGTGTAGTAAATCTTACCGTCAGTGCCTACCAGACTTAGCATAGCTTCAATCGACCTCAATTTACCTATTTGGACATTCTGCAATCAAGATTCCTACACCCAGCATGCAGGGAATCGAATGCTGTGAGACGACTACGACGATGTTTTCGCTGTCTTTGAGCCATTAGAATAACGTCCACATCTCAGTCAGTCAACCTCAAATCTCTCTGGCGACACTCCTCTATTGATCCAAGAGCCGGAAATCCAGTAGTAGTTAGCGCCTCATTCAATCAGAAGTAAATCCGAACTGAGCAGTAATAGACATCTGTGTATGACCCGAATTCTGACCTTAGCTTCAGCGTTGGTATCGCGATCACTCCTTCTTCCGCAACATCGGGTTTCTCCCCTAATCCCACGAATGCCCCTGCGGCCACATAGACATTCTCCGCTATATTATAGTCAACCGCCGGGGCCAGAATAGCGGAGGGGTCGGTGACGTTTGCAAGTACTTCTATCGTCGACACAATCAAAGGCGTGATCTGATACGACAGACCGGGGATTAGATAGTGCTCTCCGAGTTGGAACACGTTCCCTTCGTTATACGCGATCTCTCCAAGTTTCGATAGATACTCATCGGTATCGGTTGTACCGGCGCCATTGTAATGATATTCTGCGAAGAAGTAGGTTCCGCTTGCGAAACTGTAGTCCATCCCGGTCGAGAGCCGGAAATAGGATCCCTCTCCATCGGCATCCTCATCCGTAAATAGATCAGGCTTGACATAAGCGGCCTCCAACCATGTTCCGGCACCCCCTATCGAACGAGCTATGTCAATGCCTACCATCATATTACCCCTGAACCCGGAAAAGACAACTGCGAAATCGGTTTCATCAGCGTAGAATTTCCCCCGTGTGAAGAATGCGCTTCGCTCCCACTCGAAATCCTTCCCAGCTATGTACCCTGCATCTATCTCGCCCATGAATCCAAGCGGAATCCGCACTCGAATTGCGTCCACACCTATGCGATCCTCGGTATCGAGTTCGTTGAATACGTAAGGCGCTACCACATCAGTCGGGTTGATTGTGCGAGCCGATCCCCATGCAATCGCCTGCCTTCCGACGATCAGGTCGAAGTGACTTGCTTTGTATGTCGCCTGAAGGCGGTCCAGATTCTGGTATACGGCGAAATTGTCGACAGCATCGCCTTCCGACGGATACAATCGCTGATCGATATCCTTGAACCTGTAACCATAGTCGCTGCTCTGGCGTGAGAACAGGCTGAACAAAGATGTCCCCGTTTCTTCTATTCTACCAGAAACGGCGTAAGAGCCATGCATAAGCACTGACTCGCCCAGCCGCCACCGGGAGTTGATTCTGAGCGTGTTGCTTACAACGCCCGATAATGGTCTATCATACTCGTTTCCGAGCAGATCATAGCTGGGGTAATCGAATGCGACAGAGAAATTCTTGAAGTAGCCTCCAAGTTCCAGTTGGCCTCCGATAGTGCTACTCGATGAGAACAGCACCCAGATTGAGGCGACGGCCATCAGCCACAGTCGATTTACATCACGAGAAGGAATCATCGGTTCGTAATCCACGCCTATCTGATTTCGTCAGATTCTATTTGGCCGTCCCTGAGTACAATCAGCCTTCGGGCCTTATCCATGATCTTCTTGTCATGAGTCGAGAACAGGAATGTCATACCGCCATCTTCATTCAGGGTTTTCATCATATCCAGAAGGTCATTGGCGGACTTTGAGTCGAGGTTGGCTGTGGGTTCGTCGGCCAGCACAAGTGACGGATTCGATACGATCGCCCTCGCGACAGCGACCCGTTGCTGCTGCCCCCCGGAAAGCTTAGTCGGCAGCCTCCCGGCCATTCCCTCAAGACCAACCCGCGACAGCACGGCATTCACTCTCTCACGCCGTTCGCTCTTGCCGATTCCCTGTAATAGCATTATGTACTCGATGTTCTCTTCGACTGTAAGTACGGGAATCAGGTTGTAAGCCTGAAAAATGAACCCGATGTTGTCTCTCCTGAAGTCTGAAAGCTCCCTGCCGCTCATGTCAATCAACAGCTTGCCATTGAGCCAGATCTTGCCGCTTGTGGCCGTGTCGAGGCCTGATATCAGGTTGAGAAATGTCGTCTTCCCCGACCCGGACGGCCCCACGATTGCAGTGAATTCACCTCTCTGTATTCTGAGATTAATCCCACGAACCGCGAGAACGGGAACACCATTGTCCGAATATTCCTTGACCAGCGCTTCGGTGACGACCACATCCTGTATTTTGCTATCAACCATAATAGTCTCCTCAGAAGCTCTTCCTCATTGCTTTAGCGGGCGTTAGCTTCGCCGCAAAAGTGGCAGGATAGAGGCTGATGAGAGTCGTGATGATGAATACCCAAATCGGATATATGATGTACTGCTCAAGTCTCATAATGGCGTAGAGAGGCTCCCGGAATGTTACCCCGGAGAACTCTATCCCGGTGAGATCCCAGCCACGTATGGTAAAAATGTAGCTGACTACGGAACCGATGACCAGCCCGAGCGCAATACTGATCAATGCGAGAGCACAAGCCTCGAAAACCACAAGTCTGCCCAGATTAAACGGCCGGGTTCCGATTGCACGGAGGACACCGAATTCATACATCCTCTCGTAAAGTGACATGAAGAGCGTGTTGATAATCCCGAGGGCTACGACTGCGAATATTATCAAGCCCATGACCACCATGCTGAACTTGCTTAACTCGAAAACTGCTTCCATCTGGGGAAGAAGTTCAACCCACCCGACAGCCTCGTTCTCATCGGATGAGTATGCTGCCCATATCGAATCGCTCCTATCCCGCCCTATGCCCGGATCGTTGAATTTGATCGCTATTTCGTGAACACTCCTGTCCAGAGCAAGCATCTCCTGAGCTTTGGGCAGCCTTATGAATACCATACCCCTGTCCATCTCATTAACATGGAAACGGAATATGCCGGATATCCTGAACAACTCCTGTGCAAGGTCGCCGGAATGGGCCTGAGCGGCTGTAAGAACAACCCTGTCGCCGAGTTCGACTTCGAGAATCTCGGCCAGCTTGAATCCTATCAGTATATCTCGCGGACTGTCTCCCTGGAAGTACTCTCCCTCGATGAGAGCTTCGTCGATTTGTGATAGATATACCTCGGAACTTGGGTCTACACCGACCATAGTCGCAGATTGGACGTTGGCAGGAGAGCTGATCATCGACATGGTCAAAATGCGTTGAGCAAATTGCTCGACAGAGGGTTCCTGCTCGAGTCGTTCTGTTATTTCATCCAGCCCGACTATCGTTTTTTCGACTTCGAGAGTTTCCCGGAAACCGGCGTGATGTATCTGTCCTTCGCCGAGAAAAGATGCGGTCGCCGATCTGATCATGTTCTTCTCCATGCCAAGCATGTAGGCATCTGCGAAGATCAGGCAGGCAAGACCTATTCCGATAGCAGTCCCGGCGATAAGTGTTCTGCGCTTGTTGCGAAGTATGTTCCTGAATGCCAGTTTGATGAATATCTTCACGGTCATGGCACTAATTCATCCTCATGGCCCGCGCGGGCGGAGTTCGGGCCGCCTTCACTGCCGGAAATATCGATACCAGAAAAGCCGAGAAGAACACCGCGATCGCAGGTATATAGAAGCTTCGCGCATTGATCTCTGCATTCATCTCTTTGAACTCAATCCCACCGTACGTAAACGGGGTTGTCAGGCTCAATCCATGTACAGACAAAATGCTGTTCGTGATAAACGCCACGACGCAGCCCAGTGCGATCCCAATGAGAGCCATGAAGACAACCTCTGTAGTCACGAGCTTGAAAATGCCGATCGGTGATGTACCGATTGCCCTGAGTAGCCCGTATTCGCGAACCCGTTCGAGCACGCTCATCAGGACAGTGTTCAGAACGCCGACAGCTACCAGCAGGACAATTATAAACAGCATTATCCAATTGCCTTCTTTGTCGGCCATCATGGCTTGGTAGAATGAACTCGCGACTTCTTTCCAGGTTGCCACGGCAAGGTCGGGATTGTTGACAGCTCCCGAGATCTCAGCCGCGATCCTGTCGACCTGATGAAGGTCATCGCATGTGATGGCCAGCTCATGAATCCTTCCCTGCAGGACCAGGAGTTCCTGTGCCTCGGCAAGCGTTAGATAGAGAGAGACTTGATCAAGAAACTTATCACCGCTGGATACTGTGCCGACTATAGTGTACAGATCGTTGGCAATCGAACCGTCCGCACCTTGTGACACTACGACGACAGTATCACCCAGATCGGCGCCGAGAGTTTTGACAAGTCCTTCTCCAACAAGCGCTTCATGAGACTCGTCTGAAGGCAGTCTGCCCTCAGTGACTTTGTCATCGAGGCGAATCATTGCGCTCTCACGGGCAATATCAACACCGAGTATTCTCGCTCCGGTCGTTTTGTCGCCAGCCGATGCGAGGCCCGCCGAGAAGACACGTGGAGACCAGGCCTCTACTCCCGGCTGTCGGTGAAGAAGATCCTCTAACCGTGCGGTATCTTTGATAGTCTTGTAAAGCGATGGACGATCAAGGTAGCCTTCCCTGTGGATTTGAATGTGGCCGATTTGATTTCGAGTGAAGAGATCGATAATGTTGTTGTATGTCCCATCGGACCAGCCATAAGACACAGCACAAAGCGCGAAACCGCCGAGCATTGTCAGTACAGTCAGTATAGTACGCCGCTTTTGACGAAAGATGTTCCTGAATGCTATCTTAACCATAGGACTTTCGCGTTCCTCAGTTTGCCCTGAGATTTCTCAACGAGAATACGTCATCATCTACTTTGCAATCGAATTCAATGGTCACATACCTGATTACAGTCTTGTGCCCCTCTTTATTCACAGGCGTCATCTCCATCACACTCGGGATTGTTCTCCCCCCCATCTCCTTGATATCACTGTATTCGAGCACTCTCATCAGTCGGCCCTTCTCATCATAGTACTTCTGCCATAGAGGGATGTGATCGTCCTTCCGGACAGCCATCACAATATTACCCCAGACGATGGCAAGGCCTTCATTCGGGATGCAGTTGACGTAGGCGACCCCGGGTTCCGGATCTTCAACTTGCGCGAATTCATACTTGAAGTCCTCGAATAATGAGAATTCCTTTACAAGATCATCGTTAGTGAAGTCAGAACCCATCCATGAACTCATCATCATCGACGGCGGTATTTTGATGACTTTGTTGGTCTTGGGAAGGTAGTTCCACATTTCGTTTTCTATTCTCAACGTTGCAACGCCCTTCTCCTTTTTGGGAGATAGTATCCTGACAAAAGTTCTGTTCATCCCGCTTGTCCATATATCCATCTGAAGAGTTCTTTGCCACTCCGGTGTGACTATTTCCATCTCGAAATTCGCGACACTTGTCTTGCTCCTGTAGAGCTGGTCTACCGCCCTGACTATTCTTTCGACCTCTGAGTCCGTATCACCCAGGACCGCCACCGGCAGGACGAATGCGATCACAGCGAGGCAAAGGACAGAAACCGACAGTAAATTCTGATATTTCATGCTCTTACTCTCTTCTGTACTTATGATGGGACTCTCGTTCCGTCCAGTTTACGACCGGATAGGAATGAACGTTCCCGATGGTTGAATCGGTTGCCCAAGTCCGGGACATCTTGTGCAAACTGTTATAAGCGTAGGCTTCTCAAGTCAAGAAGATTCTTGACGCGAGGCTGCATCTCAGCAATAGCCGTCGCCCACAAATGGTCAAAAATATCTCAAAGCTTTACGTATTGATAACGGGAACCGCTACAATGAAGGTTCGTCCTTCGCCTTGTCTGGGAGTAGGCTGTGGGCCGAACCAGGACACCTTCTCTGCCCCCATCCAAAAGGGGGAAATGGCACATCCGCGCACAGTCCATGTCAGGATCGTTGGCCCTTAACGGTGAGGAGAAAACCAGGTTTCGTGTTCAAGGTTTGCACACAATCTGCCGATTAGGTAATTTGGTAGCAACCAAGAATTTACCGGACTTGGAAACGTAGATTTTGTGTTACTTTTTGTTGACAACACATTTAAAACTTTTTTAGTTTTTCATTAACAGAAGGGTTTTATCGAGTCGAGTTAACTTTTGGCTGTGGAGTGACTTGATGAGATTAGTAATCTCGTTTCCTGCATGTCACCATCCTAATGGGCCGTTTTCCTGACTAACAACTTTGAAGTCATACAGGGATGATAACATTAAACCCAAGGATCTGGAGGAGGTGATGACCTATAGGTCCAAAGCTAATGATCATGTTCTAGGAACTAATATGAGGAGGGATTGACTTGAGTAAACGAAAACTGCTTCTAATCCCGGTTTTTTCCCTCGTTCTGTTGTTGATAGCAGTCAACCTGCTGTTAGCGGGCACTACGGGAAAGATATCGGGGGTAGTTAAGGACAAGACTTCTGGAGAGCCGCTTCCCGGTGTAGCTGTCTCTATCCCGGGTACAACCATGGGAGCTCTCACAGATGCTGACGGACAATACACAATCCTGAATGTTCCTGTGGGGAAGTACACGGTCAAAGCGCAGTTGGTCGGTTACGGTTCTATCGAAGTGACCGAACTGCACGTTTCCGTAGACCTCACGACTAACTACAATTTCGATTTGACATCTCTGTCGATCGAGACCGGAGAGGTCGTGGTCGTAAGGGCCGAACGCCCCTTGATCCTTCAGGATCAGACAGCTTCTCTTTCTGTCGTGGAGAAAGAGGAGATTCAGAACATGCCGACTCGCGGATATCAGGATGTCGTGGGGCTTCGTTCTGGCGTTGTCGCTTTCAGTGAAAACACAGGAATCAGGCAGCGCGGTGGCCGAGAAGCCACTAACGAACCTACCATGAATATCCGAGGCGGCCGGCAGTCCGATGTTGCTTACTACGTCGACGGCTTCTCACAGCAGGATCCGTTGACAGGGCTTTCCACGACGGCGATCAACAACAACGCCATCGAGGAAGTCCAGATCGTTACTGGTGGTTTCAACGCCGAATACGGTAGAATCTCCGCGGGCGTTATCAACGTGACAACGAGTGAAGGCGCCAAGAACTACAGCGGTAGTGCCGAGATGATTACCGACAACTTCCACGGGGAGAGTTTTGATTACAACAACTACTCGGTGGACTTCTCCGGACCGTTGACACCAGACTTCAACAAGCTGTCATTCTATGTTTCAGGCGAGCGCAGGTGGCAGAAGGATCGTACCCCGAAGGCCAATGCTGAAGAGGTACCGTTCAGGGGCACCAGCAGCGCTATTCTTCCGAATAACAGCAGGAGTGGATACACCTGGCAGGGCAAGCTTCGTTATGATCTGCACCCGCAGGCCACACTGAGATTCGGAATCCTGGGATCTTATGACGAATGGCGCCAGTATGTACATTCTTACCTGTTCAATCAGGATCACATGCCCAAGTATGAGGATCAGAATAACTCCTTGTATTTGAAGCTAAACCACACTCTATCGAAGAGCACGTTCCACACGCTGTCAGTTAACTACTTCGTAACACAGCGTAAACGTGGAGATGGCATTGCGTTTGATGACATCTACGCATACGGCCGTCCTGAAGGTAATCTCAGGTTCGAAGAGACAACGCTCTTCCGCCCGTGGGATGATCCTGAAACTCCCATCGACGAAGGCTATGAATACGATGATTACCTTAAGCGTAATTCCTCGTACTATGGCTTAAGGTGGGATTTGACGAGCCAGGTTAACTCGTCTAATGAGTTACAGGTCGGTGCCGAATACATGAGGCACACCCTCAGGTATTACAACCACCTCGTCCCGCACAAAGTCTACTACGTATGGGAGTACAACGAGGACAAGACCGATAGTACGCAGGTTCTAAGTGAGCAGGCATGGAGCGATGTCAACAGCTATGGATACGACATCGAGGGAGATGACGAACTCGACGACGGCTGGAATGCGGCCAAGCATCCATACGAGATCGCCCTGTACTTCCAGGACAAGTTCGAGTGGGAGGGGTTGATAGTCAACGCGGGACTTCGCTTTGACTATTTCAACTCAAACACTCAGCGCCTCAGGAATGAGTTCTATCCGCTGGATCCTGACCTCAAAGGACAGGACCCCGAGGCATCACCTCAAGAGATCATTGACGCTCAGTTGCTCAATGAATCAGATCTTGAGGACGCTGAGGCTGAGACGCAGATATCACCTCGTCTCGGTGTTGCCTACCCGGTCTCTGACAAGACGCACTTCCGTTTTTCATACGGCAAGTTCTTCCAGCGCCCGGAGCTGCAGTACCTGTACGTATCATACGACTACCTTGAATACATGACCAAGGTTGCGCCGTACTACTATCCGGTGGGCAATCCAAATCTGGAACCGGAAGAGACTACGGCGTACGAGGTTGGTGTTACGCACCGTCTCGGTGAAAACACGAGACTTGATGTCACGGCCTATTACAAGGACGTTAAGAACCTGACGCAGGTGCTTCGCTTGCCGTCGCAGCCTAAGGGTTATCCCACATACCGAAACAGGGACTATGGAACCATTAAGGGTATGGAGCTCAACCTGAAGATGCGCCGCATGCGTAACATCACATTTGACCTGAGCTACAGCTTCTCGATAGCGAATGGTACCGGATCCTATGCGACAACGCAGAGGAACATCGCGTGGACAGACTCGGAACGTCCGTTGCGCGTTGCGCCTCTTGACTTCGATCAGAGGCACAAATTCACGGGTATCATCGACATTCGCGCAGGCAAGGGAGAAGGCCCCAAACTCGGCGACATCTTCCCGCTCGAGAACACGGGGTTGAATATAATTGCCAACTTCGCATCGGGGACTCCGTATACGGCGTCTGACATCTTCAACGAGGTGACCCTCGCTTCGACATCGCCGACGCCGATTTCCACGATCAACGCTCGCTACGGCCCGTGGACTTACAGGATCGACATGAAGCTCAACAGGTCCTTCAACCTGTTCAACATCAGCTTCGATGCCTACCTATGGGTCCTGAACGTGCTTGATCAGGAGAACGCCGTCGATGTCTACGAAGGCACCGGAAAGCCGGATGCTACCGGTTGGCTTACCACGCCTCCTGGAGAGGGATTCGTCCAAGACTACAGCGAACCCAACGAGTTTGGTCTCACCGGAGAGCAGATGTACGAGATAAAGCAGAACACTCCGCTCAACTACGACATACCGAGACTCGTCAGGTTTGGTCTGAGGGTGAACTTCTAAAGCTGGTTGCAGGACATAGGAGGATATAATGAGACTTAAACGATTAGTGATCTTCATGGTGATACTGTCGCTAATGACAGCTGTTGCCTGGGGAGTAAATCCGAAATTTGGGAAGCTGACCGCGCCCGGGAAGTCGCTGATTCTCGACTCCACTACTTTCTTGTGGATCAACAGCGTCCTCTGCATGGTGTACAACAACGGTAACTTCGCGTACGACGATGCAGGGTTCCTCGGCAAGACTGACGGCTTCTACTTCCCGTTCGCATCGGAGAAGGACAACAAAACAGTCCTGTATGCGGCCGGGATATGGGCTGGCGCAAAAGTCAACGATGAGATTCGCGTCGCTATCGCGGAGTTCTCTTCGGAGTTCGTGCCCGGCCCGATGCTGGACGGCGAAGCGCAGTCCGACAGGGGTTCTTTCCGTGTTTACAAGCTCGGTGACGGCACTGATCTTGACGGGAAAACACCCTATGACGACACCAAGGATCGCGCCGAGTGGCCAGCTGAAGATGGCGCCCCGGTTGATGAGTTTGGAGACCCGGAAGTACTGGGAAACCAGATGTGCTGGTCAGTATACAATGATGCTGACCCCGCAGGACACGTAAACATGGAGACCCGCCCACTGGGCCTCGAAATCCAGCAGTCCACATTCGGATTCTCCGTCAAGGGTCCGTTGGATAACGTGATCTTCATGAAGTACATAATCATCAACAAGGGCAATAATACGCTCGATTCCACGTTCATCTCGCTTTGGGCAGATCCTGACGTTGGTGATGCAGGCGATGACTTCGTCGGCTGCGACACGATACTCTCGCTGGGTTATGCCTACAATGATGGCGGGGATGTCATTTACGGAACTGCCGCTCCGGCAGTCGGTTTCGACTTCTTCCAGGGACCGCTTATCGACTCACCGGGAGACACGGCTTACTTGCCGTCCGGCCCGGTGCCCGACAAGAAGCAGCTCGGAATGACATCATTCAACAAGTACATTAACGGTACCGATCCCCAGACGCCGATCGAGACTTATAACTACATGCGCGGTTTGAATCGCGATGGCACCCCTGCGGTGGATCCCAACACCAGCGAAGAGACGAAGTTCGTGCTCGCTGGTGACCCGGTTACAGCAACCGGATGGATCGACGCCCAATCGGATGACCGTCGTTGGATGATGACCACTGGTCCGTTCACCATGGAGCCCGGCGATACTCAGATCGTGGTCGCAGCGGCCATGGCGGCGCAGGGTACGGATGCCTTGAATAGTATCACGGAACTGAAGAAAATCGACGAGTCAGCTCAGATCGTGTACGACCTGAACTTCGATATTCCTCAGCCTCCGCCCACCCCGACGCTGTATGCCCGCGGCTACGAGAACGCCGTTGAGTTGGTTTGGTTGAACGACGCTGAAGGTCCTGAAAACTACATGGAAGACTTCCGCGCCGAGTTAGGCCAGCTCTATATTTTCGAGGGATACAACGTCTACATGGGTGACTCACCGACGGGACCGTGGACGAAGGTTGCTACCTACGACCTGACCGCCGACGAATCCCAGGCTCTATACGAAGATGCGGTTAACCCATACGTTGACTGCGAATACGATTCCATAAGTGGAGAGTGGGACTGCTCGGCAGCCGAAGTCTCAAGAATCTGGCATTTCGCACTTCTCTACGAAGATGCCGCCAAGGAAAGGCTCATAAGTCAGGAAGGCAGCGAGACCGGAGCGAACTACCAGATGTACTTCGAAAGGGATCCTCGTGACGGTTCATCGCTTGTACCTTACAAGCCTTACTACTTCGCTGTCACCGGTTATGGAGTCAACATCGAACAGGTCTACGCTGAAGACTCTGTCTTCTTCGGACCGAACTTCGCCGGTATGTTATCGTTTAATCTCGAGTCCAAGATCAGGGGAACCACGGTCATACCGTATGGCTCTGCAGCCCGACTCGAAGAAACAGCCGAGCACGTTACCGGACTTTCCGACGGTGTGGTCGAAGTTGAATATCTGGTTCAGGATTCAGTGACTGGAGATCGTTATCAGGTGAACTTCAACGAAGACTTCACCTGGAACCTTGACAATCTGTCGACTGGCCAGAGAGTTCTCGCATCTTATGAATCCCAGATAGATGACTTCACATTCCCGATTGTCAACGGTTTGATGATCAGGACCACGGGCCCCAATCCGGGCTTCAGCACGGTCGATGAAGCATATGACGATTCGACGCTGTTTCATCTGGACGGATATCAGGCATACATGGGTGGCAGGAATGTCCTTGCGAATGCGAACTACCGTGATTTTGTCGTCAAGTTCCTCGCGGCACCCGGTGACACGGTTCCCGGACCGATCATCAACGATGGCGAAGATGATTATACAACCATCAGGTATCTTGATGAAAACGGTGACACCATCTGGGGTTACTTCTACGGTGGAAGCCGTGCCGAGGAAGAGTTCTTCAAAGTATCGGTACCGTTCGCGATATACGATATCGGTACTGACATCAACAGCACCGATGATGATGTAAGGTTGTGGCCATTGATGTATGACTTCTACGGCGATCTCCGTTGGTACTCGGATGACTATATCCTGTTCCTGGATAAGAACACCGGGGACGGCGCCAACATCTATGGGAACGACTTCTGGTCCTATGCTCTCCACGATGGTGACGCCGAGTACTGGGGATTTGACCCAGGCAATCCGACATCACGTCGTGACTGGGATTATCGAATCTATGGATGGGCTCCGTATGGAGCAATCGATGGGTGGCATGAAGGCGATTCACTGCTGTTGATAAGTTACAACGGTAACACGCCCGATGACACTTTCGAGTTCCAATCGCGGAGAATCGGTCAGGGTGATGGCACGAACGTCGTCAAGACGATGGACAACATCAAGACCGTCCCGAACCCGTACTACAACTACTCCGTCTATGAGGCGGATCAGTTTGGCAGAATCGTAAGATTCATCAACCTGCCGGGTGGTGTAACAACGACCATCAGGATTTTCAATATCGCCGGTGATCATGTCAGAACCCTGATTCATGAAGCCGGTGAGGACTCCTGGGAAGACTGGGATCTCAAAACCGAAAACGGCCTATATGTCGCATCTGGAATCTACATCTACAGTGCGGAATCCGAGATTGGCGAGAAGATAGGTAAGATGGCTCTGTTCACCGAGGTTGAGCAGCTCAACACCTATTAAGGCAGGAGGAAAGATGATGAGAATAAAACCTATTTTAGTCTGTCTGACTATCACTCTCCTGGTTGCGTCAAGCCTATATGCCGGTAACGATGACCGCATTGGCACGGCTGGCGCTCAGGAGTTGCGCATTCCTGTCGGCAGCAGAGCCTCAGCCATGGCCGGCGCCAATATCGCCGATGTGACTGGAACAGAGGCTCTTTTCTGGAATCCTGCCGGTGTCGCGTATCAGGAGGGTACGGAAGCGATGTTCACGCACATCGAGTACCTCGCTGATATCAATGTCAACTACGTTGGCGTCGCGACCAACATCGAGGATTTCGGAACAATCGGTTTGCAGGCGAAGATTATCTCGTTCGGCGAAATGGAGATCACGACATGGGATCGTGCTCAGGGAACGGGAGAGACCTTCGATCCGACATTCTCGGTGATTGGATTGACTTACTCGCGCATTTTCACAGATCGTGTGTCATTCGGTTTGACAGCGAATCTGATTAATGAGAAGGTCGAGCAGGTCTCCGCAACCGGAGTCGGATTCGACTTTGGATTTGTCTACGATCCGCTCTGGCAAGGCCTCAAGTTCGGTATCGCAGTTAAGAACTACGGCCCCCAGATGAGCTTCACCGGTGAGGGATTCAATGTCGCCAACGACGTGCCCGATACCGAGCCCGGTACACAGGCGAAGACCTACCGCACGCAATCCGCTGAATTCGAGCTTCCTGCTTATGTTCAGCTCGGAGCCACGTGGGACTTCGTCGACCAGGGACTCAATCGCGCTGTCTTAGCGGGATCTTTCCAGTCGAACAATTTCTCACAGGACGAGTTCAGAGGTGGAATCGAATACTCATATAACGATGCAGTCTTCCTGAGAGGTGGCTATATCGGCTCCAGTCAGGATGATTTCATGTATGGGTTGACTCTTGGCGCAGGTCTCAAATACTCATGGGGCCAGAACGCCATTACTTTTGACTACTCCTGGGTAGAGACTGAGTACTTCGACAATACTCAGTTCTTTACTGCGAAGTTCTCATTCTGATCAAGAGTCAGAGGGGGGATTAACGAGGAGCCGCTCGATAGAGCGGCTCCTCCCCTTTTTGAGCCAGACCTAACCGCCATCTTAATCACGTATTTAGCTGATTTTCGCCTTCTATCAATCGGAAAGCTTGCGTCCGAACCCCTTATGCGTTTTATTATCCGGCTGTGAATCATCGTGCCCGGAGCGCCGGGCCTGTAGCGACATGATCGGAGTGAATTATGGCAGACGATGCTTTTCAAGGTTATAAAGGTCCCGCACTCGCCAAACTCAAGGAACTGGGTGTCAAAGTCTGGTGCGATGTTGAAATCAATACGACGAAAGGTCAATTCATCGGGGTGATCCTCCCTCGATCCGAGACTGCGGACGACAAACACATCGTTCTAAAGATGCACAACGGATACAATGTCGGCGTGGGAGTCGATTCGATAACGTCCGTTAAGGAAATCGGCTACAAAGAAGCGCATTACAAGATTCCCGAGTCCGAATTCCCGACAAGCCCTGAAAAGCCGAATGTCACCCTTCTCGGAACAGGCGGCACTATCGCATCGAGACTCGACTACCGCACAGGGGCTGTAATCCCGGCATTCACACCCGGCGAGCTCTACGGTGCGGTCCCTGAACTCGCCGATATATGCAACCTGAAGACCGAAAAGCTTTTTGGCGTCTTCTCAGAGAATATGGGGCCGGAGCAGTGGGTCACTACCGCCAAAGCGATAGGGCGTGAAATCGAGAACGGAGTCAGTGGAATTGTCATCGGGCACGGAACCGATACGATGCACCATACCGCAGGCATCCTTTCATTCATGGTTCAGGATTCGCCGATACCGATAGTTATGGTCGGCTCGCAGAGATCATCGGACCGGCCGTCTTCGGATGCCGCTTTCAATCTCAGGTGTGCCGTGAATGCTGCAGCCAACGGCGATATCGCGGAGGTCCTCGTCTGCATGTTCGGCCCGACATCGGATCAGTACAATCTCCTGCACAGGGGGACTCGTGTGCGCAAAATGCACTCGTCTTACAGGAGCACTTTCAGAACAATTGGAGATGTCCCGGTAGCCACCAGCACACCCGAGAAGATCACACCGCTTCGCGAAGACTATAAGCACCGCAGAAATGACCGAAAAGTCAAGATAGATACAGCCTTCGAAGAGAAGGTCGCCATCGTCTATTACTATCCCAATATGCAACCCGACATTATAGAATCTCTTGTCGAGCGGAACTACAAGGGTATTGTCATTGCGGGCACAGGTCTCGGTCATGTCAACAAACCGCTTTACGAACCGCTGAGAAAAGCCGTCAAGAAAGGTATCGCCGTTTATATGACCGTCCAGACACTCTGGGGATATGTCCAGATGTTTGTGTACGATACCGGACGGGATCTGCTCCAGGCAGGAGTTGTTCCAGCCGCGAATATGCTCCCCGAGGTTGCCTATGTTAAGCTCTGCTGGGCGCTGGGGCATACGGATGATCTTGAAGAAGTCAAAAAGATCATGCTGACGCCGGTCAACGGCGAGATCACCGAACGCGAACCTCACAACGGATATGTCATACTTCAGGGCGGCCTCCCCGAAACCGAGGAATTCCTGAAGAATAATATGAGGTAGGAAATCCCACTGACACAGATACACTTGCGCTATGGGCGACAGACATCTCGGTTTGCGCCATTTGCTATCCATTATTGACACGTCAGTCACTATTAGATATACTTGCTAGACAACCGTCATCTGACGGCTGGAATTGAAAGGGGCACGATCGCGCGGGGGATCAGTCCGGCAGGGATGGTGGGCGGCAGACCTCCCGGTCTGCCCCATTGAAATCTCGAAGATTGGGCAAATGTAACAAGATATGGTCCTACGTAAACGATTGAAACTAACGGGACAGGCACTAGTGTTCGTGACAACTACGGTCAAAGACTGGGTGCCCCTATTCTCAGAATCTCATTACGCCAGAGAAGCCCTGATGCAGTTCGGTGAGTGCCTTAAGTCCTATCGAGTCGAATCGGTCGCCTACGTATTGATGCCTTCCCATTTCCATGCTTTGTTAGGATTTGATCAAGTAGAACGACTCTCTCGTTTCATGCAGACGTTCAAGAGTCTCACATCAAGAAGACTCCGCCCCATAATCACCGCAAGTCTACTCGACCAGTTCACGAACGATTCAGGTCGATTCGGCCTTTGGAAACCAAGATTCGACGATTTCATTGTAACTTCGGAAGAGCAGTTCAGGACGAAACTAAACTACATTCACACCAATCCCGTCAGAGCAGAGTTGGTCGAGAGTCCCGGTGACTACCAGTATTCAAGTGCGGCCGATTGGTTGGAAGATAATCCGGGACCTATTCAGATAGACAAGAATTGCTCATGGATAACGTAAGAATGGGGCAGACGGGGAGGTCTGCCGCCCAATGTGGGAGGGTATTCTATGATCGAATTGCCCAATATTGATGCTGCGACCTGGGAGTTGCTCATATCAGCTAAGGACGAGAATGAGCAGCGTTTCTTCCTCTCGATCTCGAACCTCTGTTGTTTGGAAATTGAAGGGAAAAGGAAACCCGCCTTCGACTACCGCTACGGTTGGTTATTCAACCAGTTTAGAGATTTCCTCATGGACGTGAATGTCTCAGTTGATGACTTCGAGAAGCCAGAACAGAAAGAATCATTGCGGAAGTTTCACTTACTCGCTTACAGCCTCTTCTGGGAGTGCACTGACATCCAGCGTCTTCTGCTATCTTTGGTCAGAACGGCCAGTGGCCTGGAGTACGATCCCGACTTGATTATTGCTCCCGATAAACGCAGGCGCGCGAACTCCGTTTATGAGGAGATAAGAAGTAAATCTAAGAGTTTGGGGCTCGCCTTCGGAGATATCATTAACAGTCTCTACAGTAATCAGCTTCGCAATGCGATCGCACACAGTGAACTGTGGATCAGCAGTGACTACCTGGTACTGCAAAATCACGATCCTAAGAGGAATGGGTCGATAGGATCAATTCCAATCGTCGAATGGGACTCGATTTACACGCAAACCCTGGATCTGGTAGCGGCAATTATCCGACATCGTGGCATCTTCAGAGCACTACTGAGGAGTAAGTGTCCATATCCAATAACTCTCGCGGAGTTGGAATCGACTTTCAACATAATCCCCGATCCGAGAGGGGGTTGGAATTTCGAGAGCAATCCCAGAAAATGAGATGCACCGGGACTCGACAGTTGCTTCTCATTTGGGTCTGATACTGCGCGGGGCCCCCTACTTTTCCCTTGCTCTTCGCGTTGTGCATGTCTAAAATAGCCGCGAAATGCCGAAACTATGCATGTGGTGGTCGGTAAGCTATTAGAAAGATGGAATTCCAATCATACAACTCCACGGAAAGGAGTAACTCGTGAAGAAACTCGTTCTTATCCTGCTGGCACTTACGATTGTCGCCGGTTGCGGAGGCGGCCGCAAAGTGACCCGTCTCGATCCGGCATCCACACAGGATCTATCCGGCAAATGGAATGATACCGATGCCCGTCTTGTGGCCGAGGAAATGATACAGGACTGTCTCGGGCGTCCATGGCTGACCGAATTCGTCTCTGCCAACACCAAGAAACCCGCGGTTGTCGTCGGGCGAATCCGTAACAAGAGCTCTGAGCACATCGACACCGAGGTTTTCACCATCGATTTCGAGCGCGAGCTGATCAATTCGGGGCAGGTCGATTTCGTCGCGAATACTCTTGAGCGCGATGATGTCCACGAAGAACGCGAGTACCAGCGTGATTACGCTTCGGAGGAAACCGTCAAACAACTCCGGAATGAACTCGGAGCTGATTTCATCCTGCTCGGCTCCGTGAAGACCATAGTTGACCAGGAAGGCGGCAAGCAGGTTAAGTTCTACCAGACTGATCTTGAGTTGATCGACGTTGAGTCGTCGCGAAAGGTCTGGATCGGCACGAAGAAGATCAAGAAGGGTATCTCTCAGGGCAGCACTAAGTGGTAGACAGACATCTCCGCATTTTACGATTCATTTCACTGTTCATTCTCGCCTGCCTCGCAATTCTGCAGGCAGGTGGTTGCGGTTCTGTGCGCACCCGCACCGGGTTCTACGAGCCGATAACGACCCAACTGAAAAATCACAACTTCGAAACCGTTGTCGAATCTCTGGAGAAGGCCCGTGAAGAGGGGAAGTACGGCAAGAAGGACAGGCTGCTTTACTATCTCGATGCCGGTATGGCCAATTACTACGCCGGCAGGCTCGATACGAGCAACGCCAAGCTCACTCTTGCCGAGGATGCAGCCGAAGAGCTGTTCACGAAGAGTATTTCACGGGCGGCGGCATCGCTGCTCCTGAACGACAATGTCCTCGAATACTCGGGTGAAGACTACGAAATCCTCTACACGAATATCATCAAAGCCCTCAACTACGCCGATCTCGGGAAGTTCGATGACGCTTTCGTGGAAGTGAGGCGTGTGAACCTCAAGCTCGATGTTCTCGAACAGAAATATGGCAAGGCTGCCGAGGAGCTGCAGAGGGGTTCTCCGGATGATACCAATCGAGTGGAGCTTGACTACAAGGTGGACGAAGTCCGGTTTCACAACGACGCATTTGCACGGTACCTGAGTATGCATTTCTACGCGGCTGATGGGAAATGGGATGACGCGCGGATAGACAACGAGTATCTGACCAAGGCGTTCCGGCAGCAATCCCATGTCTACAACTTCGATATCCCGGATGTATCATATCGATCAGAAAAGGGCAAAGCAATCCTTAGCGTAATAGGGATGGCAGGGCTTTGCCCGGTGAAAGAGGCATTCGATCTGCGGATTCGAACCGACAAAGATCTGAATCTGGTACAGGTGCTCTACACTGATTCCGAGAACAACGAAGTCGAATACCAGCATTTACCGATAGATATCGGCGAAGACATATACTTCAAATTCTCGATCCCTCGAATCGTCGAGAGACCGTCAGTCGTTCGAACAGTCCGTGTGTTTGCCGACGACCAGATGATAGGCGAACTCCAATTGATCGAGGATGTCTACCGAGTCGCGGAAGAGACATTCAAGGCGAGAAGATCACTCATATATATTCGGTCTGTGGCGCGAGCGATTGCAAAAGGGCTTGCTTCCTACAAGCTGAAAAAGGATCTCGATACAGGAGGGATCGGCGGGTGGCTGAAGAAAGCGGCAGTCGATGTCGCCACCGATATTTCCGAGGCGTCGGACCTGAGATGTTCGAGGCTATTGCCCGGAAGGATTTACATAGGGGATTTCGAAATCGATCCCGGAGTATATGACATTCGAATCGAGTTCCTTGATTCTCCGGGGCATGTTGTGGGGGCAAAGACTATCCCGGCATACAAAGTTGTTCAGCGAGGACTGAACATGGTTCAGGGTTTCTCACCTCACTGATCCGGCAAAGTATCCTTAACCTTTAATGACTTCTTCCAGCACGGAACGCACTTCTGAGCCAGCTATTCTACCCCTGGCACGGGACATCACCTGTCCCATCAGGTAATCAAACTGCTTATCGTCGGAAGAGAATTTCATTTCACCCGATTTGGTAATCTCCTTTCGACAGATATCCGCAAGCCCATTGTCATCGAGCTTGGAAAAATCGTGCTTTGCGATGATATCTTTGGGCTGCGTATTGTTGCCAGAGTCGCACATCTCCTCAAGCAAATCGTGCATAGCCTCTCTTGTGAAGCCGCCTCCTGAATAGATTCCGAACAGCTCCAAAAGGTTCTCGTCGGAAAGAGCATCGACATCGTGACCTTTGCGGCGGAGATCCTTGAGTGTCTGGGTCAGCACAATTCCAACATAGTTGGGATCGATATTGTTGTCGGAAAGGATCTTGTCGAAAACACCAGCCCGTGAGGACACTCCGAGGGCTTTGATAATTTCGGACTTGAGTCCTGACCTGGCCCATCTCTCATCACGCTCGTACGATCTCTCGGGCAGTGCGCTTTCAATGCGCTCCAGTCGATCCGAGGTCAGCGGTATCGGTGGAAGGTCGGTATCGGGATACATCCTGTCCGGCCCCGGCAGGATTCTCTCGAAGTCGCTTATGCCGTCACCGATATCCTGGCGCGTTTCATTCGGAACGCCCCTGATTGCTTCGAGCGCCCGAAATTTGATTTCTTCAAGAGCAGTTTCCACATCTTCATCCGGCCCCCAGACGAGAATGACGGCATCGGTAATCTTACAATCGGCCAATTCCTTGATACTGGTCCATTCGTCTTGTGTAAGATCCGATTGATCCGGCTCATCCGAGTTGAAGATGTTGGGCCGTTCATCA
>Ga0272443_10000861_pt1 | contig 50195 bp, 47 predicted proteins | sample SSMAcet12_FD_193581 | JGI IMG/M metagenome (GOLD analysis project Ga0272443, IMG submission 193581) | Marine sediment archaeal communities from Little Sippewissett salt marsh, Falmouth, MA, United States - SSM-Acet-12 | ecosystem: Environmental > Aquatic > Marine > Wetlands > Sediment ...
TGCATTTTGCCATTTAAAACCAGAGTGTATAAGGGCTAACACTTTATTCTTAAAATCATATGCAGTAATTTGTAAACAATCAGCTGTAAATAATCCTAACACTATCTCGTCATTGTTTGTGATTAGCGAATCATAACCATCACATTCTGTTAATTGTTGAGGTTTTTCTTTTAAGATCTTTGCCATATCAAACACTTTAGGATTAGTTTTTACTAAGTATGTATTCTCTATTTTAAAATCTTTTTCCCCCCAATAGGCTTCTCTTCTTTTCTCTATTTTTTGTCTATCTCCAAATCTATAATCCATATTTCCATTTTTTACTGTAGACGTCTCTATTCTTACATAGTCAAGTATGTTCATATATATACTCTTCAAATTTACATTTTTTCAGTATATCATATACAACTATGTTTAAAGATAAAAAGGTTTTAATATTTGGACTGGGGCTTAATGATGGCGGTCTTGGAATAACGGAATATTTTCTGAAAGAAGGTGCTAAAGTAACTATTACAGACAATAAAACAAAGGATGAATTAAAAGAACCTATTGAAAAGCTGTCTAAATACAAAAACATCACATGTCATTTAGGAGGACACATAGAAAATGATTTTATAGATAACGATATTATAGTAAGAAATCCGGCTATTAAACCAGATAATAAATATTTAAAAATAGCAGAAGATAATAATAAAGAAATAGTTATGGAGATGGCTTTGTTTCATAAATTAGCGCCATGCCCGACTATAGGCATCACAGGAACAAGGGGAAAATCTACTACAACAACACTAATCTATGAAATTTTAAAAGAGAAGTATGGTGATAAAGTATTCCTCGGGGGAAACATCGGTAAGAGCGCTATGAGAGAGCTGCCTAATCTGTCTAAAGACAATATTGCTGTTTTAGAACTATCGAGCTTTCAATTAGATTCTATGGGGGCTTCTAAAGTATCTCCCCACGTTGCAGTAATTACAAACATATATAAGGATCATATAAACTGGCATGGCAGTCTGGAAGAATATATAAATGCAAAAAAGAATATCTTTCTTAATCAGACAAAAAATGATTTTCTAATTCTAAATCTTGACAATCCTGTATCAAAACAGTTTCTAAATGAAGCCCCTAGTATAGTTAAAACTTACAGTTTAAGGAATAAAAGTGCAAATTACTATATGGACAAGGACCTAAATATATATGAAGATGGAGAATATCTTCTAAAACCAGAATCTCCTAAACTTGAAGGTCAACATAATTACTACAATATGATTGCTTCAGTAGCTACCACAAGAGTATATAACATAGATCCTATGATAATTAAAAAAGTTTTAGAGAATTATAAAGGATTGGAGTGTAGACAGGAGTTTATAAAAGAAATCAATAATGTTAGATACTACAATGATACATGTGCTACGTCTGTAGAAGCTATAAAGGCTATGTTCGAAAGATTTGGAGAGAGAAACAAAGGTAGAATTATAATGATCTCGGGCGGTGTAGATAAAGGCCTAGATTACACAAAAATAGTTAACGACATGAAGAAATATTTAAAAGCCCTTATCCTTTTTGAAGGAAGTGCTTCTAAAAAAATATTTAAACTTATAAAAAATAAAGTAAATACTTCTAAATATTTCAATAACATGAAAGATGCTGTTGATAAAGCCAAAGGTATAGCAATTAATGATGACATGATTATACTGTGTCCAGGGGCAAGTAGTTTTAATATGTTTGCTAATGAGTTTGATAGAGGAAAACAGTTTGTAGAATATGTAAATTCACTTTAACCATGATGATTAGCAAAGACAAAGTTAATAATATGAGGCTTGAAGATCTGAAAAAAGTTCATATGATAGGAATTGCTTCTGGAATAAGTAGTTTTGTAGCAACATATCTATTAAACTTGGGAATTAAAGTAACTGCTTCGGAATTTAATCAGGACAATAAAACTTCCCAGGAATGGATTAAGAAAGGAATCCTATATAAGGGTCCTCATAGTGCTGAATACATAACAGGAAATTTAGATTTAGTGATATTTCCTAATGGACCTATACCTGGGAATCCTGAATGTGAAAAAACCCAGAAGTTGAAATTACCTGCTGTAACACTAGGTGAGATACTAGGATTAATTAGTAAACGCTTTAAGACAATTGCTGTTGCCGGAACACATGGTAAAACTACAACATCAGCTTTAATAACGTGGATTTTATACAAAGAATATAGGGATTTCCCTAATTTCGTAATAGGTGATGATATATTAGAAATAAATAAATCGTTTAATTTTAATCCGTACAGTGAATACTTGGTACTTGAAGCATGCGAATATAAAAGACAGTTTCTGGATAGAGCACCTACTTCATATATATCAGTAATTACAAATGTTGATCTGGATCATACCGACTACTACAAAGATCAACAGGATTATAATAGTGCTTTTAAAGAGTTCATCTCAAATTCGCGATATGCAGTTATAATTGATAGCAGAGGAGAAAATATTACTAATATTACAAAAGATCTTAAGATTAAAGTTGTGGATTGTAAGAATATAGAAGGAAAATATAAGGATATTACAGCGGGTTTACACGGAGAATACAATCGAGAGAATGTTTTAAGAGCATGCGGGACAGCAGACACTTTAGGAATCTTTCCTAATATTGAAGATTTCCCAGGAGTGAAAGGACGATTCCAATATATAGGGGAAACTACAAATAATAATAAAATATATCTAGATTATGCTCATAATCCAAAAAAGGTAAGATCGTGTCTAAGGGCTGCAAAGGAAAGATTTAAAGACAAGAAAATTGTATTTATATGGCAGCCCCACAGTATTGAAAGAAGTTTATCTTTTAAAAAACAGTTTGCAGAGAGCTTAAATGATGCAGATATAGTACTGATACCTAATATTTTTGCTCCCATTAGAGAACAAAATCTATATAGAGATAAACTGTCTGATGAGGATTTCGTTAAATATCTGCAGGAAATGAATCCAAAAAAAGATATAAGATATACAAAAAACTTTAAAAATACTGTTAAAGAACTAAACAAATTGGAAAAGAATGCTGTCTTAATATTTGCAAGTGCAGGCGATTTAAAAGATATTTTTAAATTAATGAAGATGACAAATGAATAGAAATAGATACGAAGTAGAAAGTGTTTCTATAGTAGGAGTTGGAGGAAGTGGGGCTTACTACATTGCGAAGTTTCTACTTCTATGTGGTGTAGAAGTTATTGGATATGACTTAAGAAAGACCAAAAAGACAAAAGAGCTGGGAAATTTGGGGGCTGAGATTATATATAAAAATCCTTCAAAACCTTTTGATACAACATATTACATATATACTCATAATATGCTCCCTCAATTTATTAAAAAGATAAAATCCCTTAATCGTGACGTAGATGGATATGAAGTGGGAGAGATGTATAGAAATATTATCAACGATTACGAAGATGATCTGCTTAGTAAGCGACAACAAGAAGCATTTTATAATTCTAATATTGCTCCACTCTACTCTTTGGATTTTAAAAATATCAAACTAATAGGGATTACAGGAACTGACGGGAAAACAACCTCGTGTGCTATGATCTATCATATTCTAAAGAATAATGGATACAAACCAGCTTTAATTAGTACGGTGTCTGCCATCATCGATGATAAAGAAATAGATATAGGCTTTCATACTACCACCCCTACTTCACAGGAGTTATTTAAACTTTTAACTAAAGCTAAGAAAGCTGACTGTACTCATATTATTATCGAAACTACATCTCAAGGTTTAGCACAAGGAAGAGTTGCAGGCCTTAAATTTGATGATATTGGGTATACCAATATTACAAATGAACATCTAGATTACCACAAAACCTACAAAAAATATTTACAAGCAAAATCTCTGTTAATTAAAGATCACAGTAAACCTAATAGTATAATATTGCTAAACATGGATGATGAATCATATGAAAATCTTAATAATATAGCTTTGGGAAGAAGTATAGACTACAGCACAGAGAGTAAGGGAGCAGATATATATGCCGACAGTATAGGTGATTCTGACGGGCTAAACTTCAAAGTACATACACAGTCAAATAGTGCCTCTGTACATATACCCATATATGGAATATACAATATCAGTAATTTCCTGCTAGCCTGTGGGATATGTATAAACGAGGGTGTTGAAATAAAAGATATTACAAGTTCCATAACGAATTTTAGGACAGTAAAGGGCAGGATGGAACTACTTCAATCCAAACCCTTTAAGGTTTTTGTAGACTTTGCTCATACACCAAATGCTACTTTTGAAGTTCTAAGCAGCACAAGAAAGATTACAAAAGGAAGAATTATTCATGTCTTTGGTTGCGCAGGTCTTCGAGACGCAACGAAGAGATATTCTATGGGAAAGATATCCAATGAATTAGCAGACATATCTATATTAACAGCAGAAGATCCTAGAACAGAAAGTTTAAAGGATATAAATGATGAAATTGAAAAAGGGTGGAAGGCAGGTGGTAAAGATAAAGAATTAATTAGATTTGATTATGATGATAAAAATGTCGAAGTAAGAAGAGATGCTATAAAAAAAGCAATAACACTCACAGAAGATGGTGATACCGTTATTATCACAGGCAAGGGACATGAACAATCTTTGTGTTTTGACAATACAGAGTATAGATGGAATGATTTAGAAGAGACCAAAAAAATTCTTAATTTTTAATATACATTTTAACATCTACAGCAACTACTCTATCCTCTGTCATTATCACGGGATTTATATCCAGACTAACGATCTGGGGATATGATATCAACATTCTCTGTATATTCTCAAGCATATCTAATAGTTTCTCCTTTGCCAACTTAGGTTTTCCTCTGTAGCCATCTATTATCTTGGCAATTTTAGTTTCAGATAAAGCCTTATCTATGGATTCTCTACTGGCAGGTAGTAGAACATTTTCAATATCTTTATAAACCTCTGTATAGATACCTCCTTGTCCAATAGATAAAAGATGACCAAAACCCTTTCCGTTATCTTCATATATTTTACTATTTCCCTCTCTACCTGCCCCGATAAAGATTTCAGCTTGTCCTGTAACCATCTCTTGTATAAATACCTCAGGAGAAGTAATTCCTGTTTTATTTGTAATTGCCTCTCTTAACCTCATTATCTTTTCTTCAAACTCAGACATTGTTCTTATATCAAGATATATTGCATTAAAATCCGTTTTATGTGCCAAATCTTTGGAGGTGGCTTTAATAACTACAGGAAATCTGTTAATTGCAAAATTCTTTGCATCTTCTATGTTAGAAGTAATTAACTGTTTGGGAATTTCTATACTATGTTCTTTTAGAATTTTTTCAACAATAGTATCAGGAAGGATTTCAGTCTGATCTTTTGTAATTTCAAGGATGTCTTTAATATATATAGAAGACGCCTTTATATCACTTACTTTTGCCATGTCTTTCTTTTTACTAATACTATACTTCACAAGTTTTTTAATCAGTTCTATAGTAGATTTTGTACTATCTGATACAAAAACTCCATACTCTCTAAGCATATCAACACCACTTTTGACATCTTCTTTACCTAAAAAACATGCGAAAATTGGTTTACTGCTTTTTTCCTGCAGCTTAACTATTCTTTCTGCTGTACCAATAATATCTGTAATTAGCTGTGGAGTTAGAACTACAAGAATACAATCAGTCCCTTGATCCTCCATAATGGCATTAATGGCTTTTTCGTACCTATCAGCCGAAGCATCACCCAGTAGATCAACAGGGTTATGGATAGAACATGACGGTGGAAGATTCTCCTTTAAATTTTGAATTGTTTCTTTTGACAATTCTGTTAAATATAGATTCTCTTCTGCTATATTATCTGCTGCAATAATTCCAGGCCCCCCAGCATTTGTAATAATAGTTACATTCTCTCCTTGTGAGAGCTTGCCATTTTTAATGACTTTTATCATGTTATATAGCTCTACGGCACTATCAACTATAACTGCATTGCTCTTTCTTAATGCAGAAATTATCGTATCATGAGGATTTGCCAGCGATCCTGTATGAGATGATATTGCCATTTGAGCTTTTTCAGAGCTCCCAGGAACTATAGCAACAATTGGTTTTTTAGATTTTTGTGCAAGACTTACAAACTCTTTACCATCACTAAATTGCTCTATATATAAAGCTATTGCGTCAACTGTGGGATCTTTCTCAAACATTTCTATAAGCTCATTCTCTTCTATATCTGGTTTGTTTCCTATAGAGACTATATGAGAGAAACCAAAACCGTCAGCTTTTGCCATATCAAGTACTGCACAGCAGAAAGCTCCTGATTGCGAAATAAAAGCTGTCGAACCATTGCCAGGGTTTTTTCTGGCAAAACTTAAATTCACTCCTTCCTTATTATTTATATATCCTAAGCAATTAGGCCCAAGTAGTCTTATACCAGCCTTTCTAATTTTGCCAGCTATTCTTTTTTCCAAATTCTCTCCTTCCTTTCCTGTTTCTTTAAACCCTGCAGAGATTATAACTATGGATTTAACTTTTTTCTCAATACACTGATCAACTACTTTCTCAACTGCTTCAGCGGGTATGGCTATACAAGCCTGATCAACAGGTTCTTCAATCGATAAAACGTCAGGATATGATTTCCTACCTAAAATTTCCTGATACTTAGGGTTAACAGGATATATCTGCCCTTCATATCCATCATTAACAAGATTCTGCATCATTACAGAGCCTATTCTTCTTGGATTTATTGATGCTCCAACTACTGCTATAGATTTAGGAGAAAATATTTCTTCTTTCATCAGCGTAAGTAATCGAGCAGTTTAGATATATCGTGCTGTTCTACTTCATCTACTAATTCAGTGTCTTCATTTTTTCTGTTTTCAAGACAATCATAAAAGGTCGGAGTTGATTGATCCTGATATATTATTCCTGTCTTAATTTTCTCTGAAGTGTCTACAGCCTTTCTTGCACTATTAAGAGTCTTTAATGGCTGTTCAAGCTTTTCAATTTTTTCTGTGAACCACTCAGGATTTGATCCCTTATTATATGTTGGACATACTTGAATAATTTCAATTACACTACATCCTTTATGTTTAATTCCTTCTTTGATTATCTCAGTCATTTGTACAGGATCCCCTGAATATGCCCTAGCAAAGAAAGATGCTTTCTGATTAAGTACTAACTCCCCTATATTGATTCTTCTTTCACAACATCCATCAGGCAGACCATACATCTGCTTATCGTCCTTAGTTGTTGCAGTAGCTTGTCCTGTTGTCAATGCAAAATTTTCATTGTTATGAATTAAGATAGTTATATCATAGTTGCTTCTTACTGCATGAATCAGATGATCTACACCCTCATGTAAAACTCCACCATCTCCAATATCTGCAAACACTGTCATTTTCCTGTTAACCAGATGAGCACCTACTGCTAAAGGTATTGATCTGCCATGCAAACCTTTAAATGCATTTACTTTAATTTTATCTGCACCATTTCCATTACATCCTATGTCAAAAGCCATGAATGCTTGATTAGGTCTGATCTCAAGTTCACTCAGAGCTTTTTTAAGAGCTATATGGATAGCATAGTTGCCACAACCTTCGCACCAAGTTGGTTTCACTTTTGAGTTGTATTCATCTAATGGTATTGTCATACTATTTCCCTAAAAAATCTAAAATATCTTCGACAAAAAATGGCCTCCCATCATACTTTAACAGCTTTTTTGTTATCTCTATACCGCTTTCCTCTTTTACTAATTTGCCAAATTCTCCAGTTTGATTGTTTTCAATTAATACAAGTCTTTTCCCACTTTCTTTTAAATCAGTAAGTCTTTTAGTCTTTAAGGGGTAGATATAGCTGTATTGAAGACAACCGATATCAGGCTTCTGTTTTAGAATGTCCTTAACTGTATTGGCAGTACTACCGTAACACACAAAAACAACTTCAGGATTTCTAGAGCCAAAGTATTCAGGCTCAGACAGATTATCTTTAAGAATCTGCATTTTTCGCATTCTCTTATCTGACATCTCAATTATATCCTCAGAATTTTCAGTACTTTCTCCTGTTGGTTTGTGTTCATCGCTATTTACTAAAAACGGAGGATTCTTTTCTGATGGCATCCATCTTGGAGAAATCCCACTTTCAGTTATCTCATATCTATTTAATCCTATTCTAAGTCCTCTTTCTATTTTTTGAGGCTTTGATAGCTTTTCTACGGTAAATATTGATTCTGCTATCTGTTTTTCGGTTAACAGAATTACAGGCATCTGGTATACCTCTGCCACATTAAAAGCCTGCTGTATTAAATCATAGGCGTCTTTCGGGTTACTAACGGTCATAACGCATCTTGGGAATTCTCCATGTCCCGCATTTATAGCAAGAGAAAGATCACTGGCACCTGTCCATGTGGGGACACCGGTACTTGCACCTGCTCTTTGTGCTAGTACAATAACTAGTGGAACTTCAGCCATTCCTGAACAGGATACTGTTTCAGACATTAGATCAAATCCTCCTCCTGATGTTGCTGTCAAAGCCCTAGTGCCCATATTCATACTTCCTAAAGCCATCTGCACAGCTGTTATTTCGCTTTCTGCCTGTTTTACTAAAATCCCTGTTTCTTTATATGTATCTCCTAAGAATTTAAAGATCGATGTAGATGGAGTCATAGGGTATGCATAGTATGCCCTACATCCTGCGCTAACAGCTCCAAGTGCTACCCCTTGATTGCCAGTAATACTAAGTGCTTTATTTAACTTTTTTCTCGATTTTAATTTAATGGGTTTAAGAAACTTATCTTCTACCAACTTCGAACTATACCCCGCCATTAAACAGTCAATCTCACAATCTATATCTATATTTTTATCTTTGAATGTCTCTTTAACAGTCTCTTCCAATGGTTTAATATCAAGCGAGAGAAGTTTCCAGATAAAACCAAGGAGAACCATATTGGCCATGATTTCTAGCCCTCCTGCATCTAGAGCTATTTTCATAGTGTCCAATGAAATAGTATTGATATTATTAGCTTCAATATATTGTCTCTCCTCATCAGTAAGTATTAATTTATTTTCACCATGTATCAATATCCCGTGTTCCCTAATATTTTTAATATATCTACTTTTTACATCATTAGTCAGCAGTGCAAGAATGTTACATTTTTTAAAAGATGATGAAATCTCATCTTCTGCAATATCTATTTGATATGAAGCTGCCCCCCCCTTAATCAAAGATGGATACTCTCTGTAGGCGAAATTAAAAAATCCACTACTTTTAATAGATTTGCTTAGTATCCCACCAAGTATATTAATCCCCTTTCCTGAAGGTCCTGCAAATTTAATAACCAATCGGTCATGCATTATCAACGAAACAATCTGATGTTATATACTCCCAGCCTATCATTTCAAATATCCAAAGTCAAAGCTGTTAAACCCAGGTTAGATTGCCTTCTGAGTTGGATGTAACGTCCATATTTAAGACTCTTTCTGCATTCCATACAAGATCGTTTTTATCTGTCATATTCTCAATTATCCAGAGTAAATACTCTCTATCCAGTCTCGCCACTTCCTCAAGAGTTTTCCCTGCATATTTCCCAAATCTTATCTCTCTAATTATCTGAGGTTGTTTAGTAATTATTATCATCTGTTCGGTTGATAGTTTCGTATTATCTTTAAGATAGTGAAACAGATCTCTTAGAAAATATACATCACTTAATGCATCGTGTGCTGTAATATGGTCTCTGTTTTCGGTTTTATAAAGGCCAAGGTAATACCTTAGGTACTGTAATCTATAACTCTCTAAGTCTCTATTACCTTCTGTAAGTGCATTTCTTGCAACTTTCAAAGTACATATATAGTTAGGGATATTGATGCCTTTCTTTGCTAGAACTTCTAAATCAAACTCTGCGTTATGTGCAACCCATATGTATTTTTCTTTAAGAAATTGTAAATACTCTACTAATGTTTTTCCCTTAAAATGAGGATCTATATTCTCATCAGGTAATTGTGTATCTTCGAAATATTTTTTATTAGCAAGCATTTCCGGTGTTATATTATGCACTGCCATAGAGGCATATGAAATCTCCTGTTTAGGCTTAAAAAATAGATTTAGTTTTATATCAGGATTATCTGTAATAAATGCAAGCTGTATTAAATCTTTGGCTTGTGTATCAGTTGTTTCTGTATCAAAATACAAGAATTTATCATCCTCCATTTACCATCTTAATGAAATTATGTACACATTTTACCATTTATACAGAGCATTTGTTTAATTTTTAATGGCTTTATTAATTTTTAATACAAGAGCAAGAAGAATTTCCTGTTCCTTCTGATTTAACACTTGGAAAACAGGTTCACAAAACTCTTTTAGTTTCTTTACTTCTCCAGGAAGCCAATTTTCTCCTTTTGAAGTAAGAGCAACTTCAATAACTCTTTTATCGCTCTGATTATATTTTCTCTCTATCCATCCCTCTCTAACCAAATTATCAATCTGTGATGTAACACTGGCCGGTGTAATTGAAAATTGTTTAGCTATTTCTGTGGGTTTGACTATACCTTTATTTTTTATGAACATTACTGTTCTAAGCTGGATCATAGTTAAGTTGCTATCAGACTGGTTAGAACTAATAAATCTGGCTAGATCAAAGATCTCTTTTATCATGTCTGTCTTATGTGATGTCATGTTTTTTTGGGAACTGGTTAATTTAAAAAGTGCTTTACGATTATATCATCCTATAGATAATGGTCAACCTTTTGAAATCCAAGATAATTTTATATACTATTATTAAATAACTAATTTATGCTATATTCAGATTATAGAAATACCAAAAGGTACAAAATTCATATTCTTCATGATTCCTGTTTTTGCAGTAGCTATTGCTGTGCTAATATTAATATTTTCAGATAGATCATGGATACCTATTAGAGAAGATCAAGAAAATATATATGGAGATAGTAGTGAAGAAAATACAGATTTTGAGAAATTAAGTATTGAAACTATTAAAGAGGGGTCAGGGCAGGAGACAGAGCCAGGTGATGAGCTTACTGTCCATTATACAGGGACATTCAAGGATGGCACTCAATTTGATAGTTCATATGATAGAGGAGAAAGCTTTACATTTATTCTTGGTATAGGAGAAGTCATAGATGGGTGGGATGAGGGACTTGTGGGTATGCAGGTTGGAGAGATGAGAAAGTTAGAGATCCCTTCAAGTTCAGGCTATGGAGAAATAGGCTCAGGTGTTGTTCCGGCAAATGCAGGATTGATATTTGAGGTTGAGTTAATATCTATCAACTAAAGCAATCCGAAGAGCATAACTATTCCTAGAATACCCATAACTATACCTGATATTAAATGCATCTTTCTTACATTGTTATCCTTCCAGTCAGAAATATCTTTAATCCTTTTTGTACCCCAAAATATGGTAAATGCAATTACTATCATAGGAACAACAAAGATCACATTGTATATCAGAAGATATGGAGATGCTTTAAGATAGTCTAGGGTTGAGAGCATACCCCCCAATATTACATATGGACCAATAGTACACGGCAAAAGAAACACCGTTACAAGCAAACCAAGAATAAATGCCCCTGCTGGAGATGTAATTTTACTAATTATCTTTTGAGCCTTTGGTCTTAGAAACATAGGCATTTCTGTACCTAACCCTCCAGGTTTATATTTAAGAAAATCTTTTATCTCAAGTATGCCTAATAGTAATGCAATTACTCCTAATCCTTTATACAGGTATGTTTTTATAATAGAAACTGATTGTAAAAGTTGAAAAGCTTTAATAATTAGAAAACCATAGATCATATACATAACTATTACAGCAAGTATAAAAGCACCTGCAGATAATAATATCTGTTTCCTATCCTTAGGATTGTATGTAGTAATAGCGATAAGCATAAGAAGAAGAACTGCTATAGCACATGGATTAACAGAATCTGCTAGTGCGAGCGCAAGAATTTTAGTTATCGATATAGTATCAGGACAAACATTTTCTTCTTCTTCCTCACAATACTCTATCTCTTTCCCAGGATTAACTTCGGGTTTTGTATTAACAATATCTCCATTCCACTGAAGAAGCCACCCGTTTACAGTCAGTGCATTATCATACGTAACAGTTCCCCCAGGACAATTAACTACCTGAGGAGTAACAACTTCTCCCTCCTGCTTTTCTGATGTCCAATCCTCTATATCCGAAGTTACAAACAAAAGAATCTCGTTATTTTGGTCAACTGTTAGTTGTGTATCGCTTTGTCTAATAGCTATTCTATCCTGTCTATATATTCTTGGATAATCTTCAAGAAGATCAATAGTAAAATTTTCTAATTCAACTAAGCCTGTTGAAGTTTGTATTAAATTACTTTCCTGCTGGCTGATAAATAGTTGTAAATTGTTCTGTATATCTATATCTCCTGATAGTATTTTTTCATCATCAAAAAATATTACAGGAATACCCATACCAATATCATATATATCATCATATGGAGATATTAGTGATGCGTTTTCGCTTTGTTTATAAACCTCATATTCTATAACCACGAAATTAGAATTTCCCTCTACTACATCTTTAATAAAGGGAGAAGCGATAGAACAGTGAGGACATCCTATCCCTGTAAAGTATGTGGCAAATTTTAATTCTTCTTCAGAATCTTGGGAATGTACAGCATTTCCAAAGAGAAATGTCAGAAATAGAGTTGCTGATAGTAATATTGTTTTAAATATGTTTTTCATAATTTGAGGTATATATTATCATAACTTGTGTATAAACTGTATATTAGTAATGTTTTGGGATATAATCCAGCGAAATGGTTATTAAATCACCTAAACAAGAAAAAAAACTTAGAGAAGCGGGTACAATATCCTCTAATATATTAAGAGAGTTAGGTAGAAATATTAAAGAAGGTGTTACACCTCTAGAGATAGAGAAATTAGCTAATAATCTATGTAAGAAATACAAAGTAAAACCTGCTTTTAAAACAGTAAAAGAATACAACTATGCTACATGCATATCAGTAAATGACTGCATACTGCATGGTACTCCTAATAACATACCTTTTAAGGAGGGCGATATTGTTAAAATAGATTTTGGAATAATATATAAAGGATATTTTACAGATCATTGCTGGACGTGGAGTGTAGGAAATATATCTAAGGAAGATAGAAAGCTAATGGAAGCAGGCAGAGAGGCTACAGAGAATGGTTGTAAACAGGCTATAGCAGGTAATAGAACTGGAGATATATCTTATGCTTTAAGGTCTACAGCAGTAAGGTACGGGTATACAACATTAGAGGATTTTGCGGGTCATGGTATAGGAAAGTCTTTACATGAACATCCTGATATTTTCTCATATGGTAATCCTAACACTGGTGATTTGTTAGAAGATGGTATGGTTATATGTGTAGAATGTCAGGTTACAAAGTCAAATGATATATATATTGCAGATAATGGCTGGGATGTAATTAGTTCTAATGGTTTTAAGGGTAGTATGTATGAGTATATGGGTATTGTTAGAGAGAAAGAATTCATAAAATTAACTGGTAGCCTTTAGATTGATCATTTTCTAGCCCCATGGTATAATATTATAGGATATTTAGTAATAAGTATTCTAATCTGCTCTTAATACCTTTATCTAAATGTTTTTGAGCAGTATATCTTTAATAGATATTTGTTCTTTAAAAAGAGGTTGGGAATACTCCTAGAACTATGTTAAAACAATGTGTTTTTATACTAAAATTAGATTTTTGGTGTATGAGTGCATTGTTTTAATTGATTAATAGTCCCTATAATAAGGAAGGAGTTTAAGATGAAGAAGAAAGTATTAAGAATGGCGATCCCAAAGAAAGAAATTGAACGCAAACATTTTATTCAGGGTGTTTTAATTTTTTCCTTACTCGCAATTGCTGCATGTTTAATTATTTTTACCATGATGGGAGAAGTTCTTCCCTAGCAATTTTCCCCTACCCTGGATTTCGCCTCCCGCAAACAGTTGCTTTTTGCTTCCTATGCGGGAGGCAGTCCTAAACTTTCTTTCATATCCCTCAACCTCTTTTCTCTCTTTTTTCTAAACCCTCTATACATGTGATATCATATATACGTTTAATATAAAAACATAAACATATGTACGATACTGCAATAATAGGAAGCGGACCAGCAGGATACAGTGCTGGAATATACACATCAAGATATCAATTAAAAACAGTAATATTCGGTAAAATAATAGGAGGCACCCTATCAGAAGCACATAAGATATGCAACTATCCAGGATTTAAAGAAATAACAGGGATAGATTTAGCAACTAAAATGTATGAACACGCTAAAGATACGGGATGTGATATTAAATTTGAGGGCATTAATAATTTAGAAAAAGAAAAAGATTACTTTAAATTAACTACAGATTCAGGGAAAGAATATAAGGCTAGAACTGTAGTATTAACAGTAGGAACTGAAAGAACCAAACTACTAATACCAAATGAAGAGAAATTTTTAGGAAAAGGTATATCATACTGTGCTACATGCGATGGTAATCTGTATAAAGATAAGGTGGTTGGAGTCGTGGGAGGAAGCAGTGCTGCTACTATGTCAGCAGTGATGTTAAGTGATATAGCAAAGAAAGTATATATTATCTACAGAGGAAAGGAGTTAAGAGGAGATCCTGCATGGAAAAAAGAAGCCCTTAATAAAACCAATGTAGAGATCATATATAATGCTGTAATAACTGGCCTGGAAGGCAAAGGTATCCTAGAAGAAGTAAAACTTAGCCGTGATTATGAAGATACAGATATCCTACCTCTAGATGGGTTATTTATAGAAATAGGTTCTGAACCGAATAAAGACCTTGCGTTAAAGATAGGGATTAAAACAGATGAAAAAGGATATATTGTTGTTGACAAAACACAAAAAACAAACATTGAAGGTATTTGGGCGGCAGGAGACTGTACAACAAACTCTAATGATTTTAAACAGGTTGTAACAGCTGTTGGCGAAGGAGGGGTAGCTGCAAATGATATTTATAAATACTTAAAAAGATAATATTTTCAAACCTATATTCTTTTTTTATTTAAAACATCTCTTCATTTATCAACATTTCTTCAGATTTTTACTACAAGATATTGTATTACACAGTCCGTTGTATATAATGAGGGCACAACATACAAGCTGTTGTATATACTATGAAATGTCCATACTGTGGATGTACTACATCAAAAGTAGTAGATAAAAGAGATAATAATGAAGAAGGCACTACAAGACGCAGAAGACAGTGTCTTAGATGTGGGAGGAGGTATACAACATACGAGAAAATTGAGAAAGTTGATATAAGTATTGTTAAAAAAGATGGCTCTTTAGAAACATTTAATTGTGAGAAACTAAAAAAGGGAATAATGAAGGCTATAGACCAAAAAAGAATCTCTGAAGAGGAAATAGATGAGTTTTGTGAGGAAGTAAAGAGAAAGGTTTTAACAAATCCCGAATCTCTAACTTCTACAAAGATAGGAAATATGGTCTTAGACTGGCTCAAGAATAAAGATCCTTTAGCATACATGAGGTTTGCATCGATTTATAAGAATTTTGAATCTATCAAAGATTTCAAAAATGAACTAGAAAACATTATATAACTTTTCCAATCTGCCCAATGTCTAAAACTAAAAAGACTAATACCATTTCTAATAAAATAGCTTTTAAAGTAAAAAAACGTGATGGACGTATAGTTAAGTTTGATAAAGAGAGAATTGTTAGTGCAATATTTAAGGCTGCTGAGAGTGTAGGTGGAGATGATAGAAAGCGCGCAAAAGAAGTCACAGATGAAGTGATAAAGAGACTTAAGAAGAAATATAAAAACAGGAAGATTATTAAAACTACAGAAATAGATGACGTCGTAAAGAATGTCCTCATTGACATGGGACATGGTAAAACTTCTGTTGCTTTCGAATTATTCTTAGATCTAAGAAACCAGATAAAGAATATTAAATCTCTTATAGATGCTAACAGTTTAATTGGTGATTATCTAAATATGATCGATTGGCGTATTAAGGAAAGCAGTAATATGTCATATTCCTGGCAGGGGTTAAATAATCATATTTCATCCAGTGTACAGGCTAACTATTGGCTGCACAGTATTTTTTCAAAAGAAATTTCTAATGCACATATCAATGGAGATATTCATTTACACGATCTAAGTACATTAGCTACATACTGTTGTGGGTGGAGTCTAGAAAATCTTTTACAAGAAGGGTTTGGAGGTGTACCCGCGAGATTATCATGCGCTCCACCAAAACATCTCAGAACAGCATTGGGTCAGATTGTTAACTTTCTATATACGACACAGCATGAAGCTGCTGGTGCTCAAGCTTTTTCTAGTTTTGATACATATTTAGCACCTTTTATTAGATATGATAAATTAACATATCCTGAGGTTAAACAGGTTATGCAAGAGTTCCTTTTTAATATGAATGTACCAACTAGAGTTGGATGCCAGACTCCTTTTACAAACTTAACAATGGATCTTAAACCACATGGAATGCTAGCTGACCAAAGTGTAATCATTGGTGGTAAGCCCCAAAAAGAGACTTATTCGGAATTTCAAACAGAGATGGATATCATTAATAAAGCATTTTGTGAAGTTATGCTAGAAGGAGACGCCAAGGGGAGACTTTTTTCATTCCCAATACCAACTTATAATCTTACAAAAGATTTCGACTGGGAAAACTCAAAGTATAACAAACTGTGGGAAATGACAGCTAAATATGGTATTCCCTACTTTAGTAATTTTATTAATTCGGATATGGATCCTGATGATGCAAGATCTATGTGTTGCAGATTAAGATTAGATAACAGAGAACTTAGAAAAAGAGGAGGAGGGCTATTTGGTGCAAATCCCTTAACAGGAAGTATAGGTGTTGTTACTATTAATATGTCAAGAATAGGATATCTGGCAAAAAATGAAAAAGAGTACTTCAAAATGCTAGAACATTGGATGGATATTTCAAAAGAGGCTTTAATGACTAGAAGGAAATTTGTAGAAAAATATATGCAGAAAGGGCTGTACCCCTATTCTAAATTCTATTTAAAAGATATTGCAGCAAGATTTGGAGAGTATTTCAAAAACCATTTTAACACTATTGGCCTAATTGGTCTTAATGAATCAATTACAAATTTTATGGGAAAGCAAGAAAATATTACTACAGAAAGAGGGCGTAAGTTTGGTTTAAAAGTAATGGACTTTATGCGAGAGAAGTTAATGGATTACCAGAATGAAACAAATTATTTATTTAACTTAGAAGCCACACCTGGAGAAGGGACAACCTACAGATTTGCTAAGAGTGATAAGAAAAAATTTGGTGATGATATTATAACTGCTGCGGATCTCGGAGCAAATAAATCAGTAGACCCTTACTATACCAATTCCTCTCAACTTCCAGTCGGATATACTGACGACGTTTGGGAAGCATTAGATTTACAGGATGACTTTCAATGTAAATACACTGGGGGAACAGTCTTACATATTTTCTTGGGTGAAAAAATGCCTAATATCGAAAGCACTAAAAATTTTGTAAGAAAAGTCGCAGAAAATTATACACTCCCCTATTTTTCTATTACTCCAACTTTTAGTATATGCCCTACTCATGGATATATTCCTGGGGAGCATGAATTTTGCCCAAAATGTGATGCTGAAGTTGGTTATCAAGAGGGTATGGAGTTTGTAATTAAAGATTAATATATTTAAATTATAATTATTTCTTAGAATGAAGAAATGTGAGAGACAGAGATGTGAAATTTACTCTCGGATTGTAGGTTTTATTCGACCTTTAAGGATGTGGAACAATGGGAAAACTTCTGAATTTTACGACAGAAAAACTTTCAACCTTAACAAATGCAAATAGCTGGTTTCGAAAAAAATACACTACTCGATTACCCAGGTAAAGTAGCCTCTACCATATTTACTTATGGTTGTAATATGAGATGTGGTTACTGCCATAATCCAGAATTAGTTATAGAACCCTTAAACAAAGATTCTTTAATTCCCGAAGAGTACATTATCGAATATTTTAGAAAAAGAAAAGGATTGATTGACGCACTAGTGATTACAGGTGGAGAACCTACATTACAAATAGATTTAATTCCTTTTATCAAGAAGATTAAAAATATGGGAATGTTCGTTAAATTAGATACAAATGGATCATACCCTAAAAAGATTGAAAAAATCCTAAATGAGAATATAGTCGATTATTGGGCAATGGATATCAAATATCCAATAAGAGGTTATCATGGCAACAATACGGATCTGAAAAAGATAAAAGAAGGGATAAAGCTAATTAAAGAGAAAAGTAGAGACTATGAATTCAGAGCCACTTTTGTAAAGGGATTACACAACATGGAAGATGTAGAAAATATCGGAAAGCTAATTAAAGGCGGAAAAAACTTTTACATTCAAAATTTCAGAGCAGGAAAAACAGTAGATCCGGAATTAAGTAATAAAAACTCTTTTACCGAAGATGAATTGGTAAAGATAAAACAGATAATTTCAAAATATGTAAAGAATATAAGTGTTAGATGACCTTCATAGGATTATCTAATACTTTAACCACCTTTCCATTAATCATAAAATCGCTATCAGGATCAATATAGAAAGGCTGATGTTTAAGATTATCAGACTCAGGATACAAAACAATCATATCTTTATTCTTAAGACTTATATTCTTAACAGTAGCACTATTATCAATTACTGCAACAACTACATCTCCCTCCTGTACCTCTGCTCCTTTATCAACAATCAAATACCGCCCCTCTTCTATCTTCATACTCCCAAGCTCCCTTCTGTTCATAGAATCACCTTTTACAATCAATGCAAACAGATTTCCTTTAGACCTCTTGCCCAAAATGTTTTCATCAACCTTCAATGTCCCAAGGATTTCTTCCTCTGCTGTTACTAAGGGTGTTCCAGCATTTGCATATCCAAAAATAGGTATACCTACTAAATACTCATATTCAATATCGCTATCACTTTCAGTAATTAGCTGTATACCTCTGGGTTCGCTTGTTCTAATAATATACCCTTTATTCTCCAAGGCTGTCAGATGATTAACTACTCCTCTTTTAGAACTAAAACCTAGCTTTGTTTGAAGCTCTCCAAGAGATGGGGCATAACCATTTTCCAAAAAGAAATCTCTGATTAAATTTAGGATCTGCTCCTGTCTATCAGTCAGTTTGTCTGCCATATGAGTGTACTGTCTAATTTAATATTACAGTATACCATAATACATGTATACTGCAATGTCTTGTAGTATACTATTGAGGGTTGCACCCAATATGGTATATACTGTAGACATATAAATTATAATATTTATTTCTCTTATGGCAGAAGAAGTAAAACAAAAAAGTGCAAAAAAAGTATATTCTCTAGAAGATATACAATTTAACGAGGCAAATAAGACAACTGCAATATTGGCCTGCATCCCAGTAGTTGGATTAGTCCTTCTACTTGTAGAAAAAGATGATAAATTTGTACGATATATGGGTGCACAGTCAACAGTTGGGGCTGCTGTTTCAATAGCATTATCAGTATTAATGGTTATTCCCATCCTCGGGATAGTGATTGGTCTTGTTAATTGGCTATATGGTATGGCTTTGTTTGTAATGGTGATTATAGCTATAGTTAAGACTTCTAAGGGTGAAAGATTTGATTTCCCTTTAATATCAAATTTCGCTCTAAAGCTCATGGCTAAAATCTAATACCAAGATATTGAACTAAAAAGGGGGGTATATCCTCCCTTTTTTGTTAACAATATATATGGTAAAATGCCATGTCATCGGGGAATAGTTCAGATGGCTAGAACGCTGCGTTTGGGACGCAGAGGTCGCAGGTTCAAGTCCTGTTTCCCCGATTTTAAACAGTATAAAAATCTAATTTCGCTACTTCTTCACATATAATCCAATTAATTGTGCAGAGTCCACCCTATATTCTTCTACAGCACTCATCAATTCATCCTTACTCGCACCCTTAGGCAATTGTAATTCTTTACTCAATGCATAAACCTTAAAAAAATATCTATGTGTACCAAAAGGAGGACAGGGACCACCGTATTCTAGCTTACCAAAATCATTAGTACCATATACGGCCTCTTTAGGGGGACTACCTTCCTCAATACTATGATTCCCTACAGATATATTCCATACCAGCCAATGCACCCATGTTTTACTAGGTGCATCAGGATCATCAATAACTATAGCCAATGTTTTAGCTTCTTTAGGAATATTATATATCTCTAACGGAGGATTTATATTCTCTCCATCACAGGTATAACGAGAAGGTATGTATTCACCATCCTTAAATGCTCTGCTTTTAATTTCCATAATAAAATATTATAAATATTTTATTCCTTCAACAGCTCCTCTACTTCCTTTGCTCCATTATTCTCCATCTCTATCTGCTCTTTATCAAGCATATGCAGAAGCTTCTTAAACTCTCCCACATGTTCTTTTTCTTCTCCTGCAATATCAAGTAGGACCTTTTTAACATTATGGTCTGTTGCATTTTCTGCTAATTGTTCGTATAGATTCACTGCATCCAGTTCCGCAATGATTCCTAACCTTAAAACCTCTTTATTAATATTATCACTACTTACTTTTGATAGATCTATTGGTGTTGTTGCTAACATATTTTAATATACTTAATTTATATATTACATGGTAGCATTTAATTTAATAGTTTTCTAATAAGCTCAGGCTCTCCATCATTATCAATAACTAAATATGAAGCAAACCTACCCATAATACAGCCTGTATTTATAAATTTCTTCTCTTTATCCATTTCAGGTATATGAGTATGACTAACCACATAATAAATGTTTTTTGGCTTACGTTCTTTTATATACTGATTCCTCTTAATAGAAATTTTATTCTTACTCACTTTTCCTGGGAATAAGTAATATATTAATTGAGTTATTGCATATACCAATGGTCCTAAAAGAGGAATTTTATCTATTATATAATAGTAATTTATAAATATTACCTTCTTTTGATTATAAAAAAACCTATGTCCATGTTCAAAATGGAAATTCTTACCACCGATAATTGCGTTGTACTCAATCCCCTGTGTATCGGAGAATATATTGGCTAATTTCTTCTGTTTTTCTGCTCTATAATCATGATTACCGTAAATATATATGGTCTCCTTACTTTTTAATAATTTAAAAAGGTCTCTATAATCAGAATTAATAAAATCTTTAAAAGACGTTCCCCAATTATCCCAAAAATCCCCGTTGATAATCACTTTATCGTAATCTTTGATAAGATTTCTAAGAAAAAGATTTTTTTTTCTATCATACTTGCCTAAATGTGTGTCTGATATAACTAATGTCATAATAAATATTTTCTGATTATGTTTACTACATTTTTTACATTTTCATTTCTTACATCAATACCTGTAGGAAGATTAATAATATGCTCCATCGTATACTCTGTATTAACACAAGATCCTAAATGATATGAAATCTTTTCAAAATCTATACCTCTTGGTATTACAGGATGGTTATACCAGTTACCGGAAATAACACCAATCTTTTGTAAAGATAGTCTTACTTTCTCAGGATCAGCAACTAAAATGGGATATCTTATTAAAGAACCGCTTAAATCTAAACCAAGTAATCTTGAATATTCAGAAACTATTTCTTCTCTATGCTTAGTAAACCTATCAATTTTATCTAATTGATTTTTCAATAAATGCTTCTGCTGAAATGAGAGCTTACAAACATCTCTTTGGGGACTGCCGAAATTACTAACTGACGCCTGAGGCTTAATTAGTCCCAGAGACCTAAAAAGTATTATCAAAAACTTCCCAATAGTAAATAGGGAAAATCTTTTACTGTTATACACAAACTGCGGCTTATCATAAAGCCTTTTTATAATATTCCAAAGCAATGGATACGTTAAATTATATTTAATTTTTTTATCATCCATTTCCGAGATTTCTTCATATATCTTTTCTACTTTATCCTGAATACTTTTATCATTGCATACTATACATCCTCCCTGTGTACAACTAATAACTTTATCCTGTCCAAAGCTAAAAAATGATACATCCCCAAAACTACCCAAATATTTATTATTAATCTTTATATTCAAGCAATGTGCACAATCTTCAATTAAATATATCTTTTTATCCTGCTCTCTATCTTTATTCAGCTCATCTAAATAGCTTTTGATTTTTTCTATCTCTGCAGGTATTCCAAATGTATGCTGTACAACTACTGCCCTTGTTCTATCTGTAATTCTTCCTTTTAAAGAATCTATCGACATATTGTATGTATCAGGATCAATATCAGTATATACGGGAGTTATATCAAGCCAGACAAAAGGGACAACTAAAGCCATACACGTAAATGATTGTATAATCACTTCATCTCCCTCGGATATTCCTAAAGCTTTTAGAATTATATATAGTGAAGCTCTTCCTGTATTTGTAAAGAGGTGTTCTTTATTATCAAATCCTGGCAATTTAATATCTATATCTTCAACATCTTTTTTCTTTAAAAGAGACTTTGATAATTCTAAATCATCTTTTTCTGTTGTTGGTATTGAGGATATAAATATTGGCATATTACTCTATTTTTACAAAAACTCTATAATTATTATTTAATGTAGCAGGTTTCCCCCATTCATCAAAGGAATCAAAGAGAAAGATCAGATAGATTCTTCCTATAGTTACAATAAGAGTAATACCTACAGCAAGAAGTATATAGAATTTCTGTCTGTTCTCTTTCATCCCTTTCCAATTATATATATTATCGGTACTTTTTCTAAGGATATTTTTTCTTTTTTCCATTCTGATATTGGCATAGTAGCAATTTTCTGATCTTTGCTGCCTATTTCTATACCCAAACAAAGATTAATATTTTCCTGTAAAGTAAGAATATCTTCGAATATAGATTGATTGCGGTATGGCGTTTCAATAAATATCTGAGTTTGTCCACTATCTAAAACCTTTTTCGATAATTCTTTTAATTCCTTCTGTCTACTATATGAATTTTTGGCTAAATAACCATTAAATGCAAAATTCTCTGCATTTAACCCACTTGCCATTAAAGTTAGAAATATTGAAGATGGTCCTATCATCGGTATTACTTCTACACCCAGTTTATAACACATCAAAACGATTTCCTCTCCGGGATCCGCTATACATGGAGTACCCGCATCTGTCATAAGACCAGTATCTCTACCTGCCAACAATGGTTGAATTAGTTCTTGGATATCTTCTACATTAGAGTGCTCATCAAATACCTTCATGTCTATCTGTTGAATAGAAGCTTGTAGATCTATTGATGCTAAATAGCTTCTTGCGACTTTAGGAGTTTCAACAATGAAGTATTTAAGTTTGGATACAATATCTATATCTCCGGCTGTAAGAGTATTCTTCAAATTATTTCCACTTATCGGGGCAGGTATTAGATAAAGCTTTCCTGGATTCATTAATATGTTCTATCAAACTTACTATCTATCTCCTCTATACTCATTTTCCAGACAATAGGCCTGCCGTGCGGACACGAGTATGGGTTGTTGCAATCTACTAGATTGTAATATATATCTTTCATTAATGGAATATCCAATTTCTGTCCAGCTCTTACACTAGTATGACATGCCATAGTAGCAATAATATCTTTCTTAAGTCTATCTAAATCATTTTTTAATTCTTTAATATCTAATTCTAAAACCTCCTCTATCAATTCCTTAATATTAGCATTCACAAATTCCACTGGTACAGAATTAATTGCTATTTCCTCTTTTTTAATTTTAATATTAAACCCTAAGTTTTTAAACAGCTCTAAATTCTCCTTTACAAACTCTAAACCTGCATTATCTATACCTATTTCTTCTGCCACTAGCAGATTTTGGGTATCTGTATTTTTAATCTCTGTTAGTTCCGAGAGCTTTTCAAATGTAATCCTTTCTGCTGCAGCATGCTGGTCTACAACCCATAAAGAATTTTCAAATTCTACAATTATGTATTTATTAAATATCTGATAGAACGATTCCGGCTCTTTTTTAATATCCTTCTCAGCTTCCTCAGCATTTTCTATTTGACCAAAAAAAGAAGACTGTGTAGATTTTTCTAAAATAGCCTTGCTAAAATTCAAACTATCTCTTACCGTTGATCCTTTTAAGAAATTAATATCCCTGTTGTGTTTTGTATAGTCTTGGGACAGTTCTTCAAAGCTATCTCTTTCAGGGATATTTTTGTAGCTTACTAATTTCTCTATACTTTTCTCTACAGCTTGTTCTACAGAGGAATATACTCTGTATGGATTTAAAAATTTAACTTCCTCTTTTCTAGGATGCACATTAACATCTACTAACTCAGGTTTTATTTCTATATTTACAACAAAAGGAATTTTCTCTCCATGAGGAATATATCTCTCATATGCCTGAATCACACTTTTTGCGACTCCGTTATCCCATACATTCCGCCCATTAACAAAAATATATTGATGTTTTGTCCTTTTCATATGATCACTAGGATGTGCAGAAAGCCCGGATATTTTCATTCCATTTCCTTCAAAGAATACTGTCTCCATTTTATCTACAAAATCCTGCTTTATGACTTTCTTCACTCTCCCTTTTTCAATTTTACCTGCTTTGCTATCTATATTAACTAAATCAATGACTTTTCTATCATCCTTGTAAAGCTCCCAATGAATATTAGGATATATCAGAAAATATGGAGTAAGAATGTTTAAGATATTTCTGTATTCTGTCTGTGCTGTTTTTAAATACTTTTTCCTTACAGGTATTTTCTCAAAGATGTTTTCTACCCTTACGACAGTACCTTTTTCTCTTGCTACTTTTTTAATTTTAAAATCATCCGCTGAGCTATATACAATCTCATTAGCAATACTTTCTTCCGTAAATTTAGAAATCATGTCAACATCCGACACAGCCACTATAGTTGATAGTGCTTCTCCTCTAAAACCCATACTCATTAAAGTATTAAGGTCCTCAATACTTTCTAATTTAGTAGTAGTATGCGCAGTAAATATATCAGCCAGATTCTCTTGCGGAATTCCTGTACCATCATCGGAAACTTCTATTAGAGATATCCCCCCATCCCTAACCTTTATCATAATCTTACCTGCCTTAGCATCAATACTGTTATCCACAAGCTCTTTAACTACAGATGCAGGTCTCTCTATTACCTCTCCCGCAGCTATCTGACTTACCACTTCAGGCGACAGTTTATGAAGTTTCATTTTTTTGTTCATAAATATATTTTAGCATAACAGGAGGATAAAGATATGTTAAAATTAACAGTGATTAAAAAGAATTTTAAACTACGATCAAAATACAAACCTTCAGAGGATCAGAAACAGGTAATAGCTTCACTTTCTCACAATTTAATAAAAGAGAGCAAAGAAAAACAAACCTTACTTGGCGTTACAGGCTCAGGAAAAACATTTGTAATGGCCAATATTATTGAAAAATACAACAAACCTACATTAGTCCTTTCTCACAACAAAACATTGGCTGCACAATTATATGAAGAATTTAAAGAATTCTTCCCAGAAAATGCAGTAAAGTATTTTGTATCCTACTATGATTACTACCAACCTGAATCATATATTCCCGCCAAAGATCTGTATATTGAGAAAGAGTCGGAAGTAAATAAGGAGATAGAGGCAATGAGATCAAGCGCAATGAATGCAGTGCTTAATCGCAGTGATACCATTATTGTCTCCTCTGTATCCTGTATTTACAATATCGGTAGTCCTGATAACTATGAAAACAAAGCCCTTTATTTAAGGAGAGGTACAGAATTAGATTTAGATACCCTTTCTAAAGAATTAGCATTTATGCAGTATGAAAGAAACACATACGATTTAGAAAGAGGACAATTTAGAATATCAGGAGATAATGTAGAAATATATCTTCCATACGATGAATATCCCGTAAGGATAGAGTTCTGGGGAAATGAAATTGATAATATATCAAGGATACATCCGATTACAAGACAGAAAATAGAGGAATTAAAAGAATTGGATATATTTCCTGCAACGCCTCTTGTATATGAAAGAGATACACTTCTTAATGCAGTAGAGATGATAAAGAGAGATTTAAAAAAGCGGACAGACTTTCTTAGAAATATTGGAAAACTAGTAGAAGCGCAAAGATTGGAACAAAAAACTATGTACGATTTAGAAATGCTTACGTCTGTAGGATACTGTAAAAGTATGGAAAATTACTCCATATATTTTGATGGCAGAAGACCAGGAGAAGCCCCATTTACTCTACTAGACTACTTCCCAAAGGATTTTCTACTCTTAGTAGACGAGAGCCATATTACAATCCCCCAGGTAAGAGGTATGTTTAATGGAGATAGGGCAAGAAAAACTAATTTAATCGAATACGGTTTCAGACTACCTACAGCATATGATAACAGGCCTTTGAATTTTAAAGAGTTCAGAGAAAGACAGAGAAAAACAATATACATATCAGCAACTCCAGATGAATGGGAGATAAATGACAGCAGAAAAAATGTTATTGAACTGCTTACAAGACCCACAGGCCTTCTAGATCCGACTATTGATGTAAGAAAAACAGATGGACAGATTGATGATGTCATTTCAGAAATCAGATCTAATGTAGAAAAGAAACAAAGAGTTTTACTTACTACATTGACAAAAAGAATGGCAGAAGATTTGACAGAATATCTTAAGGATCTGGATATTAAGGTACAGTACTTACACTCTGATATTGATACCATAGAACGTGTGGAAATACTAAGAGATTTAAGATTGGGTAAATATGATGTAGTTGTAGGAATCAATTTACTTAGAGAGGGTATAGACCTTCCTGAGGTTTCTTTGGTTATAATACTTGACGCAGATAAAGAAGGGTTTTTACGATCTAAAACAAGTTTGGTACAAACTATTGGAAGATCTGCAAGACATGTAGATGGTCGCGTAATTATGTATGCAGATAATATTACAAATAGTATGAAGTATGCTATTAAAGAAACTACAAGAAGAAGAGAATATCAGCTTAAATATAATAAAGAGCATAATATTACTCCTAAGAGCATTGAAAAAGAGATTAGAGAATCTCTGTCGAAGAAAAAAGAAGAGGAAAAAGATATTACCGCAGATATTAATATTGAAAAGCTAGATATTAAACAGAAGAAGTTGTTAATTAGAGATTTAGAAAGTAAAATGTTACTAGCAGCAGAGAATTTACAATTTGAAAAGGCTGCCCAGTTAAGAGATGAGATTAAAGATATTAAATTAAGCATTAAATAAATATGTTTGATTTCCTATTTAAAAAGAAGTACGGATTAGCTTTGGGCGCAGGAGGAGCTAAAGGTATTGTATACATTGGAGTCATTAAAGCACTAAAAGAATTGGATATTAAAATTACACATATTGGTGGTAGTAGTATTGGTTCTTTAATTGGTGGTATGTATGCTCTTTGGGGAGATATTAATAAAGTAGAGGAAATAGTTTTAAGCTATGATAGTAAAGAATTAATTAAGCTTTTTAGAAGTGATATTGGTTTTTCTAAAGGGATATTTAAAGGAGACCTAGTTTTAGAGGAAATTGAAAAGTATATTGAAAATTCTAAGATTGAAGATTGTAAGATACCTTTTGTTGCAGTTGCTGTAGATTTATTAACTGGAGAAAAAATATATCATACAAATGGATTACTAAAAGATGCTATTAGGGCTAGTTGCTCAATCCCTTTAATCTTTAAACCTTATGAACTAAATGGTAGGTATTTAGTTGATGGTGGTTTGGCAGAGTGTGTACCGATAAAAGCTACTAAGAGTATTGGTGCTAAAAGAGTAATTGGTGTAAATGTACAGGATTTTCCTAATAGAAATGAAAGAATTAATCTTAAGAATCTTAGTTTAAGAACTTATATAGCTTCTATGTATCATTTAGGAAAAAGAGATATGGAATTGGCAGAGAAAAAATTACATTTTGATTTAGTAGATTACAGTATTGAAGAGTTAGTAGATAATGCAGAGAAGTATATAGATATGGGATATGAGGAGACGAAAAAGTTATTTAGTAAGTGATTATTACTTTAAATATGAATCTCCTTTAATATCATCTAAAAGTATTCTCTTTTTATAGCTTTCTCCTGATATCCAATTGTTATGTTTTATTATTTTCATATCCCTTGGTTGGGGGAATTAGACAAGGTTCGAACCTTTTTCTATGACCATCCCACCGCTGAGATTATTATACCAAAGGTTTCATTTAATTGGAGGAGAAGTTATAATCAGAAACTGCTGAAGTTTAGGTATGATTAAATTTTACAAGTATATTCGAAATTCTTAACTGGTATTAGAAAATACTCGGAGCTACTTTCAATTAGTTTATATCAATTTCGACAGATTCTACTGTTACCTTAGAGTCATAAAAAGATTCATGAAGATTAATTACCACGAAGAAGGTACGTTTGCTACTAGAAATTTTGTAGTTCAGGCCGTTTACCTTACCATCTTGTCCCGTTAAAGTGATTTCTTTGTCTGTTTTGTTAAAAATAACACAATATCCTTCTCCGAAATTTAACTCGTTTATTCTTTTTTGCACTTGATTATTAACCTCCTCGATTGCGTTAACATTGCCAGTATATAATTTACCCTCTGCAATGATGGCCGATGGTAATTTATACAATTCATTTTTCTTTAAACCAAAGGTTGTAGCAAAATTATCAATTCGTCCTGATGGGACATTTGTTTCAGCAAGTGTATATGTATAACCTTCATCAAACAGAAACTTACTCAAATGGCTTTTGGTTATTGGAACCTCTCTTTTACTAATTAGATCCTTTCTGTCATACCATTCACACAAAACCTTATATCTTTGTAAGATCGCTGTTGCATTTAAGCTTTCTTCAACCTGAAGCTTTAAGTAAATCCTAATTGGCTCTATACAATCATTATAAAACTGCAATTTAGGAGATAAATTCTCATCGTCCTCCTTAACTCCAGTGTTGACTACAAAATTAGTAATAACTTTATTACCACAGTTAATGCCAATATTTTGAACATATGAAAAGCAGAAAACTACCCATTCTTCAAAACTCTTAATCTCATACTTACGATACTGTGCAAGAGAAAGTTGCTGTTCCTTTGTGCCTTGAGTGTAATTAATTGCTCCTACCTCTGCTAATTCTTTGGCAGCTTTTGTCGTATTAAGGTACTTAGAAGCCAAGTCTTCAATCATAGCATCGAAAACCGGATCGTCCTTAATAAATTTGACAAACAAAGCGAGATTATAATTCTGGAAATAGAACTTACCTGAAGTCCTTAAAAACTTGCATATCGAATTCAATTTGTTTAGTGAATTTTCCAAAATAGTTGATTAATAAAATGTTATAGGTGTAGAGCCAATCATTGGTAAATTGAAATTCTGTCTTCCGATAGATGCACCTAATTTAAGCTCAGCATTCCAACTAGCACCACGATAGTGATGATTAAATGGAATACATCTCGTAAAGTAATGTGATACTCCCCGTTTATTTGTATAAACAATTGGTGAAGAACCATTTTTGTTTATATCTATTGTTTGAGATTTTACTTCGGGAGAATTTCTGGTCAAAAATTTAAAACCTTGCTCAAAACGCAATCTGTTTGGTTCAATATTTGATACTCGAACACCATCAACAGCTCTATATTCTGTTGATCCTGATCTGATGTTTGACATCCCAACAGCTGATATAGCTGAATTTAGTATTGTTATTCCGGTAAGATCCATATTTTTTTATATTTAAATGTTTGGCTCGAACTTTTTTAAAATCAAGGGAAATGTTGTAGCTAGATGGCTCGAACCGTAATCAAATTGTAAAATTTTGAGTAATGTCCAATTCCCACTCTCTAAATATTGCGGGACATAGACTCGAACTATGATTCTCGGCTTCAAAGGCCGGTGTCCTACCATTAGACGATCCCGCAATGATTAAGACATTATACTATAAAAATATATATTGAAAAAACTCTTTTAAAAAGATAACCTTTAATATGCCTAAGAAAAAAAAGAAATCTAAAGATAAAAAAATACTCTTTAAACAAAACGGCAAAGACTTGAAAAAGATAAGGAGAAAGAGAAAAAGAAAAACGTTTAAAGAAAGATTTACAATAAAAAAGATAGTAATGTGGATTCTAATACTGATTTTGGTTATAGCGATAATCTATGGTATTACAAAATTAGTAAATAGACATAAAGAAGAAGAAATTGAAGAAACACAGTATGTACTAGGACTAGATGAAATACCAATATATCCCGATAGTACATTTCTGTATACCAATGATCTTGATAATCAAAGTGTTAAAGATATGCTTGCTGAAGGACAGAGTGCATATGAGATAAATGATGATAGTACATTTAAAAATGTAAAAGAATTCTATGCCAATGAGTTAATCAGTAGAGGATGGAATTTAGTCCTAGATATCGAGATAGGAGCAGAGGATAAAAGATATGGACAGTATTGGACTATCGAAGATAAAGGATTAAGAATATACTCTAAATACAATGATATATGGTATGAATACATTACCGTAAAAGAGGCCCAAAATGGATTGAGCAATAGAGTAAGTGATGAAATAGAGATAGATATGCTACTTGCAGGAAGCGATTACCAAGATTTACTGCCTGACTATCCATGGCAGATAAAAATTCCAAAAGATTATCTAATTAGTTATGAAACATCTGAATTTGAAGATTTAAGAGCTGTCAACTTCCAGCGTATAACAACGGGAAGCAGTATAACCATATATCCAGTAGGATACTGGGGAGCAAAAGCCTTAGATTATCAACTAGAAGACTACATAGATATTTTAAGTCAGGACACTGAAGAATGGAGTATTATTAACACAACAGTAACATCATGGAATGGAAACAGTTCACTAACAGGAACCATAGAATCAAGTATAGAGGAAAGAAAAATATTGATGTTAAAAAACGATAGAAACAAAGTTACATATATACTAAGTGTCGAAGATAGTTCAGATCCTTTATACGATTATATAATTGAGAATCTTAAATATCTTGGTCAAGAAGATAATTCTTAATCTCTTTAGAGACTTTTTTGTTTTTTATAACTTTATTTATATCCTCTACAGAAGCTTTTTTTATACCCTTTATATCCTTAAACTTTTTTAACAGCTCTCCCCTTCTTTTACCTCCTACCCCAGGTATGCTTTCAAGTTTTGATCGTTTGCTTTCTTTAATTGCTCTCTTTCTATAGTGAGTTATAGCAAATCGATGTGCCTCATCTCTAAGATCTATAGGCAGAGAGGGATTCTCTATATCTATTTTATATATCTCGCCTTTTCTTACAATCCAAAACTCATCTACTTTCTTCAATCCTGCCCTTCTCAAATATTTACCTTTAGAAATTCCCATCAGAATTATATCCTTGGGGACATATTTTTTAATTCCCCCAAGTTGTGATTTCCCACCATCAATAAGGATAATATCAGGTTTACTATTTAAACTTTTGTCTTCATTTCTATTAATATTATTTAAGCGTCTCTGCAGGACCTCTTTTAGCATTGCAGGATCATCAGGAGTATCTTTACTTCTAATTTTGAAAATACGATACTGAGATCTACTTAATTCACCATTTATTGATACAACCATAGAGCCGTATGCATGCTTTCCCTGGATATTTGATATATCGTAGCATTCAATTCTTTTTAAATTATCTATATCTAACTCCATCTCCAGTTCTTCAAAACTCTGATTTCTGGATATCGCTCTTTTTGATTTGTAGTCCGAGGAATCTTTAAGATAGTTAAACCCAATATCCTGTCCGAGATATTTCAGATCATTTATCCTATCTCTAAGTATTGCAGCTTTTTCATAGTTCTTTTCTTTTGAATACTGTTTCATTTCTTTTTCTATTTCTTTAATCTGTCCTTTTTTACGACCACTTAGAAACTTCACAATCTCATTAATATTTCCCCTGTAATCTTCTCTAGAGATATACCCATGATATGGACCGGGACAGAGACCTAAGTAGAAATACAAGGATGGTTTGCTCTCTTTAGGATTACATGAAGTACAAAATGGATAAAGTTTTCTAAGATATGTAAATATCCTTTTCACTGCTAAACCGCTCGGATATGGGCCGAACAGTTTTCCCTTTCTATACTCCTCACTTTTTAATGTCCTTACAATCTTTACAGTAGGAAAATCTTCTTTTGTAGATACATATATCCATGCATATGATTTATCATCCCTTAAGTCAGAATTATATTTCGGTTTATATTTTTTAATTAATGCCGATTCCAAAATTAGTGCTTCTACTTCATTATCCGTTTCTGTAATTTCTAGATCTTTCACTTTAGGCATCATCTGTCTTATCCTTGGTCTATCGTATATATCATTTCTGAAGTATGAATTAACTCTTGCCCTCAAATTAAGAGCTTTCCCTATGTAAAGAATTTTCCCATTCTTATGCAGAAATCTATACACCCCAGGTACTTGAGGGAGTGACTCTAGTTTGTTTTCTAATATCTTATCCACACCTAATTATACTAAATTCTGTTTTGTTGTAATATTAAGTATGGCTACATTACTAAAAAGCATACCAAAACTTCCGAAACAGGATAGTTTTCTGCTGTATTTACAAAACAATGGATACAGCAAGCAGACTATCTATAGCTATGCTAGAGATCTATGTATTCTAGCAGTATATCTTTACACAAATCATATAGATTTCAAAAATATGTCTAAAGAGGATATCAATAACTACAAAGGATACCTTAGAGAGGGAAGACATCTTGACGCATTGGATAAAGTAAGGGAAGAATTTCTAACTAGGGAGAAAAAAGAGACAGATAAATACAAGGAGGATTTTTTAAAAGATGTCTACAAAAAAGTATATGGTAGTCTAGGGATATTAGATAAGCCTCAAAATAGTCGAGCACGATCTAAAGGTGGTCTGGATGGGAAAAGCATTAATAGAATGCTTTCTGCATTTAGATCATATTTGAAGTATAGGATAGAAATGGACTACAGTATTCCTTTTCCTCCAGACGCTGTAAAAATGATCAAGACCGAAAAAAAGATTAAGAAAGTTGCCTCCAAAAATGATCTTATCAAGCTTGTAGAGTCCCCTATAGAATTTGAGCATGATGAAAAAACAGGTATCAGAAATAGAGCTATGCTTGAAATTTTATTTGCTTCAGGTATACGTATATCTGAACTAATTAATTTAAATTTGGAACAGATTAGTTCGGATGGAAGACTGTACATTGTCGGAAAGGGTAATAAAGAGAGAGCTGTATTTTTAACTCCAAGAAGTATGGATTGGCTTAATAAATATCTTAAAATAAGGTTAGAACACGCTTTTACAGATAGAACAAAAGAAGAACAGCCTCTACAATTAGATCAATTAACTTCTGATTTAGAAAATAACAAGGTCAGCAATAGGAGATATATAAAATTAATAGAGAATTATAGAAGGAGTGGTTTTTTAGATAGGTTTGATTCAGGGGCTGTATTTATTCCTTTTAACGGCCCTAATGTAAACAAAAAAGACTCCAGACTATCTACTAACTATTTTCAGGAAAGAATAGCTGATTACAGAAAGCGATTGGGTATACAGATTCCTACGTCTGCACATAGTTTAAGGCATGGTTTTGCTACATATATGGCAGAGAATGGTGCTAATGCTACAGCTTTACAAGTATTGCTTGGGCATGAGAGTTTAGATACTACTACTAGGTATGTACATGCTAGTGAGAAGTTTGCTAAAGAGACTGTTGAGAAGTATCATCCGTTGAAGTAAGTTCCTCCAAATCTTCTATCTGAATATAATCCTCCAAACCATATTTAAAAATAATTGATTCTGCAGACGAGGAGGAATTAGGTCTAATTATTATGGGATATCTCCCCTCTCCCGGCAGTTTAATCTGATCACATCTTATTTCATTAGGTATACAATCTCTATAAAAATAATTGAAATAGTTAATAGGGTTTGTTAGATATTCTTTTCTTAAATGATTCATCCAATTATCAGCTTTCCCACTAACAATTGAAGATAAAACAAGTATAAAAGCATAATAAAAATCTTTATTTGAAGGATCAGAAGTGTCTACCACGTTAACTAAGGTTCTTATAGACTTTTCTTTATAAGTCTCATCCTTTTTAATTATATCAATGGCATAAACATCTCCCGGAGCCCAATCATAATCCGAAACAGGAATTATTCTACTTCTTTTGAGTTCCTGTAAAGTCTTATTTAAATTTTCAATATTATTCCTTCTTAATCCGAACTCTAAAAACATTCTTTTAATCACATTCTCTCTGGGTCGGAATCTTTCTTGTTCTGGCATAATACAAAATGATTAAATAGATAACCTATAATAACATACTACCTCGAGCATCACAATATTTCCTAAAACTTCCTCAACCACCTCTTAGTCTCTCCATTCATAGCTATTGTTTTACCTAAAACCTTAGAACTATTACCATCCTCATTATTAACTATTATCTTAACTGGAGTATCGCCCTGTGAATCATTAATAAATGCTTTTAATTTCTCTACATCCTTTGCTGTATGCGAAGACCTAATTCTAAAAACAATTCCCTTAAAATCAGAACCATGCTCATCCTCATCTATATACTTACCTTTTTCTAAAACTATACTCTTATCATTTCCTCGAATATTTATCCTCCCCGCAATCAGCATAGGTTTACCCTCTATCAATGCATCCCTCATTTCTTTATATATCTTTGGGAAAATTACAACATCTGTACTGCCACTTTTATCTTCAACTGTTAAAAACGCCATCATATCGCCTTTCTTAGTAGAAATTCTTCTAATCTTGCTAACAAGTACACCTAAGACAACAATCTCATTATTTCTTCTTTCTAAAGCATTTTTTATATTCACAATACCCTTACTCTGAAAAAAGTCTTGAAGATTATCAAGCGGATGGCTGGAAAAATATATACCCAGTAAATCTTTTTCCCACTTTAGAATTTGACTCACAGAAGTTTTCTTAACATCAGGTAAAGATGTTGCTCTAATAAATCTTCCCACATTAGATTTCTTAGAATCAACGGCTGAAAAGATATCCATCTGTCCCGCACTAAACGCCTGACTCTCTTTTTTAGCTTTATCATAAACAGATTCTAAGATCCCAAGTAGTGCGTTTCTATCCCCAAATTCATCCATAGTACCAGCCATAATTAAATACTCCATTGCTTTTTTACTAAGCTTTTTATCAATTAATCTATATACAAAGTCATCAAGATTTTTATAATTACCATTTAACTCTCTTTCTTTAACAATCTCTTTAACTATATCTGACCCTACGTTTTTAATTGCACTCAGACCAAATCTAATATCTTTATCATTTTCAATAGTAAAGTATGAGTCACTCTGATTAATTGTAGGAGGCAGGACATCAATATTTAATCTCTCACATTCATTAAGATCTATAATTACCCTATCGAAATTATCTAAATCTCCTTCAAGAAGTGCAGCCATAAATTCTAGAGGGTGATGAGCCTTAAGATATGCTGTCCAATATGCAATAGTGGCATATGATGCACTATGTGCTTTATTAAAACCATAATTAGCAAACTGTAGCAACCGATTCCACAATCTTTCAACTTTTTCTTTCTCATATCCATTTTTTTCTGCACCTTTCATAAACTCTGGTTTTTCGGCCTCCATTACGGACATAATCTTTTTCCCCATTGCTCTTCTCAAAATATCAGCAGCACCAAGCGTATATCCTCCGACAATCTGTGCTATTCTCATAACCTGTTCTTGATAGGTTATCACACCGTTGGTAACCTCTAGTACAGGTTTTAGATCATCAAATATATAGTCAGGCTCCTGTTCCCCGCGCTTAACAGCAACATATTCTGAGATATACTGCATAGGCCCAGGGCGATATGCTGCTAATAGATAACAGATATCTTCTTGGCTTTCAGGTCTTAGTGCCTTTATAGTTCTCCTCATACCCTCGCTTTCCATCTGAAAAATTCCAACAGTATGACCGCTTCTAATAAGTTTAAGGGTATTCTTATCTTTCTGTTCTATTTCCCTTAGATCTATTTTCTTACCCGTATTCACTTCTATTTTCTTTATTGCAGAGCCGATGACATTAAGATTTCTTAAACCGAGGAAATCAAATTTCATTAGACCAATAGGTTCAATATCTTTCATTTCATACTGTGTCATACCTATCCCCCCACCGTGTGCATCACGTTGTATTGGACAGTACTCTACTACAGGTTTAGGGGTAATAATGATCCCACAGGCATGTGTACCTACGTTTCTATGCAGACCTTGAACTTTTCTAACAATCTCTGCTAATCTTAAATTTTCAGGAGAGGAATTTATAATCTCTGCAAATTCAGGATTATGCTCAATCATGTAGTCAATATCTTTTGATTTGCCAAAAACTATCTCAACCATCTTAGAAAGTCTATCCGCAATACTTAGATCTACATCTATAACCCTAGCAACATCTCTGATGGCCTGCCTGGTTTGCAATCTTCCAAAAACAATTATCTGTTTAACATTGTCTCCTCCATATTTTTGTATAGTGTAATCTATAACTTTATCTCTTTCTTTATCTGCAATATCTATATCAAAGTCAGGAGGAGAGTTTCTTTCAGGATTCAAAAATCTTTCAAAATAAAGCTCCCATTCTATTGGCTCTATATTTGTAATATCTGTACAGTAAGCAACAACAGATCCACATCCCGAGCCTCTCATACCAACAACAATATCATTCTCTCTACAAAATTTTACAAAGTCGCGTACAACTAGAAAATAATCATTATACTCCTTATCATTTATTATCTTCAATTCATACTCCACTCTCTCCCGTAAATCTCTTTCTGCATCCGGATATTTTTCCTTCAAACCTTTCAGTGCTAGTTCTCTTAAATAGCTCTTAGGTGTTTCTCCCTTGGGAAGATCAAGATATGGAGGCTCTACTCTTTCAAATGTAATATCATACTTCTCCACACTATTTACTATCTTTTCTGTATTTTTTATAGCTTCAGGGATATCCTTGAAAAGTTCTTCCATCTCTTTAGAAGTTTTTACATAAAATTCGTTCGTTGGCATTATCCTGCGTTCTGGATCATCCCATGTTTTACCATCACTAATACACCAGAGAATTTCCTGTATCTCTGCATCCTCTTTATTAAGATAGTGGCTGTCACAAGTTGCAACTATCGGAAGATTAAGCTCATCTGATATTTTTAATAATCCTTCATTAACAACTTTTTGCTCCTCCATTCCATTTCTCTGAATTTCTATATAGAAATTATCCCTAAATATTCTTGCATATTTCTTTGCTTCTTTAAGAGCTTTATCATATTGATTATTAAGCAAGAGATGGGAAAGAGGCCCCGCAAGACACCCAGATAGAGCTATTAATCCCTCCGAATATCTACGTAAAGTTTCAATATCTATACGAGGTTTGTAGTAAAAACCCTTCATATGAGAATCTGAGACTATTTTAATAAGGTTTTTATAACCTTTTAAATTCTTTGCAAGTACGATCAGATGAGAATATTTGTTATCAATTCCATACTCTTTATCCTCCATTTTTCTCGGAGCTATATTTATCTCACACCCGATAATAGGTTTAAGTCCGGCTTCTTCCATATGAGATTTAAATTTATAGGCAGCATAAAGATTACCATGGTCGGTAACAGCACAAGATTTCATACCAGTCTGCTGAAGCTTATCTATTAATTCATCTATACGTATTGTCCCGTCAAGTAAAGAGAATTCTGTATGTAGATGTAAATGTGTAAACATATTTTATACTAAAGTATATTTTTGCTATACTGAATTATGCCAAAAACAACTGCCAAGTTACAACCATATATTAGAAAGATTGATAAGAAGCGATTTAATAAGTGGTATATTTCTTGCAGTTCAATATTATTAGTTCTCTACACCATTTTTCTATCACCACTAATAGAGCCTGATATTGAAAATATATTTTTTACAATAGTAAGAACTGTAAAAACAGAGAAGTTTAATTACCTTACTCCTGTCTACGCTGCTTCCGAAACTAGTAGTCAATATTCCCTATCTGTTATTAGTGATAAGACTGCTTTAGAAAAAATAAAATCTAATACAAAGTATTACATTGAAGATCCAAGAGTTTTGGCAATGTCAGAATTTCTCACCGACTACAACTCTCCTATGCAACCGTATGTAGAAACTTTTATCACAGCAGCTGATGATTCAGATCTTGACTGGCGGCTTGTAGCCAGCATATCTGGAGTAGAATCTGCCTTTGGGAATATAATACCTGACAATACATACAATGGGTGGGGATGGAGGGGAATCAATGCAAATGAAGACGGCTGGAGTGTATTTTCGGATTGGGAAAATTCCATTTCTTATATTACTAAAAGAATCGCAGTGGGTTATGGTACAAGTTTAACTCCATTTGATATGGAAGCAACATACTGTCCTCCCTGTGCGGCAAATCCTGCTCATGCTTGGGCAAATGGCGTGACTAGATACATGAATGAATTGCAGTATTATTTAAATAGTTTAGAATAGAAAAAATGCTAAAATTAATACTTAAAATCATATACATAGCAAACACCTTAATAGAGACTTTAATCATTATTAAAGTTCTCCTATCTATATTTGCTTCCAGCAGTACGCACTATTTTGTAGAGTGGATTAACAATACCTCAGATATTTTCATATCCCCATTTGAAGGCATTGTGCCTTCTGTGTTGGTAATAGACAACTTTGAAATTTCTATAATTCCGATAGTAGCATTAATCTTCTATACAATAATTGCCTTCATTTTATCAGAGCTTCTAAAAGCCTTTAAGAACGATTAAAATGGCTGTTTTTAAGCTAAATATGGTATAATTACGCCATGGCCAAGACTAACTTACAATCCAGTAGCGGTCTGCCCCTGTACTTTAACGGTGAAGAAATCCAATCAGGAGAATTTGCTCAGTCATCTTCCTCTACTATAGAGTTAAATAACATCAGGCCACAGCTACTGAATCAGGATCTCGACTGCCCGGAAATTTTCTATACAAAATATAAAGATATTGATAAACCCGAAGAGTATTTCAAAAAAAAGAACATCAGAATAAATATATATATGATAAAACCCAATCTAGCTGGGATAGAGTATGTTAAGACAAAAGCAACCAAATGCAAAAGCTACCCCAGACTCTTTGAAATAGTATATGGGGGAGGAAATGTACTGCTTCAAAAATATATCGGCCCAAATGAAAACAGAGTTTACAGGTTACAAATTAAAAAAGGCTCAAAATTCATAGTCCCTCCTGGATACGCTGTGTGTCTTATAAATACGAGGCAAACCTCTACTCTTATCAGCATAGAAATATCAACAAGAGATGCAAGATCACGGGTTGTGCTTGAAGAGAAAAGAGGCATGTCCTATTATATTATTAGGAAAAATGCTAAAGTTGAGGTTGTAAGGAATCCTGCCTACAAAATAGTCGATAAAGTCGAGAAATTAGATATGGAAAAAATCTTAGAAGAGAAAAGGATCACACCTAAAATACCTTTAATTAAACAGCTAGAAAGAAAAAGTGAAAGATATAAATGGATATTTAAGAAAAATAGTATGGATTTTTAGTATTCTTTTCCTTATTACGCCTTTTTTCCATTCCAAAATTTTTGCAGATACCACGTTAACTACGGATTCTATATTCTCTCATACAGTTAAGAGTAACAGCGTCATAGAAACAACCATCACATTTACAATATCATCAGATCAAAGAACTGTTCTTACCTACTATACTATAACTATTCCACAGGAGGATATAGAACCTGAAATATACTCCACAAACAAAAAACAATCCCTGGAGGCAACAGTATATCATCGCACTGGCTCAACAGATATCCTTATTGATTTTGAAAATACAGTAATACAAAGAAATGATTCAACAAAAATATCAATATCATATACTCACAAATATAATGATAAAAATATACTAAATCTAGTTTCTCAAGTAGCTGATACAACAACCTCAAAGGTTTCTATTACATATCCAAGAGATTGGGGAGAAACGAGCTGGATTTCTGATCAAATAGAAAATATTAAGCAAAATGATGATAATTACATACTCACTATCTCAAAACCGGATTCAGATACTATCAAATTAATATTAGGACAGGACATTGTATATCAATTTGAAATATCAAGATCATTAAACAATCCTACAGATTCCGGCACTCAGTATGAAATACTTCTTCCTCTGGATACACAGTTTCAAAGAATTGTGATTGATGATATTAATGTCCAGCCTACCCAATCAATTATTGATAATAGCGGCAACTATATCCTAGTGTTTGCATTAGAGCCACAATCCCAGCAAGATCTGAAAATTTCTGGATATATTATCATGCAAACTCATGAGTATTACAGTACAGATTTCCTAAACAGCACCTACAACAGTGGAGATATATACTGGAGTCTGGAAAATAAGCAGATAGAAGATGTAGAGGAGTTCCTCGCTGAGAATGGAGTAACTGCTCAATCAGAAACATCCTTAATCGCTAAATACCTTTACAGATATGTAATAGATAATCTGGACCCCTCTACTTCCGCCACAACTCTATCTGGAGGGGTCAGGAAAGGTGCAACAGAAATCCTCAGATCAACATCACAATCAACTGCAGAAGATTATGCTGATGTCCTTAAAGCGCTCCTTTCCTACTATGAAATACCTGCAATTTATACAATAGGATACGTTTCAGACATATCAAGTTATCAAGATAATGGGATGTTTCATTACTGGATCCAGGTATATATTGACGAGAATTGGGTTGTACTGGATCCATATCTGGAAGATTTCTCAAATGTCTCCCTTTGGGATAGAGAACAGTTGGATCATATATCAATTCTTAACAGAATATACAATTCAATCTCTCCTATTTTAACCTACTACTCTGATAACGATATCAAATTTGAGTACATAAGCGACAGTGAAATTATTTACAATCCATCGAGTAATATATCCATCAGTCTTGAGCCTTATTCAATACTTAATAAATATCTGTATGGGGCCATAACTGTGGAAAATACAGGCAATGTAATATTTACAGATATAGAACTCATAGAATCACAACCTGATTTAAATGAATATATTGACTCCATTACTAATTCAACGAATACAATCCTCCTCCCCCATGATAATAAAAGTATCAACTTTCATATACCATTCAATTCTCTTGAAGATGAGTTAATTTTCACAACTGTTAATATAAAAAATGGAGATAAGATAGTAGATTCAAGCTTAGCCTCCACAGAGTATTCTGTATCAGAACGTACAGGATATGAGATCCTGATAAAGTTCATATCAATTCTCTTATTTGTATTTACATTCTCAATAATCTATATTGTAATTAATAAGGTAATATACAAGAAATGAGCACTTCTCTTCTATTCACAATTATCATTCTCCTTCTGATTATAACAGTCCTTATCCTTTCCAGAATTAATTCGTCAAAGAGGCTGTATAAAAGAAAAGATCGTTTGTTAACTACATTAGAAAAACTAGAAGAACATATTGAGAGTGAAAATGAGTTTGAAAGAAGAGATGGCATTATCAGATTAGACAATTTACTTGCAAAAGCCTTTAATTATCGATATGGTAACGATAAAAAGTGCGGAGATAATTTAAAGAAATCTAAAAAGCTTTTCAGAAGAGATACCTATCAAAACCTCTGGAGTGTACATAAACTAAGAAATGATATTGTACATAATAATAGATCTGTAAGTATAGAAGAGTCTAAGAATGCATATCATATATATAAGCTTTGTATAAGAAAAATACTAAAATGAAAAAATTTATCATATTAACAACCCTCCTCCTATCTTTAATCATACCTTCCTCCATTTACGCACAAGAGGAGAACATTTCTTCTACAGATACTGAGTATTTTGATATAACAATAGAAAGAACAGGACAATCCGCATGGAGCAAAGCTGTTACCTACACGGTATATGTAATACCAAAAGTTGATTCTGCCAAAACTCAGATCTTCTGGGATGCTCCTACTTCTGTAGAAATAAGCCCTAAACATGATGAATTTATAGATATGTACAAAGGAGAAACTTATACTCTAAAAGCAAAAGCAAAAGCTATAAACGAGGGCTCCTATGAAATAAGCGTTAATCTAATCGCATGGCAGTATGATACAAACTATACAAACAGTGTCAGTGATATTGTAACCTTTGATGAAAACCTCATAGTAATACCCAAAGAACAGAACTATACATATAGTTTAATTTTAAAATACGTAATTATACTCATAGCTTCTGGTTCAGTTGTATGGGGAATAGTAATTTTGGGCAAAAAAGGACTAAAGGCTTTAAAAAAGTGGCTGACGCCGCCTACCTAGCCTTTACCAAATCATGTATTCTATCTAAAAAAGATCTTTTCTTCTCTTGTTCAGATGAATTTAACGACGTAAAATGCTCATCTTCAGCACTTTGTTGAGGTGCTGTATTGACTTCTGTCCTCTTATTCTCAGTCAGCTTCTTTATATACTTTAATGCATCAGAGTGTGTAAAATTGTATGGATCATTTTTCTCTCTTCTTAGTATAGCTATCTCCTTGTTTTTCTCATCTAAAAGATTTCTTATCTGTTTTAATTCCTCTCCATTATCCTTTATCTGCTGTTGAAGCTTGATAACTTTATGTTCTGCTTCTTTTACCCTATCTTCTAATTCCGGAACTTCTTTGGATTTTTTCAAAGCTTTTCTATGTTCATCATCTTTAAGAAGTTTTTCAATAATTTCTTCTTCTTTCTGGATACCGTATTTATAAAATGAGAGTTCTCTAGAGCTTGGTTCTCTATTGAGTACAAGTTTAAAGATTTTTTTAATCATAGGTACTCTATCTTTGGGGGCAGACATTCTTTTATCTTCGTCACTGAAGTCTAAATCTGCTATTTTCATAGGATAATTATATCATAATAAGGATATTGAATAATATTTATTACAAAGTTCCTGGATATATTCCTTCTTTATTTTTCTCTTTTGCTTTGATCAAATCTTGAGCAAAATCTTCATTTATATCACTCAATTTTGTAATTTTACTATTTATAATAATCTCTGGATCTACATATCTAAATTTTTTACAAACTTTTTCACTAGAACAGTTTAGGGAAGAAAGGTCTTTTTTGCTAAGAATAGAAAAAATTTTATTATATTTCTTATTGTTTTTATTCTTTAATTTTGCAATTATTTCATCATCTGTTTTCCAGAAATCTTCTATACTTATATCTCCACTTTCAAGAGCATTTTTCAAAAGTTTTGAAAAAATATTATACCTTGTAACACCTTCATACCCACCCCAACAGTTAGTTTGTAAAAATAAGAAATGTCTTCCAAAAAGAAGAGCTTCTTTCATACCTGAGAAAACTATTGTGTTATTTATAACTCTTAAATTGGCCACTATCTCTTCGATACGATCTAATCCACCTTCTCTTAAAACATAATCTATTCTATCAGCACAAAGATCTGGAACTTCTCTCTCTAACAAACTGAAATTGCTTTCATTAGCAATTCTTACAAAATCATAACCACCTTTCATTAAAATTTTTGATATCTCTTCATCCCCTAAAACAGTAAGAAGCATATTATCTTGATAGTTTTCTTCCGTTCGATCCCCTATCGCCCAATCTACAAGATGTGAAAATGCTGTATGAGAAATATCATGCAGTAGGCCTGCGATTTTTTCTTCTTCATCAGCTCCAAGTTTGTCAAGTAAGATATACACTCCTATTGAATGTTCATATCGAGAAAAACCATTTTTATAAAAATATTCGTCCGGCAATCCGAACTGATTGATATGTTTCAATCTTTGGAAAAGTTTTGTATTTATGAGATCAATTGCTAAAGGATCGTTTATTTTGTAAGTCGAGTAGACTTTGTCTTCTATAATCATTGTTTTCTATTGGAGCAGGAGACGGGACTCGAACCCGCAACCCTCTGTTTGGAAAACAGATATTCTAACCACTTGAACTACTCCTGCAGTGATATCTAAATATATAAGAACTACTCCTTGGAATCAACTTTTTCTTTCTGTCCTTTCTCTTTCTTTTCTTCTTGTTTCTCACTTTTCTTATTCTCTCCCTCTTTTTTTACTTCTTCTACGGGCTCCTGATCTTGGGCTTCTCCTGTTTGGGGAACAACAAGTTCTTCCTCATCTGTTAAATAAAGATCTTCTGTTAAACCAACCTTAAGTGCTCTTTTACCTGCCCTTTTCTTTAAATATGTAAGTTTAGATCTCCTTACAGTTCCCCTCTTAACAACCTCTATTTTATTCAAAATAGGAGAATGCAAAGGAACTATCTTCTCTACACCTACACCATATGAAATCTTTCTTACAACAATATTTTTACCGATCCCAGAACCCTTAATAGAGATAACAACACCCTCAAAAATCTGTATTCTCTCTTTATTACCCTCTTTAATTTTTAAGTGCAGTTTGACAGTATCCCCAACCCTCACATCAGGTCTCTTTCTATACTGTCCTTCTTCTACTGTACTAAGCATTTTACTGTCCATTCGCTGGTTATTATAGAATAAAAACTAAAAATATGCCACAATAATATATGATTGCTAAACAAAAAGTGCTCCTAGTAGTCATGGACGGTCTTGGTGCAGCACCAAAAAACAAAGGTAATGCGGTAACTCTAGCTAATCCTAAAAACCTGTCTTCTCTATGGAACACTAACCCGCATACATATTTACTTGCTTGTGGCGAAGCTGTGGGCCTGCCTAAACATGTGAAAGGAAACAGTGAGGTAGGACATCAGAATTTAGGCTCTGGACAGGTTGTTAAACAGACACTTCCTAGAATCAACAGCACCATTGAAAAAGGTTTCTTCTTTAAAAGCCCTGTACTTTACAAAGCCTTAGTACATGCTACAAAAACTAAGGGAAATATACATATAATGGGACTGTTAAGTAATGGCTCTGTACATAGTCATATAAGTCACTTCTTTGCAGTTTTGAGATATTTTTCTATGAATGGATTTAAAAATCATATATATTTTCATATTTTTACAGATGGTAGAGATACAGGGACTGATCAATCAAAAGAATTTATCAGACAGTTAGAAAGACATATGGAGATGCAAGGAATGGGAGAAATAGCGACAATATGTGGGAGACGATATGCAATGGACAGAAACAATTCATGGGATAGGACCAAGCTTGCATATGATTTAATTACAAAAGGTATAGGACAAGAGTATTCCAATCACCAGCAAGCAATTGATGATTCGTATAAAAAGGGTATTACAGATGAGTTTATAAAACCAATTGTTGTCAACAAAACACAGGTTAAACCCGGGGATTCTGTAATACATCTTAATTTCAGAGCCGATAGAGCTCTACAGCTAACTTCCGCATTCATAGATCCTGCCTTTAAAGGTTTTCAAAGAAAAATTATTCCTAATCTCTACTTTGCAAGTATGGTTGAGTATAGAAAAAACTTTCCACTAAATATTATTGTCCCTAAACAGTATATTACCATGCCACTAGGTAGAATTATCAGCTCAAATTCGCTAAAACAGCTTCGAATAGCTGAGTCTGAGAAATTCCCTCATGTAACATACTTCTTCAATGGAGGGATGTCCATAAGATACGATGAAGAGGATAGAATAGAGATTCCATCACCCTCGGTATCTACTTATGACCAAAAACCTGAGATGTCTGCAGGAGAAATGACAGATATTTTAATTAATAGAATCAATGCCGACATTTATGACTTTATACTGATCAACTATGCAAATCCAGATATGGTAGGACATACAGGTAATCTAGAGGCATCTATAAAAGCAGTACAGACTGTTGATAAGTGTATAGCAACATTAGTAACTACATTTCTATCCAAAGGTGGTGCTGTCATACTAACAGCAGATCATGGAAATGCGGAGGAACTAATTAATATCGATACAGGAGAAGTAGATACAGAACATTCTCTTAACCCAGTCCCTTTTATTTTACTGGGTACTAAAATACCCCCAAGATCTCTTCCGTATGGAGCGTTGAAAGATGTTGCCCCAACAGTTCTTCAACTTATTGGCATACCACAACCTATTGAAATGACAGGTAAAAGTTTACTTACAGGACAGGAGAATTTTTAATCCTTTCTTCTTTTCTTCATAATTTTGTACACAATATACCCAATAACAACAAGTATACTAATCACTATTACAAGATTTTCATACTTTTCGAGCCAGAAGATAATGAGCTCCCACTGTGTACCAAGAAAATAGCCTGCAGTTGTAAGAATGGCGGACCAGAGAGTCGCACCAAGTAGTGTATATATAGTAAATTGTATAAAAGGCATCTTAACAACACCCGCAGGAAATGAAACAAATGTTCTGATTAGAGGAATCAACCTTCCAAAAAATACAACACTTTTTCCATACATCTCAAAAAAATCAAATGCTTTTTCGACATCATTTTGTTCAATAAATAGATATTTTCCATACTTTTTTAAGAATTTATCAACAAAATCTTTCCCCCATGCGCCCAATAGATAGAAAGGAAGAGTCCCCAGATATGTCCCTAAAGTTGCAGATAGTATAGTCAACAGTAATATTTGATTTGTTTGTGAAGCAACAAAACCGGAAAAGGGCTGTATAAAAGCACTTGGGATGGGGGGAAATATTGTCTCTAAAAAGACAGCGAATACAACACCGATATATCCTAAAGATTCCATCAAGCTCGTTAACCAATTAACAATACTCTGTATCATAAGAATTTCTAGTTTAATTTACTCAAGATATTGTATCATACCGCAACCCGCCTCTATCTGGTTTTTTTCACAAAATCCTGAATTAATCTCTAAAACATATTGAAAGGATACATCTGAAGATATAGAAGGACAGAAGGTATCCGTACAGGGTTGTTGGTTTTTTGATATATATACAATTTTATCTTGAGAATCGATAAAGATTATATCTAAAGGAATTTTCATATCTTTCATCCAAAATAGATTATCCACTTCACTATCAAATATAAACAGCATTCCTTCGAATTCTCCAAGATATGTCCGCCCCGAAAGACCCCGACTCCTTTCCGCGTCATTATCAGCAATTTCTACATCAACCCTCACAGCAACCCCGCTTAATGTATCAATCTCCACATAGTTTGCATCAATGTTCTCTTCACCTCCTTCCAACTCTTCAACACTTCCTTCCTCTTTCCAGCTTATATTAAACAGATCAAACTTATCCTGCACAAAGAGAAATATTGCAACTATCATTGCCAAATAAATTATTAATTTTAGATGATTATTCATCTCTTCATGATATACTCTATCCTATGAAAAGGAAAGTTTTTGTCGCGTTTTCGGGAGGTATAGACAGCTCTGTATCTGCATATCTCCTAAAGGATAAATATGATGTAACTGTAGTAATGTTCAGAAACATCAAGGGCCATACAATCATTGAGCAGGACGCTAAGAAAGTTGCTGAATATCTACAGATTCCATTCCAAACTGCAGATCTAACAGATTTCTTTGAGAAATCAATCATTCAACCTTTCATAGAATTATACAAACAGGGGAAAACTCCCAATCCTTGTATTAACTGTAACACACTATTTAAATTCGGTAAATTTGCAGAGTGGTGTTTTAAAAATGGTGCAGATTTAATAGCTACCGGACATTACTGCCGCACAAAGTATGGACACCTGTATAAAGGAAGAGATAAAAATAAAGATCAGTCATATTTCTTAAATGGAATTTCACACAATATTCTGCAAAAAACTCTCTTTCCGATTGGTGATATGACTAAAAAGAAGGTCAAAAGAATTGCAAAAAGAAATAATCTTCCCAATAAAAGTCTTAGAGATAGTCAGGAGATATGTTTTGTAGATACAAGCTTACAGGAGTTTTTAAATAGACACACCTCTCAGAAAAAAGGAGAGGTTATTGATATAGACAGTGGAGAGATTTTGGGAAAACATAACGGGATCTACTCATTCACACTTGGACAGAGAAAAGGTATCAGAATCGGTGGGAGTAACAAACCGTATTTTGTTGCTGGAAAAGACATAAACAAAAACATTATCTATATAGCCAAAGGCAAGTACAATCCGGCTCTATGGAAAAGCACATTTAAACTAAAAAATCTAAATGTAATACATCCTGACAATATAAGTATTAAAAAAGGATTAACAGGAAAGGTTAGATACAGAAGCAGAGAAATTTCATGTAAAGTAGATTGGGAAAACAATACTGTAAAATTTAAAGACAGGGTCTGGACACCATCAATAGGACAAAGTATAGCAATATACAAAGGGAAAGAATGTATAGGTGGTGGAGAGATAGAAGAAATTAGACAATGAAAAAAATATATGCTAAAATCGCTTCGCCCTAAAATTAACCAGTACATCCATGCAGGATTTTAAAAAATATCTTAATCCTTTCTATAAGGATATATCCCAAGTGGAGAACTTTTCAGACGTTGAATATCAAAATAACCTTGAAAAAGACGAGTATCCCCATCTAGAAAAGGTTACTAAAATAAATACAGAAAGTATTAAGATTCTTCTTCCCAGACTGGAAAAACTAGAACAGGAACTTGAAGATCAAATCTTGATAGTTGAGCAGGAAACAGGAGATGATGCAAAAGATGCAAAGAAGATATACAACAAGATCCTTGAAGAGATACAGTATACTGTAAACCGTATAAATCTGGACTTAATTAAAGTTGATTCTTCATACTTTGGGAAAATTGTTTTTACTCCTAAAGAGAAACATAAGCAGAAAGACCTTAACCTCTACATCGGCAAATTTGCAATTACTGATAAAGATACACATATACCACTTGTTGTTGACTGGAGAGCTCCTGTAGCCAATTTATACTATCAAAACAGTGGTCCTGCACAAAATGTCCAGTTTGAAGCCCCTTTGGGTGTAAAGAGGGGAGATTTAAAACAGAAAAGACAGTTTGAGATATCAAGAGCAAGAATTCAAAATATATACGACGCTAAAACAGGAAATGTCGCTGCAGATGAATTTTTGCTTAGTCAACTGAAACACAGATTGGGTAAAAAACTTACAGATATTGTTGCAACTATACAAGCACAACAGAATGAGATAATTAGAGAAGAGATTAATAAACCAATAATAATACAGGGTGTAGCGGGAAGCGGAAAGACAACAATATTACTTCATAGACTTGCCTATCTATTCTTTAACTATAAAGAACAGATAAGACCAGGGGCTTCATTAATCGTTGCTCCAAACAGAGTGTTTCTTGACTATATTTCTGATGTTCTTCCCAATCTAGGAGTGAGTGGAGTGACCACTCTTACATATCTATTCTGGGGTAAAAAAGTTCTAGATTGGAGTGACAAATATACAGTATCAACTGAAGATGAGGATCTTAGATTTAAGGAATATAAAGGATCTTTGGAATTTCTTAATTTCCTAGATAAATATTTTAAAAACTATGAACTAAATATATTAGAAAACATCCCTTACTCCAGAGCAGATCTGATAGAGAACAGATACTACAACCTCAAAAGACAATTCCCTAATATCTCTATGGAGGAGAGATTAAATCTTTCCATTGACTATGTTTTTGCACAGAAACAGTTTAAAAACAAAAAAACAGGATCTTTTGATAACAGTCTTCATACAGAAAATAAGAAACGAAGAGAAATATTAGCATATATTCATAAAAAAACAGATCCTTATCGTATCTATCAGAATATATTTAAGAATAAATTGCTCGATAAAGATTTGTGCAAATACACCTTACAAGGATTAAGATCCCATAATGCACATAGGTACTTCAGAATGGGAGACCTCGCTCCTATAGTACATATACAGCTTAAACTAAAGGATATAAAAGAGTTTGAACAGGACTACATAGTAGTAGATGAATGCCAGGATCTTTCATATATAGAGATTGCCACGTTAATGAGAGTGGCAAAAAATGGTAACATAACTTTAGCAGGAGATCTTGCACAATCTATTATCCCACCATTTTATATCCAAGATTGGGAAAATGTAATAAAACTTATTAAGAAATCCGATTGTCAAAATGTAAGCTATTATCAATTAAACAGGTGTTACAGAACCACTGTAGAAATTATAGAATTTGCTAATAAAGTATTTAAAAACCGATTCCCCAAACATTTCAAACTGCCCAAAGCGGTATTAAGACATGGAGAAGATACTA